>Ga0247843_1006653_pt1 | contig 14891 bp, 8 predicted proteins | sample LaCruzMarch2017__FD_192420 | JGI IMG/M metagenome (GOLD analysis project Ga0247843, IMG submission 192420) | Freshwater microbial communities from meromictic Lake La Cruz, Castile-La Mancha, Spain - LaCruzMarch2017_8m | ecosystem: Environmental > Aquatic > Freshwater > Lake | place: Spain... | reverse complement strand
TAAACAAAAAGTTGCAAACAAACCGAAACTAAATAACAGGTTCTCAAAGCGGATGAAGAGATTCGAACTCTCGACCCTCTCCTTGGCAAGGAGATGCTCTACCACTGAGCTACATCCGCAGATTCGGAAATTCCGATAAGAGCATCATGCCTGATCAGGTGCCTTCAGTCAAATTGATTTCATGCTCTAGGCTTTGGAAGACGATCCTGCTATCAGCAAGAGGCGAGATCCTGCCTCCCATGTTAGTCTCGAAACGTGCAAGGCCGGCGGCAGGTGATCCTCCTCACTACAGAATTTTAAGCCAAAAGGGTTTAATTTCATAAAGATCACAAATTCCGGAAACTTTAGAGAAACAATTTTTTATCTCTAAGATTTTCTCCAATGGTTGAAGAACTCTCTAGGTAGCACAATGGGAAACCGGTTGATACATTCAGAGTATCGATCTAATCGGTTTCTAAGAAAATCCTTATGAGGCTACCTCTGCTGAGCTTTCCACAAGCCCTTTGGCGCCAGCGCGAGCTGTGGTGGCAGCTGAGCCAGCGCGAGGTGCAAGGTCGCTACCGCGGCTCGATGCTTGGTTGGGGCTGGAGCTTGATCACACCGCTGCTAATGCTGGCGGTATACACGTTTGTTTTTTCCCAAGTTTTTCGGGCGCGATGGGGAGATCTGCAACAGAGCGGGCCACTGGTATTTGCAATAAACCTGTTTGCAGGCTTGATTGTTTTTAATATATTTGCAGAAATCGCAAATCAAGGCCCTACGCTGATACTAAACAACATCAATCTAGTAACTAAAGTTATTTTTCCGCTAGAAATTTTGCCAGTAGTTAGTTTAACCGCTGCCCTCTTTCATGCGCTCACAAGCCTGGTGGTGCTGGTGGGATTCCAGCTTACCAATGGTTTTCTCAGTGCCGGAGCATCAAGCGTAAATGGGCTTGGGATTCACCCCACCCTGCTATTGCTGCCGCTGGTATGGATGCCACTAATAAGTGGCATCCTGGCCCTGGGTTGGCTTCTTTCGGCTTTGGGGGTATTTCTACGGGATCTAGGCCAGGTGATCGGCGTATTTGTGAATCTGCTGATGTTTTTAAGCGCAGTGTTTTATCCCCTCAGTTCCTTGCCTCCTCAATGGCGGCCGCTGTTGCAGCTCAACCCATTGGTGCTGGTGATTGAACAAACACGCCGGGTTGTTGTTAACGGACAGCTGCCATCACTGAGCTACCTCCTCTGGGGCGGGCTTATAGGGGTGGTGGCCTGTGAACTCAGCTTCCGCAGCTTCCAAAAAGCTCGCCGCGGCTTCGCCGATGTGATCTAAACCCATGAACGCCAACTCCATCGAGGCCATTGGCCTTAGCAAGTGCTATCGCATTTACAACCACCCCCGCGACAGGTTGCTGCAAGCGGTGTGGGGCAGGGATCAACGCGGCAAACCCAAGCAGTTTTTTCGCGAGTTTTGGGCACTACAGGAAATGAGCTTCAGCCTGGGGAGGGGCCAAACCCTGGGCGTAGTGGGCCGTAATGGCTCCGGTAAAAGCACCTTGCTGCAACTGCTCTGCGGCACGCTCCAACCATCTAGCGGGGAGGTGCGGATGCAAGGGCGAATTGGAGCTCTATTAGAGCTCGGTAGCGGCTTCAATCCGGAATTCAGCGGCCTTGAGAATGTCTTTCTTAACGCCTCACTGCTGGGTTTAAGCAGGGCCGAAACAGAGGCTCGCCTAGATGAAATTTTGGCCTTCGCCGATATCGGCGAATTCATCGATCAACCAGTGAAAACTTATTCCAGCGGCATGAGCGTGCGGCTGGCTTTTGCGGTGCAGGCCCACATCGATCCTGATGTGCTGGTGGTAGATGAAGCCTTAGCAGTGGGCGATGAGTTTTTTCAAAAAAAATGCTACAGCCATCTGGAGCGTCTTAAAGAGCGCGGCACCTCAGTGCTTTTGGTTACCCACAGCTGCCCCCAGATTATTCAGCACTGCGACCAAGCCCTGCTGCTGCATAAGGGAAAAGCCCGCATGTTGGGCGAACCCGCCCGGATCACAGTTACCTACCAGCGGCTGATCAACGCAAGTGATGCTGAATGGGATGCCGCCTTTACTGCTGCGGCCATAACGCAATTACCCCCCACGCCATTGCCGCCCAAATCACCAAGCCTGGAGAGTTCAGGTGCCTGGTTCGATCCAAACCTGATTCCCCAATCCAGCGAGATCTACCCCAGCCACGGCGGCCGCATTACCGATGCGTGGATCGAGCTGCAAACGGGGGAACCGGTAAATGTGCTGCCATTCGGAGAAGGATTTGTTGTGGTGTTCTGCTACGCAGCAGACCAAGCGCTAAATCGGGTGGCTTTGGCGTGTCATCTCGCAAGCCACACGGGGCAGCGGATCAGTGGCCAAACCCTGCCTGAAGAAGCTGGCCCCCATGCGGGCGGACAAATCGAAGACGAGCTGCCAGCCAGCAGCAATTGGCAGGTGCGCTTCTTCTTCCGGGGCGGCCTCTGGCCTGGCTTGTACTTTATTGGTGGCGGAATTCTCAGCTACGCGGGCCAGGAACGTAACTTCGTGCACCGAGTGGTGGATTACCGGGCGCTACGGGTGCTGGAAGAAAGGCCCATTCAAATGATCGGCGCCTGTTCTTTACAGAGTGGCCCAGCGGAAATGAAGCAAGCCCGGTAACTTTTTGCCGGAAATCCTGGGAATCCACTTGTTACGTGCCTGGTAATGGCCCTGGGAGCGCAGCTCCTGTTCAAAGGTTTTTTGCCAAAGGAGCGTATTTAGGTTCAAAACTCAGCCGAGTAATTATCTAATTTCCTAGAAATTTGAAATGCACCCACTTATTTGGCAGGCTCATCTTTTTTCACACATCAGCTTGAACAGTAAATCTTTTAGTTATTAAATTAGTTTAGATAAAAAATCCTTGGCAGAGGGAGAGGTTTCTAAAGAGCTGGCGGCGCACGGGCATACCAGCAATTTTATGATGCTTGATTAAACAAATCTACAAGTTGTCTGTAGTTGTAGAAATTCATAAGTTCACAGATATAAGTTAGCAGTTTGCAAGTTATTAATTAGCGCCTGTGTGAGTAAATCAATGTCTTAATTCTAAAGGCCTACACTTAACCGAAATGACCAAGTCATTGTGTCATCATTTATTTCAAAGCCATTCTTGGGGATCTGGTTGGCTAGATTTACTGCCCCAGTGAACCTGAGTGGAAATTCAGGGATGGGTGCCAAGGAAGCACCAAGTAACCATCTTACAGAGTTGTATTCGGTAAATATAGAAAAATTAGGATTCATCACGAGGGCAAGACTGCCCACGGGTGCCCAACACAACTTATTGTCGATTGAGAAAGTACCAGTGCGTTTTTCGCCAGTATCAGCGCAGGCGAAACGTGTGTTTGGATCGCTTGCCAGCCTGCCTGAGCCAAGAGCTACGTTTGCCACGGCCAGAGGATATGCATCCAATCCGGAACCAAGCCACCATCCTTTGGATGCAGCGATGTAAAACGTTCTACCAGTATCAGTGAAATCATCCCACTGAATAATTTGTTCACCGCCGATCGCCAGACCGGCATTCTTGCCTAAAGGAAAACCAAAGCGAAATCCGGTGGATAGTCCCTCTCCAAACGGAGTTGATGCTCCCGCGGTACTGCCGTCATCGAAGAGGCTCACACTGCGAAAAGACTGAATCAGCGTGAACGACAGGCTTTGGGTATTGGCGACATTAATGAACAGCTTGCCAACGGCATCGCCACCATTCCAGGCTGAAAAGGATTCGCCATCCGCGCGCCGACTGAAACCATCCACCGTAAGATCTAGCCAGCGATGTGGTGTCCACTGGAAGCCAGTGGGAGCTCGCCACGCTATATCTGGGCCAACTTTTTGATTTGAAAACGCAATACTGCGATTCAAGGAATAGAGCTGCGGACGCGATTCGATTAAACGAGATTGGCCAGCACTCAAGGTCGAAGTTGAGGAGTTGATCCCTGCGACATCGTTTTTCTGAGTGGCTAGAAATTCTTTATCCGGTGCATTTTGCCACGTTACAGCTTTAGATCCAGGTGGATTGGAACTTGTGATCGGGATCCACTGTGGCTTCCGCAGGGTCACAGGAAAGAGATTAATATCTGCAAGTTCGGTTTTTTCGGTTGGCAAGAGCTCTGCCTCGGGCACCGGTAGCCATGAGTTGGGCTTTGAAATGGTTGGATTAGGTAAATCAGATTTTGGGCTGATGGGGACCCATTGAGGCTTTTGTTCGGCCAATGTTGCTGGCTGAACAGTAAGTCCTGTAAACAGGCTTACGGCAAGGGATTTAAGTAAAAGTGGAACTGGTTTATGCGTCATGAAGGCAGTGCTCCAACGCTGGCAGTAGCAACCAACTAAATTGAATTTTTTTATATTGGCATATATGTACGTGTTGAAGAAAGTCAGTATGACGGTATTGGGTCTGGTCATCTTCGCATCAGGCAGGTTTTAGAGCAATGTGGACAGTTCCTCGCAGCGGACAAAGTAAAACATTAAGGGAAATTTGAGGCAAGCCTCAGGCCGCAATTTTTGCATTCAGTCGAACTTAAGTGGTTATTACTTGAATGCAGCCCTTCCTGGATTACATATTCCTCAATCCAAATATTTATTTCCACCTATAATTAAATTGCCAGTTAAATTGAGACTCAATCTTTTTATATTCAAGGCTCTACTTAGGCTTTTGTTGCAAATTCTGGCTCCCATTTACCGATCATAATAAGACTTAAATAAAAATCCATTCATATGCATTAATATTTGCAGCAATCTTTCTTCCCTCTACTTGTTTAAGACAAAATCTAAAGCGCCTCCGCTGTAGTACCTGAGTACCTCGGCACTTCTTTGTTTTATTTTACGTTTTCGTGATTAGCTACTATTTCTTTCTAAGTGGCCTTGCCGAGTGTAACGTAATCTTGAAAAGTCTTACCCTAAAGTAATTCACATTTTAATTTAGAAGTTTTATCAATTCATTTAATTCGCTTGTACTGAGGAAGATTTTCCTTTAAACTGGAATAAGTAGCCTCAGCTCTCTATTCAAGCTTTTAACAGCGCTGCTTAGATGAAGTATTCATTGGTGCCAACTAGCCATATCAAAATGATTTGACATTGGGATCAATCTGGGAAGAGGGGTCTGCCGAAAACTTGATGGCCTTGCAGGAGAGGCCCTAGGAGCTAAGTATGATGGGAGATATGAGTCAAATCATCGAACAACTGCAGCCAGAGGCTATAGAGCTGCTGCGGCGACACAATCTATTAATGCCTTTGCTCCAAGGCTTGGTAGCAGAAGAAGCTACGGCAGGAATTGTTATTGAGCCTGCCGAGCATGATCAATTGCTTCAGGCTTGGTATGGCCAGCAGAGCCGAGAAGAGGCACTCAAACTAGTGCGGCACCGGCTCGGCTGGGACGAAGCCGCAGTTAGTTGGCAGGTGCAGCGGCCCGAAAAACTCAGGCGCCTTGCTAAGCAACAATTCACTGCTAAAGCAGAGGCCCACTTTCTCAAGCGCAAAGGCCAGCTTGATCAAGTGGTTTACAGCTTATTGCGACTAAAAGAGCCGGCTCTAGCGCGCGAGCTCTACCTCCAACTCTCTGCCGGAGAAGCCAGCTTTGCTGAATTGGCCGAAAAATTTTCAGATGGCCCTGAACGGCTTACCAAGGGAGTAATTGGGCCAAAGCCATTATCTGCGGCCCATCCGGTACTTGCAGAACGCCTGCGGACTGCTCGTGATGGCGAAGTGATCCCACCTTTTGAACTAGCCGGTTGGTGGCTAATTGCCCGGCGTGACCAATTTGAACCCGCTTTATTTAATGAAGCCGTTGAGGCCCAAATGACCCAAGAACTACTCCAAGAATGGGTACAAGAAGAAGCCGAGCGAAAGCTTTCAGCTGATTTAGGTTAGTTAACATGACTGCAAATTCATCTCTCAGCAGTGTTCAACATCCTTCCCTTGAAGGGCTGGATGACAATGCCAGGTCAGCCATAGACAAACAGGGCGAGTTGCTGCAGTTCAAAACTGGGCAAGTGGTTTGCGATCAAACAGTAATTCCCAGCAAGGTGCTGTTGATCCTTCAAGGACAAGCCCGGCTACTGCATCAAAATCGAGGCAACATCGTTACTCTTGCCAAGCTTGGCGGTGGCCAATGGGTTGGGTTGGCCTCCTTGCTGAGGGCTGCACCGTGTGAGGAAGTTAGTGCCAGCACTGAGCTAATTGCATTAGCCCTGCCGGATGCCTTGATATTGAAGTGGCTACAAGATCAGCCCAGTTTTCGTCAATGGTGCGTAACTACCGTCTTGCCCGCTGAGATGGCTGCTCTCATGGAGTCGTTGCTGAAACGCTCTCCGCGAAGCGATGTGAATTTACAAACAGCAATGGCAGCCGCAATAAAACATACTGAGGTTGTTCTCCCCGAGAAAAAGTTTCTCGAGGCAGCAGCTTCAGTTCAGCGTCTGATATTTGTGGCTAGCGCCAATGCTAAAGGCATGGCTTTGGGTGATTCACTACTTCCTGGCTCAACACTGCCGCAATTGCGTGGCCCCTTGCCATTACGCCTCCTCAGCCTGCCAGAAGCATTGGCAACTGAAGTGATTCAGCATCCCCAGGGGCAGGAGAAACAAACTGGCGAAAATCCCCTTCTTACTAAAGAAGCACCATCTCTGCCACAGCGGAGTGCCTTAGATCTTGGTGGGAGCGATGGCCCTGGCAGTGGTTTTGCACTGATAAAAGGCGAAGGGCCCATGGAAGGAAGCGTGGCTTGTTTCCAGATGCTGGCAAAACTGATGGGCCTGCCATTCAGGCGCGATGCAGTTGAGCGCACAATAAAAGATACGTTGCGCCGTGGCCACACCCCAAGCCTGCAACTTTGCGGCCAGCTAGCTGCAAATCTAGGCCTAAATGTTGTAGGTAGCAGGCTGCCTGTAGTGATGGCTAGCCGGCTGCAAACACCTGCGATGCTGGCTTGGGGCGATAGCTTTGCACTAGTGCTGGAAAGTAGCGAAGCGGGGCTCAAGCTAGCCACCCCTGATCAGGGCTATATACAACTAAAATCAAACCAAATCGCTGAACGCTTTGGCGAACATCTGGATCTACTGCTGCTGGATCGCAATAACGCCACCCCTGAGCAACGCTTTGGGCCAAGCTGGTTTTGGCCTGCTTTAAAACGCTACCGCAGCGTTTTGATCCAGGTGCTGGTAGCCAGCTTTGTGGTGCAGCTATTTACCCTGGCGAATCCGCTGTTGATTCAAGTAATAATCGATAAGGTGATTTCACAACGCAGTCTTGATACCTTGCAAGTGCTTGGTATCGCTCTAGTAGTGGTGGCACTGCTGGAAGGGGTACTTGGTAGTTTGCGCACCTTCCTTTTTGCAGAAACCACCAATCGCATCGATCTGCGCCTCGGTTCGGAGGTTATAGACCACCTGCTGCGGCTGCCACTTGGTTATTTCGACTGCCGACCGGTGGGTGAGCTGGGCACTCGGATTGCCGAACTTGAAAAGATTCGCAACTTCCTCACTGGCCAAGCACTAACAACAGTGCTCGATGCGGCATTTTCAGTGATTTATATCATTGTGATGGCGCTATATAGCTGGTTACTCACAATAGTTGCCCTAATTGTTCTGCCAATTCAAGTGGCGCTTACAGTTTTGGGAGCACCGCTATTTCGGCGGCAGTTCCGTTCAGCCGCAGAACAAAATGCAAAAACTCAAAGCCACTTAGTGGAGGTGCTCACCGGAATTCAGACGGTAAAAGCTCAAAACGTAGAAATGATTAGCCGCTGGACCTGGCAAGACCTTTATGCTAAATACATCGCACGCACCTTTGAGAAAACAATTACTGGCACAGCCTTAAATGAAACTAGCCAATTTCTGCAAAAACTATCCCAACTCCTCGTGTTGTGGGTTGGAGCAAGTTTAGTGCTTGAAGGTAGGCTCACATTGGGCCAACTTATCGCCTTCCGTATCATCAGTGGTTACGTCACTCAGCCGCTATTAAGGCTCACCACTATTTGGCAAAGCGTGCAAGAGCTGCGAGTGAGCTTTGAGCGGCTTGCAGATGTGGTGGATACACCCCAAGAATCTAATGAGGCTGATCAAGCCAAGATTCCCTTACCTCCAATTGAAGGTGAGGTTAAATTTGAGGATGTGAGCTTTAGCTTCGCTGGCGGCGGCGGGACAACAGTGCTTAAGCATGTTGATTTGGCAATTGCCGCAGGCACCTTTGTAGGCATTGTGGGCCAGAGCGGCAGTGGTAAAAGTACCTTGATGAAATTGTTGCCAAGGCTGTATTCACCTCAGCAGGGGAGAATTCTGATCGATGGCTACGACATAGACAAGGTAGAGCTGTATTCATTAAGGCGCCAAATAGGCATTGTGCCTCAAGATCCATTGCTATTTTCGGGCACGGTTAGCAAAAATATCGCTCTCACAGATCCAGATACAAACAGTGATTCCATTGTGAAGGCAGCCAAAATTGCCGGTGCTCATGATTTCATCATGCAGCTGCCATCTGGATACAGCACGGTGGTGGGCGAACGCGGCGCTGGATTAAGTGGCGGCCAATGCCAACGAATTGCCATAGCCCGAACCCTCCTAAGCAACCCCAAGTTGCTAGTGATGGATGAGGCCACCTCCGCACTTGATTACGGCACAGAAAGATTGGTGTGCAACAACTTGATTCAAGAGCTAAAGGGATGCACAGTGTTTTTTATCACCCACCGGCTCAACACGATAAGAAGGGCTGATCAGATTGTGATGATGGATCAAGGCGCGATTGTAGAAGTTGGCAGCCATAACGAATTGATGGCTATGCGGGGCCGATATTACGCCCTTTATCGCCAACAGGAGGGAGAGTCATGAAATCAGGTATCAAAATATTTCGCCACACTCGTGAATTACTAGAAAAAAAACTAACTCATAATACACGAGAGGAACCCGCTCTTAAACAATCCCGGCGGTGGCTTCACTCAGTTACCTGGTGCTTAATTAGTGCCACAGGTTTTAGCATCGCCTGGCTTTCTTTTGCCCGCACAGAGGAAATTGCTGTAGTAAGTGGTAAATTAGAGCCGGTTGGCCAAGTGCAAGAAATAAGAATGCCTGTGGGTGGAGTTGCTAAAGTAGTTCTTGTAAAGGAAGGAGAATTTGTAAAAGCGGGTCAAATTTTGCTGGAGCTAGATATTGAAGCAACAACTGCTCGCAGTGTATCCATTAAGCAGAGCATCAAACTAAAGCAACAACAGATAGAGGAAAAGGATAAAGAAATCCTATATTATCAACAACTAAATTCAACAGAGCAGCAAACACTTGATAACAATATACGCCTACAACAAGATATCGTTACTCGCCTAGACGTATTGCGGCGACAGGGGGCTGCAGCTGAAATACAATTTCTTCAAGAGCGCAATAGATTGGGAGAATCGAGGGGGAGATTGAAACAAACACAGGTGGATCGGCAACGGCAGAAAAGCATACTAAATCAACAACAGCAACAGCAGGGCAGCGAGCTCGCCCAATTACGCAGCCAGTTGAGTGAGCAAAAAATAACTTTACGATACCAAGTAATTCGCTCACCAGTAGACGGTATGGTTTTTGATCTAAAACCAAAAGGCCAAGGTTACGTAGCACAAACCAGCGAGACAATTGTAAAAGTGGTGCCACAAGGAAACCTGCAAGCTGTAATTGAAATTCCAAGTAAACAGATTGGATTTGTTCACATAGGGCAGAAAGCTGAAATTAATATCGATTCTTATCCAGCCAACGATTTTGGCGTTTTACAAGGTGAGGTAACTCGTGTGAGTTCTGATGCTCTTCCTCCTGATCCAAATAAACCACAATCTGAATATCGATACCCAGGGGTTGTTCGATTGAGCAGGCAATCACTTAAATTGCAAAACGGAGAGCAACTTTCTCTGCAGGCTGGCATGAGCCTCAGCGCACACATTAAGCTTCGTAGCAGCACCTATTTGCAGCTTTTACTTGGAAGCTTCCGTAACCGCGCGGATTCGATCAGGAAAATTCCATGAGTGAAGAAATCAAGGGACAGCTCACATATTTTGATAATTACAATAAAGATCTATTGTGTCGCATACCAGACACTGCTCAGAATGTTGTTGATGTGGGCTGTGGTTGTGGGGCTCTCGGAGCAGAATACAAACGAATTAACCCGAATTCTTTTATTATTGGAATTGAACAACATTCAGAAGCCGCTCAAGAGGCTCGAAAGCGCCTTGATTTAGTAATAGAAATTGATCTTGACAAAGAGCCATTTCCTAAATTTCCAAAGCAACTTAAAGATATAGATTGCTTGGTTTATGGCGATGTATTGGAACATCTACGTGATCCGTTATCGTTATTAAAGTGCCAAAGTGAATGGCTTTCAGATGATGGAATTGTTATTGCCTCAATTCCAAATGTTCAGCATTGGAGTACTTTCGTAAACCTCTTAAATGGAGAATGGCCTCAACTAGAGAGCGGACTGTTTGATGCAACTCATCTCCGCTGGTTTACACGTAAATCCGCCGTAGAACTATTTAGAAAGGCGGGGCTAACAGTGCATGATGTAACACCGCGGGTTTTTAAAGAAGAAAAAGCTATTGCTTTTGCAACAAAACTGCTGCCTGCCTTAAAGGGGATGGAAATCAATCCGCAGGAGCTATTAAGCGGAATCAGCCCGTTACAATATATAATCAGGGCTGGAAAGTCTGGTGCTAAACCAATACTTATTAGCGGCCTTATGTTACAACCGCAGGCTGGAATGAACGAAGTTCGGATGATAAATCCACTTCAGAGCATTGCGAGCCATCCGGGAGTTATTGTTGAGTTAAACCATAACAGCATCAAACTGTTGCCCGCAAGCTCTGAAATCCCAAGGGTAATGATTTGGCAGCGCCAGCAGCTTACTTTTGAACATTCAATAGAGCAACTTAAAGCGGCGCTAAATGCAGGGTACGTTTTGGTAAGCGAATTTGACGATGATCCAGACCACTGGCCGGCGATTGCAGCAAATAGAAACCTTAATTTCACAGCTATGCACGGAGTGCAAACAAGCACGGAACCTTTAGCAGCCAAGTTACGAGAAATAAATCCTGAAACAATTGTGTTTGCAAACGCAATCACAAGCCTGCCACCTATGTTTAATCAATGGCCGGAAAAACCGTCAGCTATTCAACCTCTGAAGCTTTTTTTTGGTGCCTTGAATCGGGAAGCCGATTGGAAGCCATGGATTGCCCAAATCAATCAGGTATTATTGCAAGATAATCAACATTGGCATGTTGAAGTTGTACATGACAAGCTGTTTTTCGATTCATTAGAAACATCTCACAAATCGTTTACACCCACTTGCAGCCATGATCAATACATGCAAACAATGAGCAAATGCCACGTTGCATTTCTGCCATTGTCTGATACTCCATTTAATCGGATGAAATCTGATTTAAAATATGTTGAAGCGGCCAGTTACTGCTTGGCTGTACTCGCAAGCCCTACTGTGTACGAAGATACAATTCAGAAAGGTTTAACAGGAGAGATTTTTTCGACAGCACAAGAAATCAATTTTATTTTAAGTGGATGGCAAGCAAATCCGTTGATCGCTCTAAGCATAGCCAAAAAAGCTAAAGCATGGGTTCAAGAAAATCGTTTACTGTGCAAACAAAGCCAAATAAGGGAGGCCTGGTATCGTCAACTCTGGCAACGGCGAGGTGAACTTCACACAGCAATATTAAAACGAGTGCCTGAGTTAGCGATGTGAATATTTTATTTATCCATGGAAATTATCCTGGTCAATTTCGTTGGCTGAGCCAATCCTTAGGGGAACAATCCCAGCATGACGTGAGGTTTCTCACAGCAAGGGAAGACTATGCTCTGCAACCCATCACCGGCATCAGGGTTCATCTGTATAAAGATCTGGAAGTAAATTCCAAACTCGAACTGAGCCAAGCGACAGATTTATTAATACGAAGATCAAAACTTATTCAGACGGAAATACTTAAACTCCGCAATGAAGGATTCATCCCAAGACTCATCATCATTCACGGAGGAATGGGATTAGGGATGTTATTGAAAGAAGTAACACCAGAAGCAGCCATAATCGGTTATTTTGAGTGGTATTTCTCTCGTGAATCAGCAAAACTGCTATTGGGGAGCGATAGTTTAGAAATGAGAGCAATTGCCAAATTTCGCAATCTCTCAATTAACCAAGAAATGCTGGATTGCGATTCCATCGTAATTCCCACCGAGTGGCAGGCCAGTCAGTTTCCACCCCAACTACGCAATAAAATTGATGTTGTTTTTGATGGAATCGACAATAAATTTTTTCATCCTCCTAAAAGCGAAACAGAATTCGCTGCTCTTACAATTAAAGGAGAAGAAGGAGTTTTCGAAATTAGTAAAGATGTACCACTCTTAACCTATGCAACTCGAGGGATGGAGCCAATACGAGGCTTCCCCGAATTTATGAGAAGCTTGCCATATGTGTTCAAAGCCATACCAAGGCTCCAGGTTTTGATTGGGGGGAGAGATCGCTGCGCCTACGGCTATCCTGCCCCAACAAACGAAGGTAGCTGGAAAAAACACTTGCTAGATGAGCTAGGAGAATTTGATGGTAAAGAACAAATTATTTTTACAGGGCTTATGAACTATGATAACTATAAGAGTGTGCTTCACAGGAGCTCACTTCACTGTTATTTCACCAGAAATTACGTAACCAGTTGGAGTTTATTCGAGGCTATGGCATGTGGTACGCCAATTCTCACCAATATCAATCCCGCCACCACTGGCTTATTGCCTCAGCTCAGCAATCGAGCCATAGACCTTGATTCTGATCCCCAACAAATTGCCATGGCAGTAATACAGAGCTTGGATAAAACCAAAACAACCTACGAGTTAGATAGAACACCCGACCTGGCTCCAATTTTTGGGATGGGTTATTGCATGGAATGTTGGCAAAATCTTATAAACAAAACTTTAGCAAAGAATAAGAAGTACTAGACTCAAAATCTGGACAAATAGCAGGACGATTTCCAAATCGGCATAAATACTTGCACAATTCAAACAGGCATCGTATTATAAGCGAGTTGCATTCCTGACTTTCGAATGGCCTTTACAAAAACTCCTTTGGGAGCCACGAGCAATTACCTGCTAGTTGGCACTGATGGAATAGACATCACAACTATTCCTGGTAACGCAGGTCCGGTCACTGTTCAATCATTGGCAGGTGCTGATCAGATCACAATACAAAGCACCGATGGTGTAGCTAGCGGTTTCAACGTCGACATGGGCGTGGGCAATGACCGCGTTTTTGCGGATTCCGACCCCAACGCCAATTTAGGTTCGTTTATCCTGCAAAATTCCACAATACGCGGTGGTTTAGGCAACGACCTTCTATTTGGTGATGAAGCGGGCGTTTCATCTGATCGCCGAACCATGGTGATGTTGAACTCTTTTATCAATGGCAATGAAGGCATTGATATCATCCGTGCCTACGGAATGATTTCGTCCCGCATTGATGGCGGTAAAGACGGTGATCAAATCGAGATTACCAACGTATTCGTTTCCGATGACTTTACTCTTCCATTAACGATTCCTTATAGCCCCGATCGCTACGACGGTGCCTTGGTTCAAGGTAACTTTGGTGCAGACACAATAACGCTCACTTTAGGTAGAACAAACGTTGTTAATACCTTGATCAACGGCAATGGTGATCAAGATTTAATCAGTAATTTTAATAACGATTTAAGCGGAAATTGGAGCAATTCAACAATCCGCGGTGGTGCAGGTAGAGACACAATTGATTTGCAAACAGACGTTTCCTCTTCTCTGCTTGTATATGGCGATGATGCTAACGATCTAATCCGTCTTGGTGTTGGCAACGATACAGCTGTTGGTGGTTTCGGCAACGACAGCATCAACATTATCGGAGGAAATAATTTAATTTATGGCGACAATAATGATGGCGTTGGCGGCACCAACGACAATGGCTCCGGCGGTGGAGCAGATTCGATTATACTCACTGGTATCAACAGCCAAAATACCGTTTATGCCGGTAATGGGGCAGACGTTGTAACAATTGAAACTAATGGAAACAACGTTGTATACGGTGATGCCAACACGCTCAACGGTGTGGGTGGTATTGATTTAATCACAATCAGTGGAAATGGTAATAATAGTGTTATTGCCGCTTCAGGCGACGACACTGTATCAATCACTGGTGCTGGCTCAAATACGGTATTCGGCGGTTTTGGCGCTGACAGTATTGTTATTACTAGTGGCCGTGACGTAACACTTTTTGGTGAAGACGGTAATGACAAAATCACAGCCAATATTAGTGGAGCTGCAAGCATCAGCGGCGGCGCTGGCAAGGACGTAATTCAAGTTCTTGGTACACCTACTTCCGGTGTATTCTCCGGCGGAATCGGCGCTGACAGTATCAATATAATACCGGACATAGAATCTGCTGCTACTTACCAGCAAGCCGACGGCGACAGCATTGCTTCCGGCGCAATTGGCAATTTAAGTACGGATGTTGGTACAACAGGTAACTTCAAAGACGGCAGCACGATCAGCTTTGCTACTAATGGTGTGGATGTGATCACAGCATTCCAAACGGGCAACCTTCTCGACACCACCCTCGGCACCCTTGGCCTTGATCAATCAACACCTAATGGCATACTCTATAGTGCCAATGAAATAAACGCCCAAAGCGGTATGGTGTCAGGTCGTTCCTACTACCTGAATGGAGCCTTCGTTTCAAACGTATTTACCGTAAATAGTGCGGGTTTAGATTCTCTAATTGTTACTCAAGGCAATAATGGACCTCTAACTGGGAATAGCAATTCAGTTGTTCTCCTGAGCTATAATGCTTACTATTTAGGCAACGCCAATTTCGTTTA
>Ga0247843_1006652_pt1 | contig 14892 bp, 16 predicted proteins | sample LaCruzMarch2017__FD_192420 | JGI IMG/M metagenome (GOLD analysis project Ga0247843, IMG submission 192420) | Freshwater microbial communities from meromictic Lake La Cruz, Castile-La Mancha, Spain - LaCruzMarch2017_8m | ecosystem: Environmental > Aquatic > Freshwater > Lake | place: Spain... | reverse complement strand
GGGTGCGGAGCATTTCGAGAATTTCCGGAGCGGTCTCGCCGTTGAGGCGATGGGTGATGAGAAACCGGGCGAGCGTGACCTGGCCCATGCCCGATTTGTCCACCTCGGCGGCGCTGCGAAGCTCGGCCTCGGCTCCCGCGAGATCGTTTTTTGAAACCAGCAACTCGGCGCGGAGAAGATGACGAAGAACAGGATTTCCGCCCCGCGCGGCGGCATCGGCCAACCGCTCGGCCAAGGCCCAATCCCCCTGCCTTGCGGCCGCCGCGGCGTAGGCGGAGAGGTCCTCGAGCGTGAGTTGACCCGAATCCGCCAGCCGCCGCATCGCATCGAGCGACTCCGCGCCCGCGCCTTGCGCTTCGCGCAGTCTGGCCAGCAAGCGGAGCGCCTGCGCGTTCTTGGGATCCAGGCGCAGCGCCGTTTCCAAGCCCATGCGCGCCTCCTCGGGTTTGCCCTCCTTCAAATACTCCGTCGCCTTCGCCACCAGCCCCCGGGCCTGCCTGCGCTCGAGTTTTCCAAACGCCCACAATCCCGATCCAGCGAACATTCCCAGCAGCGCCAGCACCAGAATCGCGCGGAACCACCGGCTCTTCCATGTCCTGCGAAGCCTCACGCGCACCCTGCCGAATTTCGTTGGTCTTTTCATAATTCCGTATCGGTAAAAAAAACGCCCCTCGGCGGATTCGCAATCTCAATCGTCCTTCTCATTTCCCATTCCCCTTCGGAAAAACCATGCGGAACTCCGCGCCGACTGCAGGTTCAGCGCCCCCCGTCGTTCGAAATGGTAGGGTCGGCTCGCCGTAGCGGACCCAAACTTCAGGCGCGCAGCGCCGTTTCTGGGGGATAGGGGCGGCTTCGCCGCAGAAGTGGGACCCCTACGGCGAGGCGTCCCTACCATCTCTTTTCGATAGGCGCTGCCGCGCCGAGTGGGCGTTGGGCGTCCACCCGTCGTTCCAAATTGGTAGGGTCGGCTCGCCGTAGCGGACCCAAACTTCAGGCGCGCAGCGCCGTCTCTGGCAAAGAAAATCTCATTGCAACACTTCTTTTTGATTTCCCTCCCACATGGATCTTCCAAAAATCAAATCCCCATGGATGCCGGCCGTAAATCCTTGCCCCATGATCTTCCGAACTGGATCGATCTGCACCAGGCCGTGTTTTTTATCACCTGTTGCGCCAAGGATCGGAGTCTTCAGCCATTTGCCTCGGCACAGACCGCGCGGGGAATTCGGGATTCGATTCTTCATCGTGTGCGGTCCCGCATTTGGTGGCTTCATGTTGCTACGATCATGCCGGATCATGTCCATCTGGTTCTCGGATTTCCACCCGAAGCGGATGTGGGCAAATGCGTGCGGGACTGGAAACGATGGACCGCGAGAACGCTGACCATCGATTGGCAGCGGGATTTTTTCGAGCACCGCTTGCGCAGCGAGGAGGATTTTCAAGAGAAAACCCGGTATGTTCTCCAAAATCCCGTCCGCGCCGGATTGGTCGACGATTGGCGGGACTGGCCGTTTACCATTTTGCCGGAAGCGTAGCGGGGAGATGGGGGCGGCTTCGCCGCAGGAGTGGGACCCCTACGGCGAGGCGTCCCTACCTTCTCTTTTTCGATGGGCGCTGCCGCGCCGAGTGGGCGTTGGGCGTCCCCCGTCGTTCCAAATGGTAGGGTCGGCTCGCCGTAGCGGACCCAAACTTCAGGCGCGCAGCGCCGTCTCTGGGAGATGGGGGCGGCTTCGCCGCGAGAGTGGGACCCCTCGGCGAGGCGTCCCTACCTTTTTGTTTTCGATGGGCGCTGCCGCGCCGAGTGCGCGTTGGGCGTCTCCCATCGTTCCAAATTGGTAGGGTCGGCTCGCCGCAGCGGACCCAAACTTCAGGCGCGAAGCGCCGTCTCGGGGGAACAGGGGCGGCAAGCCTGCCGCTACATTTTTCATGAATATCGTAACTTTTACGATATTTGTGTTGACCGCTTTCTGATTCCGGCCGAGATGTTGCTTCTCTCATGAGACGGTTCTTCCGGGAAAATCAGCTTGGTCTTTTCGCGATTGCGGAAGGCCAGGGCGGGTTTTTCACGGCCAAGCAGGCGGAATCGGCAGGATTCGATCGAACCAACCACAGCTATCATATCCGCTCAGGCAATTGGACGCGCGAACATCGCGGCATCTACCGACTCGCACAATATCCCGCTCCTCCAGAGGCCGATCTCATTCTTTGGTTCCTTTGGTCGAGGAATCGCGAGGATGCGCCTCAGGGCGTGTATTCGCACGCGACGGCGCTTCGGATTTACGATCTCTCCGACATCATGCCCGCGAAAATCCACATGACTGTTCCGCAAAAGTTCCGGCGCGGCGCGGAAATTCCCCAAGGGCTCGTTCTGCACTGGGACGATCTTCCTCCCGGAGACATCGAGGAGCGCGAGGGGTTCCGAGTCACGCGCCCGCTCCGGACGCTTCGGGATTTGGTCGCCGAGGGCGGGCTTCCTCGAGACCTGCTCAAACAGGCATTCGACGAGGCGAGGAGCCGCGGATTGATCACAGCCAAGGAGTTGCGGTCAGCCAACTTTCCGGCTTGGCTCGTGGGCTGAAAGGAAGGGGAAAAATGAAATCAATTTCAGCAGTTGAACCACTGTTCAACACTGATAAACACTGATGCCAATATATTTACAAGAATGCACGAATTCAATTAAGGGTGAATATAAAAACTTCTAATTATCAGTGTTCATCAGAGTCATCAGTGGTTGTGTTGCCGTTTTTAGGATGAACCTGCCACCCAGATACGCCACTGCAGCCGCATTCCGCATCGCCTTGGAGGCGAGGCTAAAATCCCTGGCCCGATCCGAGGGGGCCGATCTGCAGCGTCTCCGGCGACAGGTGTCTTTCGATCGATTGCTCGCAAGGTTGTTTCACGGGCCGGAGGTGCCTTGGCTGCTCAAAGGTGGCTATGCGATGGAACTCCGCCTTCGCTTGGCCCGTGCCACGAAGGATATCGATCTCTCGTTGCCGGGTGGGGGGCCAGGTCCAGCGAAAATTTTGGAGAATCTTCAACTCCGTGCCGGAGCGGGGTTGGGGGATGGGTTTGTGTTTTCCATAGGACTTCCAGCGAGGGAATTGGAGGGGGCTCCCGAGAGCGGTTTCCGCTTCCCGGTTACCGCATCCTTGAGCGGCCGTGTCTTCACAAAATTCCACCTCGATGTTGGAATCGGCGATTGCGTAGTCGAGCCGGCGGAAATGGTCGTCGGGCGCGATTGGCTGGATTTTGCGGGGATTCCGGCGGCTTGCTGTTTCGCCCTTCCAAGGGAGCAACAATTCGCCGAAAAGCTCCACGCCTACACGCGCCGCCGCGAGAGGGAAAATAGCCGGGTGAAGGATTTGGTGGACATGGCGCTGCTCTTAAAATGGGTCTTCCCGACGGGGTGAAGCTGGAGGAGGCCATTCACAGGACTTTCGGGATGCGCGGTGCCCTTGAATTCCCGGTGGACTTGCCGGATCCGCCGGAATCGTGGAAACAACCTTATGCGCAACTCGCCATGGAATGCGGCTTGGAATGGCCGATGGAAGACAGCGTTCGCGCAGTGGCGAGGCGTTTGGCTGAAATCTGAGGCGAACGGCGGGCATCTCCCGTCGTTCCAAATTGGCAGGTTCGGCTTGCCGTAGCGGACCCAAACTTCAGGCGCGCAGCGCCGTCTCTGGGGGGATGGGGGCGGCTTCGCCGCAGAAGTGGGACCCCTACGGCGAGGCGTCCCTACCTTCTCTTTTCGATGGGCGCTGCCGCGCCGAGTGCGCGTTGGGCGTCCCCCGTCGTTCCAAATGGTAGGGTCGGCTCGCCGCAGCGGACCCAAACTTCAGGCGCGAAGCGCCGTTTCTGGGACGGGCGTTGTGTGATTTCGGAAGTCGTTTTTGCAGCGCCGCGCTTGCAAGACAAGGGCGGCTTCGCCGCAGAAGTGGGACCCCTGCGGCGAGGCGTCCCTACCCTCTTTTTTCGATGGGCGCTGCCGCGCCATGCGCGAGAAGAGGGGGGAACGGCCGTCGCTCGCCTGTGGAATGCAAAGCCTATTCCATCAGGCCCGGCCGTTTATGGCGATGGCGTGGAAACCTCATCGATGTCGATCCACAAGGTCCCGGGGAGCGCCTCGCGTCCGACTTGTCGGCAATTCCACCGGCCTTCGGCCGCATTTTTTCCGGCACAGCCCCCCGCACTTAATGGCAGGTCATCAACCCCGATTTCCCATATTCCGGCAAGGCGCGGTCCTTGCTGACGAAGACGAGTTTCTCCCGAATCGCCGTCCAGATGAGCATACGATCGAAGGGATCCTTGTGCCCGGGGACAAGGGGTAGGCCATGGAACGAGGCGGCTGTCGTGGCGTGGAACTCCAAAACATGCCACCCGGCCCGGGCCACAAAGCCCGGAAGGTCCTCCGGCGCGGCCCCTTCGATCCGGAGCTTGCCGATCGAGGATTTTAAACTGATTTCCCAGAAGGAAACCGGGGAGACATGGATGGAATTCTCCCCGTTCTGCAAGGCCCGCCGCGCCTTTGCTCCGAGCTTCTCCGGAGTTTGGAGCGCCCACAGCATCGAGCAGGTATCCAGCAGCAATCTCATTCGCCGAGGAATTCCTCCTCCGTGAGTCGCCAATCCTCGGCGATGTGGAACTTCACCTTGCCTGCCAGGATTCCGAGCTTGCGCTTGGCCGGAGCTTGGGGCGGCGACACCAACAAGGCGACCGGCTTTTTCGACCGGCCGTAGGTCACTCCCACCGTGCCCCCGCGAGCGACAATCTCGAGGGCTTCGGAAAAGCGCGCCTTGAAATCGCCAACCGGGAGCTGAAGAGTTTCCACAGAGAAAAGTCAACCCCGCCTGGATAAACTTGTCAAGTTGTCAATCGGTTTTCGGTTTTTTGGGTTGTGGCGGCTGCAAGCGCCGCGCGCGAGCAGAAGGGGGAACGGCCGTCGCTCGCCTGTGGAATGCAAAGCCTATTCCATCAGGCTCGGCCGTTTGAGGCGATAGTGTCACCGTAGCGGACCCAAACTTCAGGCGCGAAGCGCCGTCTCTGGGAGATGGGGGCGGCTTCGCCGCAAGAGTGGGACCCCTACGGCGAGGCGTCCCTACCCTCTTTTTTCGAGGGGCGCTGCCGCGCCGAGTGCGTATCCGATCTCTTGTTTTGACAAACGCGGCCATGCGCGTATTCGTTTTTGTATGACAAAAATTTTGACGGTCCGCCTCCCTGCGGGATTGCACGACAAGGCGGAGGCTCGCGCCATGCGCTTGGGGCTGGATCGTGCCAAATATGTCCGTTCCCTCATCGAAGACGATCTTTCCGGGGCCCGCGATAAAACCCAACGCGTTTTTGCGTCCGAGGACCTCGTCGGCCTTTACCAAGGCGACACCGGGCCAGCCACAAACGCCTCCGCCCGCGAGCGCCTGCGCGCCCATGCCGCCGCACGCCGGTGAAGGAAATCGCCGATACCGGACTGATCGTGGCCTTTTTCCATCGCAACGATCCGTTTCACTCCTGGGCGGTTGCGGCCTTTCGCGCGCAGGCACCGTTTTTCACCTGCGACGCGGTTCTCGCAGAGGCAGGCAGTTTTTTTCCTGAACCCACAGGTCTCCTGCGCTTGGTTGCGCGGGGGGATTTGTTGCTCGAGCCCGGTTTCGTTCTGGAAAAAGAGTTGCCCGCCGTTCTGGCACTCGCCACGAAATATTCCGACCGACCGATGGACCTTGCCGATGCCTGTCTGGTCCGGATGGCGGAACTCTTTCCCAAGTCGCGCATTTGGACCATCGATCGGAGCGACTTCACCACCTATCGCCGCAACGGACGCCACATGATCCCCTGCGAGTTTCCCGATACCGGAGCACGACCGAGGGAAAGAGATTAATCCCGCAATAGCGGGCACCCCGCGCCTCGTCTACCGCCCAATCAGGTCATCCGTTTTCCCAGCAGGTCAGGGTGTCTGAAGTTCGAGTTTGGCGATGATTGGAAAAGCCCCGCCGCACGATGAGATGGAAATTAAGTCAAGAATTAATTCCTGACCCCCCCCCCAGCACTGGTCGTGAATGCGATTAAGTAGATATGTTCTATCCATGGCCTTAGAATCATGCATGAAAATTCGGCAAACACTACAGGATTTTCATATTTCTGATGGCTTGCTGACGGGGTCGGAAGCGCTCGGGAGCATCCAAGGGAATTTGAATTTCAATTTTGGCGATGATTGGAAAAGCCCCGCCGCACGGGAGATGGAAATTATGTATAGACAGTGCTGACCCATCAATCGCCTGAATTTAAACTAGAAATCAATCGGCAAGAATGAGTTTGAAGGTTGTTAGGATTTTTAATGATTCGGACTCCCCGATTTCCCCGATTCGTTTCAACGCGGAAGAATGGATCGGACGCAGGAGGTCGCAAGCCACAACAAACTCAATTCCGCCCCATTGAAGTCGGGCGCGCAGGGGTGTGAGTGCGAGATTTTCACGGATTGGACACACCAACTGCGTTGGCAACCCCGCCAGATTGGGATGTTGCAAACCGACCAAATTGGGCCGCGTAAGATCCGGCGTCGAAGAATACAATGGCAAATTCATTCGACCGCATACGGAGTCGCCTCATTCAACTCCAGGGTCTGCCTGCGAACCTCCGGAGTATAGGCCGCCACAGCGTCCCGATAAAAAACCTCGCGGTCGCGGCGCAATTTTTCCTTCTCCAGAAGTTCATGCAAAAAAACGGATTTCGGCAATCCTCCACGCAACAATTCCAAAATGTCCAACGAGGGACGACTGAGTGTGAGCGTTTGGCGACTTCGCGGCGACTTTTTGGCGACTTTCATGCTGACAATTTGAAAATGCGAAAGTCCGCTGTCAAGGCGATTTTCTTGCTGGGTTTTAGGGGTCAGGAATTAATTCTTGACTTTTGCTCGAATCGCTCTGGAGAATCCAAGGGAATTTGAAGTTCGAATTTGGGCTGATTGGAAAAGCCCCGCCACACGGAGATCTGGAAAGTAAGTCAAGAATTAATTCCCAACCCCATTTCCCGCCCGCTAATCCGTGCGGGGAATGAGGAAGTCCTTCAATTCGGTTCATTGAGGTTCCTCGACTGCGGTCCACGCCGCCCGGAGGTCAAGATGTCTGTTTAAAGAGCAGCGCCTCCTGACCATTTCCCGCAAACCCCCGCTCGCTTACCGTCGAGGATTTATCAATCCAAGTTTTCCTTCCGGTCGCGCGTTTGTAAGTCATTTTCTTCTTCTTGTGTTGGGCGCGCCCGCGTAGTTTGCTCGATCGTGTTTTTTTTCGAATTCATGTGTTGCACTGGCCGGCGGGCTGGTCGAACGCTGGAGGCGAATTTTGCCATTAAGAATTATTCCCAAAAGTGCCACTTTCTTTTCGTGAGGTGAACACCCTGCTTGACTCCAATGAATAAAAATTTTTCCTCTACCATTCAGTATCCGCGTTTCGGCCTTATAACCATGAAAAAACAATACTCTCTCCCAACCACCACGGCTGTGCTGGCCATTGCTATTCTTTTGTTCGCGCCTTCAAGCAAAGCTGCCGATCTGGATTGGCTCTCTCAATTTTTTGGCTTCAGCTCGAACCACACAAATACGGGCAATCTGACCGGTAGCCCCTCTCCGGCCAACGACGGAAATGCCGGCGCGGCTGGTGCTGCTGGGTTGAATGGCGTTGACGGAATCGATGGTGCCGATGGATTGGATGGCGACAACGGAGTCAATGGACAATCCGGCGATGCTGGTGCGGATGGAGCTTCGGGTGGCAATGGCACCAATGGCGGGAATGGCGCCGCGGGCGGGAATGGCACGGCCGGAGGCATCGGGGGAAATGGCGGCACCGGGGGCCTAGGGCAAACGGGCGCCGCGGGTTGGAGCCCGACGGGAGAAGAGGCGTTGATTAACAATGGAACGATTTCCGGGGTGACAGGCGGGCAGGGCGGCGTCGGCGGCGTAGGAGGGGTGGGCGGCATCGGCGGCAGCGGTGGCGCGGGTGGCTTCGGGGGGAACGGAGGGCAAGGCGGGAATGGGGGCATGGGCGGCGCAGGAAGTTTTGGCAACTCAGGCGGCAACGGAGGCGATGGAGGGGTTGGCGGCTCTGGAGGACTCGGCGGAGATGGCGGCATCGGGGCACAGGGAGCCTCTGGCGGAAATGGAGGCACCGGCGGAGTCGGCGGCACGGGTGGTGCCGGGGTTTCTACTTCAACCTCGTTCACGATTTTCAATACAGGCACAATCCGTGGCGGCGCTGGCGGCCTCGCAGGCTTGGGTGGGCTTGGCGGAGCCGTTGGAGCAAACGGCACCGATGGGGCTGGTAGCAAGGGAGGCGATGGGGGATCTGCCGGCATGGCCGGAAATGGCGGCGACGGCGGAGCTGGCGATGCTGCAAATCCAAATGGCGGCGACGGGGGGGCTGGCGGCAATGTCGGCATTGCGGGAGCTGGAGGAGCCGGAGGCTTAGGAGCAGGGAGTGCCTCAAGCGGAGCAAGCGGCGAAAGCGGAGCCGCCGCGACATCCGGCGGCAATGGGGGCAACGGAGGTGATGGATTTACTGCGGTGCTTCCAGGCGAATCCGGCGGGAATGGCGGAGCTGGCGGAGCCGGTGGCAATGTCGGCAACGGCGGCAATGGGGGATTCGGCGGAGATGGCGCAGTCGGGTCGGCGGGAGCAGATGGTTTAACATCCGGAGATTCAGGCGCCGATGGCACAGTCGGCGGAACAGGCGGTAGCGGCGGAGCCGGCGGAGCCGGTGGCACAATTTCAGGCAACGGTGGTAATGGTGGCATCGCAGGCAACGGCGGAGCTGGAGGCAACGGCGGAGCCGGCGTCGCAGGCGCGGACGGGGTGAATTCGGGAGACTCTGGCCAAGCCGGAGGGGATGGAGGCAATGGAGCCGCTGGCGGAGCCGGAGGTCTTGGTGGAATCGGAGGCTCGGCCCTTGGAGCAGGGATTGCAGGTGCCGATGGGGACGGCGGCGCCGGAGGCAATGGGGGAGATGCTGGCACGGCTGCAGATGGTGGCGCTGGTGTGGCTGGCTCAGATGGCAACATTGTGTTCCGCGCAGGTGGCACAGGAGGAGCTGGAGGAGCCGGTGGAGCAGGAGCTGACAGTGGAGCTGGTGGAGCTGGTGGAGCCGGAGGGTCAGGCACGGCTGGTAGTGGAGCCAGCGGCGGTCTGGGCCTGGCGTCGACCGGTGGAAACGGCGGTGCTGGCGGCACAGGCGGAGCTGGATTTGATGCGAGCGCACTTTCGGATGGGTCGGCTGGTGGCGACGCTGGCTCGGGAGGCACCGGAGGAACCGGTGGTGCGGCAGGCACGATGGGCGCAAATGCGGCCTCACTGGTTGGTGGGGATGGCGGAGCCGGAGGAAATGCCGGGAACGCAGGCATGGGTGCTGCGGGTGTGGCTGGAACCGATGGAACCATTGTGTCCCGCGCAGGTGGATCTGGCGGCGCCGGAGGAGCCGGTGGAGCAGGAGCTGACAGTGGAGCTGGAGGAGCCGGAGGGTCAGGCACGGTTGGTAGTGGAGCCAGCGGCGGTCTGGGCCTGGCGTCGACCGGTGGAAACGGCGGTGCTGGCGGCACAGGCGGAGCTGGATTTGATGCGAGCGCACTTTCGGATGGATCGGCTGGCGGGGATGCCGGGTCGGGCGGTTCTGGAGGAGTCGGCGGTGCGGCAGGCACGATGGGCGCAAATGCGGCCTCACTGGTTGGTGGGGATGGCGGAGCCGGAGGAAATGCCGGGAACGCAGGCATGGGTGCTGCGGGTGTGGCTGGAACCGATGGCAACATTGTGTCCCGCGCAGGTGGAGCTGGCGGAGCCGGTGGAGCCGGAGGAGCAGGAGCTGACAGTGGAGCTGGAGGAGCTGGCGGGTCAGGCACGGCTGGTAGCGGAACCAGCGGCGGTCTAGGCCTGGCATCGACCGGTGGAAACGGCGGTGCTGGCGGCACAGGCGGAGCTGGATTTGATGCGAGCGCACTTTCGGATGGATCGGCTGGCGGGGATGCCGGGTCGGGCGGTTCTGGAGGAGTCGGCGGCGCGGCAGGCACGATGGGTGCAAATGCGGCCTCACTGGTTGGTGGGGATGGCGGAGCCGGAGGAAATGCCGGAAGCGCAGGCACAGGTGCTGCGGGTGTGGCTGGAACCGATGGCACCATTGTGTTCCGCGCAGGTGGATCTGGCGGAGCTGGTGGAGCCGGTGGAGCAGGAGCTGACAGTGGAGCTGGAGGAGCTGGAGGGTCAGGCACGGTTGGTAGCGGAACCAGCGGCGGCTTGGGACTGGCATCGACCGGTGGAAACGGCGGTGCTGGCGGCACAGGCGGAGCTGGATTTGATGCGAGCGCACTTTCGGATGGATCGGCTGGCGGGGATGCCGGGTCGGGCGGTTCTGGAGGAGTCGGTGGCGCGGCAGGCACGATGGGCGCAAATGCGGCCTCACTGGTTGGTGGGGATGGCGGAGCCGGAGGAAATGCCGGAAGCGCAGGCACAGGTGCTGCGGGTGTGGCTGGAACCGATGGCACCATTGTGTTCCGCGCAGGTGGATCTGGCGGAGCTGGTGGAGCCGGTGGAGCAGGAGCTGACAGTGGAGCTGGAGGAGCTGGAGGGTCAGGCACGGTTGGTAGCGGAACCAGCGGCGGCTTGGGACTGGCATCGACCGGTGGAAACGGCGGTGCTGGCGGCACAGGCGGAGCTGGATTTGATGCGAGCGCACTTTCGGATGGATCGGCTGGCGGGGACGCTGGGTCGGGAGGCACCGGCGGAACCGGTGGCGCGGCAGGCACGATGGGCGCAAATGCGGCGTCCCTTGTTGGCGGGGATGGCGGTGCGGCCGGAATGCCGGGCGACGGGGGCCATGGCGCGGCGGGTGATGCATCGAGTCCGAACGGCGGCGCTGGTGGCGCTGGCGGCAATCCCGGCCTATCGGGTCTCGGCGGTGTGGGTGGAGCGGGCGTTGGATCTGCAGGAACCGCCGCGACATCCGGCGGCAACGGGGGGAACGGAGGCGATGGATTTACTGCGGTGCTCCCAGGCGAATCCGGCGGGAATGGCGGAGCTGGCGGAGCCGGTGGCAATGTCGGCAACGGCGGCAATGGGGGATTCGGAGGAGATGGCGCAGTCGGGTCGGCCGGAGCAGACAGTTCAACATCCGGAGGTTCAGGCACCGATGGCACAGTCGGCGGAGCAGGCGGTAGCGGCGGGGCCGGCGGATCCGGTGGCACAATTTCAGGCAACGGTGGTAATGGTGGCATCGCGGGCAACGGCGGAGCTGGAGGCAACGGGGGAGCCGGCGTCGCAGGCGCGGCGGGGGCGAATCCGGGAGACTCTGGCCAAGCCGGAGGGGGTGGAGGCAATGGAGCCGATGGCGGTGCCGGAGGTTTTGGTGGAGTCGGGGGCTCGGCCCTTGGAGCTGGGATTGCAGGTGCCGATGGGGACGGCGGAGCCGGAGGCAACGGGGGAGATGCTGGCATGGCTGGAGATGGTGGCAACGGTGCTGATGGTGATGTAACTACACCCAATGGCGGAGCAGGCGGAGACGGAGGCGATCCCGGCACTGTGGGAGCCGGTGGGGGCGGCGGCGCAGGAGGAGGAAGTGCCGATGCCGGAGCAAGCGGTGAGAGTGGAACAGCGCAAACATCCGGAGGCAATGGGGGCGAAGGTGGGAATGGATTTGATCTAGCGACCGGCACTCCCGGAGTCGGTGGTGCGGGCGGTAACGGTGGTGCGGTCGGTAACGGCGGCAACGGCGGCGATGGCGGTGCTGTGACTGCCGGGAGCGGCACGATCACGGGTGGCGTCGGCGGCGCGGGTGGCAGCGGTGGCTCGATCTCGGGCAATGGCGGCAACGGCGGCGTTGGTGGTGCGGTGACCAGTTCCGCCGCCACGAGTGGCGACATAGCCACGGGCGGGGCCGGTGGGGCCGGCGGATCGGTGTCCAATGGCACTGGCGGCAACGGTGGCGCCGGCGGCGATGCCACCGGACTCTCACTTGTAGAAATCCGCGCCTTCGGCGGCGCGGGTGGTGCGGGCGGCACATCGGCCGGTGGTGGCGGCGGAGCCGGTGGCGACGGGGGTAACGGGGTGACCGACGTTCGAGACCACCGAGTCGGTCTGGAGGCTAACGGTGGAAAGGGTGGGGCCGGTGGCAGCGGAACCACCTCCGGTGGTGGCGGCGGCAACGGCGGAAGCGGCACTCAATCGGCCACGATCGAAGGTGGAGATGCCGGCGGCGGAGCCGGCGGTGCGGGTGGTATTGGGGGCACAGGCAATGGAGGCGCTGGCGGCAACGGCGGTATGGCAACCGCGATGGACGATGCCGATGGTGGTGCGGGCGGTGCCGGCGGAGCGTCGACATCCGGAACCGGTGGTGCCGGCGGCACGGGCGGAGCGTCGATGTCAACGTCATCCACAGCGGGCAGCAACACTTCCACCGCCGGTGACGGCGGCAAAGGCGGCGCTTCAGTCGAGGGCGACGGTGGCTCCGGTGGAGCCGGCGGAGTGTCGACCACTAATGCCGTTTCGGCCAGGGGCGGGGACGGGGGGGCAGGAGGCGCCGGCGGAGCCACCGGTGGAGTTGCTGGCGACGGCGGTGACGCGATCAGCACGGCCGGGCCTGTTCGCGGCGGCGCGGGCGGGATCGGCGGTGCGGGCAATACCGGCGAAGGTGGCGACGGCGGTGCCGGCGGAGATGGCACCACGCAAGCCACCGTGGCTACCACCAGAGGCAACGCCAGAGGCGGTGCCGGTGGGGCCGGCGGCGCATCGACCGCCGATGCCGGCGGGAACGGCGGCGCAGGCGGCGATGCGAGCAGTCCCGGCGGCGTCACGATCCTCGGCGGAGTTGGTGGGGTGGGCGGCTCCGGCACGGCCGGAAACGGCGGCGATGGTGGCAGTGGCGGCGATGCCTACTCCACAGGTGATAACACCACGACTACAGGCGGGAATGGCGGGAATGGCGGAGCCACGGGCGGCTCAGGCGGCACCGGTGGCGTTGCCACCGCGACCGGTTCTGGTTCCACGGCTATTGACGGCTCTTCTGGTTCCCCTGATGCTTCATTCAGCCCCACAGCATTTCTGCAAAGCTTTTTTGCCCCGTTCGGTCTATTCGGTGCGGAAGAGGAAACAATCCCGGGAGATGGGTCAGAATCCCCCGTCGAAGAGCCAGCGGATTCCCCAATCGCTGACAGCACCAACCCTGGCGGGAATGGCGCAGTGGGCAACGGCGAGCATGGGAGTGAGAGCGGTGATATCATCGATGACTCGGAAGATTCGACAGCGAAGGGCGAAAATCTTGAAACTGAAATTGCGCCTTTGGGCATTGCTCAATTGGCTTTCTCGCCATTCATTGCCCCCGACAATGCCGATTTAGGCTTGGCGGGCGGTAACGGCACTGCCGGAACCGAAGGCCAAGCCGGGGCCGGCATCCTGTTCACTGGAACCGCAGGGGAAATTCTTCGCGTCAGCAACACAGGCTCGATCTTGGGTGGCAACGGCAACATTGGCGGTGCGGGCATCCAAATCGACGGGGGCACAGCGGAGTTGGTCAATCAAGCCGGAGGTTTGATTTCCTCCAGTTCGGTGGCGATCCGCTCGACCAGCCCGCAGGGCGGCGTTCAGGTTTTCAACTACGGAACGATCACCGCACCCGTCACCGCGATCTCCTTCAATGGATCCGCAGGCGCGGCCAACAGCGTGACGCTTTACGGGGGTTCCACAACCACCGGCGCGCTGGAATTCAACAGCCTCTCCGGAGGCGAGACGCTCGAGTTCGCTGGGGCGTTCGGCGGAAATTTCGACAACACCGTCACCGGCCTGAATGTGATCAAAGCCACAGCCAACTCCTCGGTGACGATGAACAGCACGGCGGGTTATGCCCTCTCGAGCGGCATCGTGAATGTCGATGGCACCTCCGCCCTCACCATCGCGGGTCAGGTTTTGGACGGAACCTCGCCTACGAGCCTCACAAAAACCGGCGTAGGTCTCTTAAAGCTCAATCGCGCGAACAGCTACACGGGCGGCACGACGATTTCCGCCGGATCGCTCAGGGTCGAAAACTCGAAGGCGTTGATGGAAACAGGTAGCGTCGCCATTAACGGCGGCACGCTCGTTGTTCCCTCCACCCAGGAAATGGGAGGCAATTTGCAGGTCGGCAACATCGATTGGACCAGCGGCACGATTGCCTATTTCGACACAGGAAGTTCACCTGGTTCGGGAGATTTGACCATCGGTGTCGCCGGTAACTTCACAGCATCGGCTGGCAGCAAGACCTTCGATTTCAGTGGAGTGGAGGCGCTCGCCGCAAACACCTACGCGCTGGTCAATGCTGCGACGGTCTCGGCTATTGGCACCAACTTTGTTGCCACGCATGGGCAATACACCCAGCTCTTTGGCAACTTCACCACGACGAGCAACATGGTGTTTTACACGGTGACCGGGGCCACCTCAGGCGGCGCGAATATCGAGAATAATGGTGGTCCAAACACGCCTATTATCGCCAATTACAATATCACCGTCCCGACGATCACCGTGGGCGTGGATAACATGGTCAATGCGTTGACTTTTACGGGAAGTAATTCGCTGGCCATCCAATCCAATGGACAACTCACGGTAACCTCCGGCACGCTTGCCGTGCAGACTGGTTCCTCTGTCGTTTCTGGCGGCACGCTCAACACGCCCGGCAATCTGGACAAGACCGGCGCGGGTGAACTTGACTTGGATAACACCACCAATGTGAACGGCATCGCCAATGTGGTTCAAGGTCTCCTGTCGGTGAACGGACAACTCAACGCCAACTCGGTGCTGGTGGATCCGACCGCCACTCTCGGCGGCGCAGGTTTGATTGTGGCCTCGAATGTGATCGTGAACGGCAACCTCTCGCCCGGCAACTCGCCCGGCACGCTGAATGTTGT
>Ga0247843_1006650_pt1 | contig 14893 bp, 16 predicted proteins | sample LaCruzMarch2017__FD_192420 | JGI IMG/M metagenome (GOLD analysis project Ga0247843, IMG submission 192420) | Freshwater microbial communities from meromictic Lake La Cruz, Castile-La Mancha, Spain - LaCruzMarch2017_8m | ecosystem: Environmental > Aquatic > Freshwater > Lake | place: Spain... | reverse complement strand
AAGTGCTACAATATTTTGATTTAATATATCGAATTCGCGTAATATAGTTGGATCGATTGTTACTCCTCTGTCTCTTAATATCCACAGGACATGTGCTGCATGATCTAAACCTGTTTGTATTCCTTTCACTAATGAAACATCTTCATCATCTATCCCGCTTCTTAACTCATCAATTATTTCTTGAGCTTGACCCATAGCTATTTTTGCCATCTCATGATATCCTTTAATCATTTCAGCAGTAAGTTTATCTTTTGCCATTTTGATCTCCAAGTTTAAATTATTAAATAAAATGAATAACTAATCTTGATTATAACATCATGATATATTTTTTTCTACCTTATTTATTTATCTTATGGGATTGCCCTTTGTTGGTGTGGTTGGTTTATTAGGAGTGGAAGTAGGGGATAGTGGTACGGTTGGTACTGGTTCGGGAGTCATTGCGTTTACAAGCCTTCTTGCACGTCTTTTCGCGAAATCATCACTAAGGGTTTTAGCGTATTGTTCTATGGCCTTTCCTTTATCTGCATAAGATTGACTTTCTGATACAGCTTTGTCTTCACCTAATATTTTAACAACTTCAGTATTTTTCAATACTTCTGATTTATCTTGAAATCTTTCTCCAAGTTTAGTGGTTGTCTCAGCATATCTTTGTAATTCTTTAATTACTTTATTATCATAATTTATTACTTCAGAATGATTTTCATGTTTATGTACTAACATAAGCTCATTTCTTGCTAAGTCTATACGTTCTAAAACTTTTTCTGCAGGATCTCTTAAAACTAACCCTATAAGTATATGCTCCTCTTCTTTTTCTTTATCATGTGATTTTGTAAATGACATGGCGTCATTAGCAGTCATTATAGAGGGATTTTTTGCCCATTTTTTATTTTTAATACCACTAGCTTTTATCTCATCCCTATCTAAGAAATTGTTAATTTCTTCAGTTACAATTTTAATGCTTACCGTAGCTAGTTCAGCAGCTTTTTCCCCGCTTTCCTTGTCTTTACCGTTGGGCTCCCCCGTTGTCATAGTGTTTGTTAGCTCTGACATTTTACCCATATACATAGACTCAATTGTGCTATAGGATAAATCTGCTGGTATAATATCTTGAGGAATACCAATAGATGCTTTTAAAAATTCTGCAATCAACTTCCTTGCTGCTTCAGGGGTAGTAGCGCTACTTAAAGCTTCTTTAATTCTTCTAAGTTTACTTATAGCACTATCATACTTATGCACTTCAGCTTCAGATAAATTTTTTTTATCTTTAGTAACTTGGCTGCCGCCAATTTCAATAGCTTCATTACGTGGCATTTCAGTGATATCTCCAATTTCCCTTGTTTGAATAAGATTTTGATGATTTGCATTGTTAAATACTGCAATATTTTGATTTAATATATTAAATTGATGTAACACGGTTGGATCAATTGCTAACCCTCTATCTCTTAGTATCCATAGGGTATGTGCTGCGTGATCTAAACCTGTTTGTATTCCTCTCACTAATGAAACATCTTCATTACCTATCATTCCGCCTTTTAATTCATCAATTATTTCTTGAGATAGGCTCATAGATTTTTCTGCCATGTCATGATACCCTTTTATCAGTTCAGGAGTTAGTTGATCTTTTTCATCTTTTGTCATAAATAGTACCTACTTTTAATATAATATTAGTTAGCTTAATAATAATAGATTAATATTTAGTACACAATGCTTTTTCGAGTAAAGTGATTTGTGACATTATAATTTCAGATTCTAGAAAACTTTCTCTTATGCAGATATTTTATAGAAATATTTATAAATAATAAAAAATATAATTTTGTGACAATTATCAAGTTTAAAAATAAAAATTATTATAACATTATATCGTTGCTTTATCTAAGGCTTTTGTGGTAAGGTCGGGGCGGCAACATAATTATGGGAGGTAATAATGGCTATAGAAAAAAATAAAACCTGCGTTTTCGTAATAGATGGAAAACAAGCTTTTTTCTATCATAAGGCTAACAGTGAAAAACTTATCAAAGTTCAGCATGCTTTTGGAAATCATGTAAATCGTAGCGAACATCACACCAAAGCTTCATTAGGTAGATCATTTGACAGTGTAACGACTGCAAGACACGCTATCGAACCTCATATAGATGAACGTTTAAAAGAAAAACAACGATTTATATCTGAGGTGCTTAGTAAGCTAGAAAGGTTGTTTGCTGACCATACTTATAAACATTTAATAATAATTGCTCCTGCTAAAGTTTTAGGCTATATCAGAACTCATTTGAGTAAATCAGTAAAAGAAATGGTTGCTTTAGAAATTGACAAAGACTTTATTCATGAGCCGCCTGAGCATATTCAGAAAGAAGCATTTGCTCATTTAATCTAACAGCTGCTTAGCGTTCTTTTCTTTAAACTTCTTGGTGTAGTGTGATGCTTGTCGCATTTTCACTTCCAGTTTGACAATTATCACAGCATGATTTTGCCATGACACTACACTTAATCTGTAGGGATTTTTTAGAGCTGGTTAATGAGTAATGAAATTTAAAATTTATATATTATTTTTTGTGCTTATAGTTTTGTTTCAACCCAACGGTACGGGAGATAATTATATGCAAATCAATAATCAGCAGACAATGATTGAGGAGCAAATTATAAAGCGTGGTATAAAAGACAAAAGAGTTTTAGAGGCGATGTCTAATGTTCATAGGGAGCTATTTGTACCAAAAAATTTGCAGCAACTAGCACATGAAGATTTACCTCTTTCTATAGGATATGGACAAACTATTTCTCAGCCTTTTATAGTAGCATTTATGACTGAAGCAGCCATGCTCGAACCAAATGCAAAAGTTCTGGAAATTGGTACGGGGTGTGGATATCAAACTGCTATACTTTCTAATTTATGTAAGGAAGTTTATACGATAGAGGTAATAAAACCTCTTGGCGAAAAAACGAAAAAACGTTTAGAACAACTAAATTATAATAATGTTCATGTGCTTATAGGAGATGGTTATGAGGGTTGGCCTAGTGCTTCTCCCTTTGATGCCATAATAGTAACAGCAGCGCCGGAAAACATTCCACAAACGCTAGTTGACCAATTAAAAAATGGTGGCATTATGATCATACCGGTTGGTACCGTAAACCAGGGACTTATACGAATCACTAAGCTAAATGGCGCAATAAAAAAAGAAAATCTTTTATCAGTCAGGTTTGTACCGATGGTCAGAAAGATAAGTTAGTGGTGCTATTAATCTTTACACGCATCATACACCAGGGAGCAGCTTATGCAGCTAAAATTTATGAGCTTATTTAAATCTTCTATTAAAAGCATATTACCATGTACGGTGATACCAATTGATTTCAGATCACTAAGTGCGCGTGAAAATGTTTCACGTTTCATACCTAAATAAGAAGCAATAAGCATTTTATCATATGGCAATGCCAGCTCTACATTATTAGGGTGTTTGCTATCACATAGTTTCAAGATAAAACATCCAACACGTTGTGCCGCATTCATGGTGTTAATATGCTCAAACTGTAACTCTAAGTGGTTAATAGTAGAATTTAATGCTGTAATAATTTTTAAGGCTAATCCGGCATTATTTTCTATAATATCTTTTAAAATATTATACGGAACAACTAGTAAATCCGCCTCACTAATTGTTTGTGCGCTAAATAAATGTTTTTCTTTGTCAAAATTTACTTCGCCTATTATATCGCCATCTCTAGCAAGCCCTAGTAGCACTTCTTGGCCATCTAAGGTATTGCGAAATAACTTAACCCAGCCCGAGAGAATAATATAAAAATACTCAATAGAATCACCATGGATAAAAAATGAATGATATTTTTTATAATGTTTAAGTGAGGAATGATCAGCTAATTTAGTTAGGATACTATGATCAAGATTCTGAAAAATTGGTAGATGTTGTATTTGTTCATTATTCATAAAGCAACCTTCAGAAAAGTGTTTACCTAGACTAATTTAATAAATTCATGACCTACTATAAAAGTTATTTCGCTGTATTATGATAGTGATTTATTAATTATTCAATGCTTTTATAAGATGTTGTATGCACGGCCATTAAATTTTGCAAGCAATACTTAATAACTCTCATTATATTATTTACTTTGTAAGGTTGACAATTATCACATCCAAATATTCAAACTTAGGCTAAAAACATATGTACACTTACATACTTATTGGGTTTTGGCCCTAAACGTTAAGAGTGTAAGGTAGGTGAGCGTAATCAGATGGTTTTAAAAAACACAGGGTATGTATGCAAATCTTCATAAAAATTACTAAAATATTTATCTATATTTGTGTAATTATGGGTTTTTATTTGAATCCAGCCTATAGCTTTGTTGGTGTATTTATCAGTAAAGACGGTAGCAAAATTATCAGTCAAGGTTCTAAGGTAGTTATTGCTAAAAAGGATCAGAAAATTATATATACTTTTACTAGCGACCTCGATACAAAAGCTAAACAATTCATCTTACTAGTGCCAGTGCCTGCAGACATAAAAAATCCTCATGTCCGCACAATTGACTATAAACTTATAAATAAACTAGATCTCCATACTTCTCCACGCTTAATTGAGTATATAAATTTTGATCCGTGTGATCCAACTGCATTTACGAGACCACCAATTGTAGCTAACCATACGGATAAGGCTATTGGTTTGGGTTCGGTTATTCCTAAAACTACTAGTGAGCATAAATTTTTTATTCTTACCTCTAAAGAAAGCGCTGGTATTAGAGATTGGCTTAAAAAATATGATTATAATTTGCCATCGCAGTATTTAAATATCTTAAAAAAATATATAGCAAAAAACATGAGGTTTATCGCAATCGAGGTAAAGAATCATAACAGTAAGGTTACGCAATTGGCGCCTGTACAGATTGAATATGAAAGTAAAAATTTTTTGTTGCCAATAAGGATAGGAAGCTTAAATGCTCCTAACTCCATGAATCAAGATATGACCGTCTATATACTATCTAATTTAGGTGAGGTACTACCTGTTAATTATAAAATTAATGAGACCCCAAATAATATTGATTTACCAATATCTACTATTGGTAACTTCAATCAATTTTACAGTCATTTAATGTATAAGCTATTTGCTTCGCATCCTGACATAATACGTAAAGAATATTCTTGGCCTATGAATGTATGTAAGCCTTGTACTTCTACCCCGCTTACTATTGAAGAACTACAAGAATTAGGAGCATTTTGGTATTCACCAAGTGAGCCAAAGTTACCGTATATTACTAGGCTCCATACCCATTACAGCCCAGAATACAGCCAATACAGTTTAGCTGATAGTATAGAATTTAAGGAAACTACAAAACGACTAAGATATCAGACATATTTTAACTTAAAACATCCTATGGCTATGATGCAATCTAAATGTGGGGATCAGTATTATGAGGAGATAAAAAAAGCAAAAGCTAAAGAAGATAAGAATTTCCACATGTTAGCACCTAAACCTTTACTAACTTACCATAAAACTGGATAAGTTTTATATTTTTAAATTTCTCTTTAAATAATCATTTAATTTTCAAAGTTTGATAATTGTCACAGCTAAATATGTTGAGGTAATTATGATGTTAAAGGGTGCTAAATAAATTTGATTTATCCTAATGTATTTAACTGCAAATTTAAATAACGGAGATAGATAATATGGAAGCAAAAGATTTTAGGCAGAATAAGGGTGGTAAAAAAGTTACTAATGAAACAGAGGTTGATTTTTCATTAGGTTATAAACTAAGTGCTGCAGATGTAATTGCCGAAACGCTACATGTTTTACAATGGGAAGCTTTGGTACCACATGAGCATATTGAGGTGATAGTAGAAAAGGGACATCTAATACTTACAGGCGAAGTCGAGTATGCTTACCAAAAAGAATGTGCTCAAAAGATAGTTGAAAATTTATATGGTGTCACATTTATTACTACTGATATAAAAGTTAGATCTAATGATAGACAATCTGGGATTGAGGTCGAACTTGTAAAAGAGCTTGAACGAAATGTTCATATTGATACTAAGAATATTTACGTAGAAGTTGATGGTGGTACTGTAACTTTGAAAGGCAATGTTAGGACTTCGGATGAAGATAGAGAGGCTAGGATTACTGCCTGGTCAGTGCCTGGCGTTGATGATGTGGTAGATCAGTTAAGGATTGGCTTGTAAAATAAATTATGGCCTAGACAATAGATGCAATTAAGATAAAGAATAAGCCATGAGACATTCAAAACAAGATTTTTTAGATTATGCCAAAGTATATAACAAAAATTTTAGATCATATATGCTGCAAGTTTATAATTATATGACGGTGGCTTTTATATTGACTGGTGGCGTCTCTTTGTTAACTCTATTCTCAGAGACAGCTATGAGTCTGCTTTATATTATACATAACGGTCAGATAATAGGGTTATCCAATTTTGGATTACTTATATCTTTTGCACCAATTGTTGTAGTGCTTGTTTTTGGTTTTAGATTAGCTCGGATAAGCATCAATACCGCACAAATCTTATACTGGACATATGCTATATTGTTTGGCCTGTCGATATCTTCAATATTTCTAGCTTATTTAGGGGAAAGCATAGCAGGAATATTTTTTATCGCTGCCTTTATTTTTGCCAGCATGAGTTTTTACGGTGTTATAACAAAAAGGGATTTAACTAGTATAGGATCTTTTTTAATTATGGGATTAATAGGCTTATCGGCAGTTTCTATGGCTAATTTGTTCTTAGGTGGTTTAGGAGCAAGCTTTGCCATATCTGTTATCTCTGTCCTAGTTTTTACTGGTCTTACTGCATTTGATAGTCAAAGATTAAAGGATGTTTTTAATTTATATATAGCTGGTAATAATAAAATGCTCAAAAAGGTTGGCATAATTGGTGCACTAACTTTGTATATGGATTTTATCAATATTTTTATACATTTGCTTCAACTTTTAGGCACAAGAAGAGACAAATAATGAATACCCTCACCTCTAATACTCTGGAATGTGAGAAACAATAGAGGGGAGCCTATCCTGATATATTAAAAAATACAATACGATTACAATGCTATTTTTTACAGTAAGCATCATTCCAGAAATGCCACTCCATCAGAGAGCTGTGAATAAAAGCTTGTTCCATCTCATTGCGGGTATTTTTACTAGCAGATTCAGCGTATTTATCTAATATAGTAATAGCTTTTTGTACAGCTATATCGAATTCTGGACTAGCATATGTTTCTATCCATTTTCGATAAGGGTTTTTATTTCTTAAGTAATTATTATATATGTGTTTACCAACTTCACGATAAATCCAAAAGCATGGTAAAATTGCTGCTACGGCAACCTCTATTGATGAAGTTGCAGCATGCCTTACAAGAAAATTAGTGTAGGCAAAGCAGGCTATGGTTATTTCTCCAGTCTTTTTATATTTAAACAAATCTATATAGTAGCTATGAATAATATCCTGCTCTGCTATTAATACAGATAAGAAATCTGACATCATCATTGTGTCTTGTGTGCGTCCAGCAATTAATGCTAGAGCCCTAGCAAACCCTAATAAATAGTATATATCTTGCTCTATATAATAACAGAAGAGATTTTTGTCTAATGTACCAGTTGCTAGCTCTAGGTTGAAAGGTAGCGTTAAAATACGCTCATTAATATAAGAAGTTTTTTGAAAAATCATGTTAGAGAATTTCATATTACTCTTTTTCAATAAAATCTAAGCTAGGCCATAGGTGATAAAAATGATGAACTGGTCCAAAGCCTTGACCAATATTTTCTGATGCTCCGGCTTCTAATGCTTTAGTGAGGTAATGTTTTGCCTTATAGATTGATTGTTCTAAGGTTAATTTGTGCGCGAGGCATGAAGTTATTGCAGCTGAAAGAGTACAGCCAGTGCCATGAGTATTCTTTGTTTCAACTCTAATAGATTCATACCATTTTGTTCCTTTAGCTGAAACCAAAACGTCACGTGATAGGCTATCTTTTAGATGTCCACCTTTGACTAAAGCTGCTACACAGCCTAACTTTAATAATTCTTTAGCGGCATTCTCCATGTCATTATAGTTAGAGATTTTAATATCTAGTATTTGTTCTGCTTCTGGAATATTTGGTGTAATTATGGAGCTGAGATTAATCAATTTTGTTTTCATTTTTTCAATTGCCTTAGGATGCAATAATGAATTGCCACTTTTGGCTACCATTACAGGATCTAAAATTATTGGAATGCCATTTGCATTTTTCTCTAAGAAATTTCCAACTAGTTCGACTATCTGTTTAGAGAACAGCATTCCAATTTTAATTGCATCAGGGATGATATCATCAAAAATTGCTTCGAGCTGTTCTTCAATACATTTTATAGGTATGTCATAGCAATTTCTTACTCCAGTAGTATTTTGCACGGGAAGCGCAGTAAGAACTGTCATGCCATAGCATCCAAATGCCGTAAATGTTTTGAGATCTGCTTGGATGCCTGCACCACCAGAACCGTCAAAGCCAGCAATAGATAAACACTTATGTTTCATATAAATTTCCTCATTGTATCGATGTCACATGAATATAATTGATTAATAAATTCAACACGAAATGATCCTGGTTTGTCTGTTTTACTTTCTGTTATTTGTCCGCACAGTCCAAAATATGCTGTTGCAAGTTTTGATGCTTCAAATGAATCAGGAATAATAGTTTTAAATGTAGCAATTATAGCAGTTAAAGAACACCCCATGCCAGTAATAAGAGGCATAAGTGAAGAGCCAAACCTTAGCTCTATATCCTTATCTCCATTTGTTATGAAATCAACTTCTCCGCTGACTGTAACGACGTTATTATTTACCTTAGCAATTATTTGCGCTATTTCTTTTGCTTGGTGTGTGGAATGTAAAGATTCTACTCCGCGAGCCCTGACGCCATCATCTATTAGTGAGATAATCTCGCTGGCATTGCCTCTAACTATGTCAGCTTTGACTATAATTTCTTTAGATAACTCATTGCGCAGACTTGTTGCACCAGAGCCGACAGGATCTAGTATTAGGGGTTTATTATATTTTTTTGCAAGTTTTGTTGCAAGTTTTGCGCTGTTAATGAAATTTTTATGTAAACTGCCAATGTTTATATAGATCGCATTACTTATTTTAACTAGATCTTCTAAGTCACTTTCATATTCTGACATAATTGGTGCGGCGCCGATAGCAAGTAATGAGTTTGCAATAAAATCCATCGTCACATAATTTGTTAGGATTAATATCAATGGCTTGTTTTCCTTAATTTTCTCTATTGCATTTTTTATGTCTTCAAGCATGATAAAATCTCCTTATATGGTTATGTAAAGTTTTGGTGGTAAATGCTGGGTCATAAGCGTTATGGAACGCTCCGATAGCAGCTATCCCTCTTGCTCCAGATAGTAAAACTTCTTCAATATTGGATTCATCTATTCCACCAATTGCAATTATTGGTTTATTTGAAATAGATGCACATTGCTTTAAACCTTTGCATTTCCAGATTGTTTTAACATTTGGTTTGTTTTTGGTTGGAAAGATTGCTCCTACGCCAACATAATTTATTGGCAATTCATTTGCTAGTTTAAGTTGTTCAAGAGAATTTACAGTAAGGCCAATGATTTTATTATCTCCAAGAAGTTTTCTTGCCTTAAATACATTGCCATCATCTTGTCCTAGATGTACACCTGCTGCTCCAACTTTGTGGGCCAGCTCAGGATTATCATTAATGATAAGAGAGATATTTAAAGGTGTGAGTGTTTCAAGCATGATAGTTGCTAATTCAAATAACTCACGTTTGTTTAAGTGTTTTTCACGAAGTTGGACAGAATCTATGCCATAATTAGCACAAATTTCTAAAAACTTTAGATATTTATCTAATGTTATATTGTTTTTATTTGTAACCAATGTAAGAAAAGGAATGTTCTTTTTCATAGTATAACTCCAAAAATTGGAGAAAATGAAAAAGCAAAAATGTGTCAAATTTATAGTTTACACATCTTATAAAAACTAAAATCATAAATGACCTTAGTATAAATTTGCTTCACACTTCCTCCGCAGGCATTACCCAGAGCAGGTTATAAGGGTTTTTCTCAGTCTTGCTTAAAGCAAAACACCCCTGATGAATCTAAATATACCTTTTAACATAGCTATGTTTTTTTTGCTGTAAAGAAAAATAATTCCAGGGATCACTGGCGGGACATTTGTCGATAATCTTTAATAAAAAAGAGCAACGAACCATAAAATTTAAATCTCGTAACTAAGGTAAATACTTATTATTGATTATTATATTAAATTTTATATTTTTGATTGAGAAGGGCTATGAATTAAAAAGCTTAGTGGTTGAATTGTTTAGGGTTAGGCTAGCGTTATGACTAGCCAATTATAGAGCAAGTTTTGCAGATTGAAGCTGCTGTTGATTATGTCTTATTTTCTTAATTGCCTATAATTTTTTACATGTTTGTTATGATCAGTAAGTTTTGCTGAGAAGGTATGCTTACCTTCTTTATTTGCTACGAAATATAGGTAATTAGTTGATGCTGGATTTAGCACGGCCTTTATTGAATCAATACCGGGGTTAGCAATTGGTGATGGTGGTAACCCGGCTATTGTGTAGGTATTGAATGGAGAAATTATTTGTAGATCTTTGTTGTTTAATGGTCGTTCTAAAGTATATTTTCCTTGAGTAATTGCATAAATAGTAGTTGGGTCGGCTTGCAAGCGTATCCCTAGCCTTAAGCGGTTATAAAATACGGAAGCAACCAAAGCTCTTTCATCGGCAAATTTTGTTTCTTTCTCAACAATTGAGGCTAGGGTTAATACTTGCTGATAATTTTTTAGTGACATATCAGATCTATATGGCCATAAATTTTTTAAAGCTTCTATGAGTGCTTGATGCATTTTATCTAACATCTGCTGCTTTGTGTCGCCTAAAGTATAAAAGTAAGTATTTGGTAAAAAATCTCCTTCTTTATAGCTGGTTTTAATTTCTCCAGTTAATATTAGATTGTTTTGTATTAATTCTATTATTTGAAAGGTTGTGAATCCTTCAGGTATAGCTATTTTTCTAATTACCACATCTCCGTGTTTCATCATATTGATAATATCAAAAGGGGAGGAGCTTGGCTTAATATTGTATTCTCCGGCTTGGATATAGCTATCTAGCGTAAGAATTTTTGATAATATCAAAAATAATGAAGGTAGAGAAATAATTTGCTCTTTAGCCAATTTTTCTGCAATTTCTTTTTTAGAAGTGCCCCTGGTTATTAGGATAGTTTTTTCTTGTGAAAGAGTGTTTGGTAATAAGGCGTATATGCTTAAGACAAGTGCTGCCAATATAAGGCTATATAAAAGATACCTTAGTTTCATTTCATAACTATGCGCATTATATTTTCTTAAATATCAGCGTAGCATTAGTTCCACCAAATCCAAAGGAATTTGACATGGCAGCGTTAAATTTTTTCTCTTTTGCTACTTTTGGCACTAGGTCAATTTCACAATTTTCTGGTGGATTATCTAGATTTAGAGTGGGTGGTACAACACCATTATTCATCGCTAGAATAGATAGTATTGCCTCAACACTTCCTGCTGCTCCTAGCAAATGTCCCATAGAAGATTTAGTAGAAGACATAGACAGATGTTTTGCTTCTGTTCCAAACAATCTTACAACAGCGCCAAGCTCAACTTCATCGCCCATTGGAGTTGATGTGCCATGAGCATTAACGTATCCAATATCAGCTAGGCTTAGTCCAGATTTATTCAACGCCATTTGCATTGAACGAAATCCGCCTCTGCCTTCAGGATGTGGAGATGTGATATGATATCCATCACCAGTTGAGCCGTAGCCAACTAATTCTCCGTAAATTTTAGCGCCACGCTTTTTAGCATGTTCGTATTCTTCTAAAACTAATACCCCAGATCCTTCACCCATAACGAAACCATCACGATCCTTATCCCAAGGTCTTGATGCTTTTTCAGGACAATCATTGAAATTTGTTGATAATGCACGTGCCGAAGCAAAACCAGACATACCAATTCTACATACTGATGATTCTGCCCCACCAGCAATCATTACATCGGCATCACCAGATTGAATGATACGCGCTGCATCACCTATAGCATGAGCCCCAGTTGAGCATGCTGTTACCACTGATTGATTTGGTCCTGAAAAACCATATTTAATTGAAATATGTCCAGATAATAAATTTATTAAGCTTGCTGGAATAAAAAATGGGCTAAGCCGACGTGGTCCATTTTCATGTACCATAATAGAATTATCTTCTATTGTTCTTAAACCACCTATACCAGAGCCAAGCATAACACCAGTCATATCAAGGTCGTGTTCTTCGGTAGGAAGCCACCCTGAATCTTCGATTGCTTGTATAGCTGCTCCCATGCCATAGATAATAAAATCATCCATCTTGCGCATGTCTTTGGAAGATACGTATTTTTCTGCATCAAATTGATTATTTTCGGTACCTACTCTTACTTCCCCTGCGATTCTGCAAGACAGGTCAGAAGCATCAAACCTGGTAATAGGTCCTACTCCAGATTTTCCTTGGATAAGTAACTCCCAAGTACGATCAGCTGTTCCCGCAAGTGGGGTAACTAACCCTATACCTGTTACGACAACTCTTCTCATATGCAATTGTCTTATTTTTTATGTTCTGATATAAATTTTACTGTGTCAGCAACTGTTTTAATTTTTTCAGCAACATCATCTGGAATTTGAACATCAAACTCTTCTTCAAATGCCATAACTAGCTCTACTTGATCTAAGCTATCTGCACCAAAATCTTCTACGAAACTTGCTTCTGGAGTTATTCTTGAGTTTTCAACATCTAAGTTTTTAGCTACAATTTTTTTTACTCTTTCTTCAATATCGCTCATACTTTATCCTTATTATTTTACGTTAAATAAACAGTCATTAACTCATACTGACGAATATTCTACCATAAAGTCAATTTGTTTGCTAGTCAAAAGAAAATTTTTATATCATTAGCATTCCGCCATTCACATGCAGTGTCTGACCGGTTATATAGCATGCTTCTTGGGTTGCTAGAAACGCAACTGCCGACGCTATGTCTTTAGCAGAGCCCATGCTTCCGATAGGGATACCGCTTAATATTTTGGCTTTTTGTTCATCTGTAAGAATATCAGTCATTGGTGTGTTTATAAAACCAGGTGCAACATTGTTAATTGTTACGCCGCGTGATGCCACCTCTGATGCAAGAGATTTGGTCATACCAATCATTCCTGCTTTTGATGCACAATAATTTGCTTGTCCAGGATTGCCGCTGAAGCCAACTACAGAAGAGATGTTAATAATTCTTCCCCACCTGGCTTTCATCATAACTTTCATTGCATTACGATTTAAGACAAAAGTTGAGGTTAGATTGATATTCAGTACTTTTTCAAAATCTTCTCTGGTCATTCTGATCGCAAGATTATCTTTAGTAATACCAGCGTTGCAAACCAAAATATCAATTCCGCCCATAAGATTTACAGCTTCGTTAATTAAAGATTCTACGGCTACAACATTTTCTAAAGGACAAATAAGTTTATGACAATTAGTACCAATTTCTTTTATTAGATTATTTAGATTTTCTTCTCTAGTACCTGAAATAACAATCTCTGCTCCTTGAGCATGTAGAATTTTTGCTATTTCTGACCCAATACCACCCGTGGCGCCTGTTACCAGGGCTTTTTTGCCGTCTAATTTAAACATTTTCTTCAGTTGCTTCTGGTTCAGGAACCTCTACTTCTTCCTTAGCATCTAATTCAATAACGCTAACTTTACTACGAACTAATTGTTCAATTTTATTGGCAATATCAGGATGAGATTTTAAATATTCTTTTGCGTTTTCTCTTCCTTGACCAATTTTGTTATTTTCATAGGCAAACCAAGCACCAGCCTTTTCTATAATGCCAGCTTTTACTCCTAAATCAATTAATTCACCATAATGAGAAATGCCCTCTCCATACATGATATCAAAATCAACCACTTTAAATGGAGGAGATACTTTATTCTTAACCACTTTTACACGAGTTTGGTTACCAACAGTATCCTCTTTGTCTTTTATTGCACCGATACGTCTAATATCAAGACGAACTGAAGCGTAGAATTTTAGTGCGTTACCACCAGTAGTGGTTTCTGGGTTACCGAACATTACACCAATTTTCATTCTGATTTGGTTAATGAAGATTACCATACAATTAGTACGAGAAATAGAAGCAGTAAGTTTACGTAGAGCCTGGCTCATTAAACGAGCTTGTAGACCCATATGAGAATCTCCCATTTCACCTTCGATCTCTGCTTTTGGAACTAAAGCTGCCACACTATCGACAACTAAAACATCAATTGCTCCAGATCTAACCAAAGTATCAGCAATCTCTAAAGCTTGCTCGCCAGTATCAGGTTGAGAAATTACTAGATTGTCGATATCAACTCCTAATTTTTTTGCGTATGCAGGGTCAAGAGCATGCTCAGCATCAATAAATGCACAATTCCCACCTTTTTTCTGTGCTTCCGCTACTACATGTAAAGTTAAAGTAGTTTTACCTGAGCTTTCAGGACCAAAAATCTCGATTACTCTACCTCTTGGCAAGCCCCCAACACCTAGTGCCATATCTAAACCAATTGATCCGGTTGATATTACATCAACATCAACAGCTGGTCTTTGCCCTAATTTCATAATTGAGCCTTTACCAAAAATCTTTTCTATTTGGCCTATAGCTGTATCAAGCGCTTTTTGTTTATCCATATATTTTTTCCTATTTAAAAATAACAATATAGTTATATTACATTATCTGAAATTGTAAATAATATTATTATATTGCAACTCTTACATAAACCCTGTTCTGTTAATAATTGTAATAAAAAAATTTTTACAGCAGGGATTGTTAACCAAC
>Ga0247843_1006649_pt1 | contig 14895 bp, 19 predicted proteins | sample LaCruzMarch2017__FD_192420 | JGI IMG/M metagenome (GOLD analysis project Ga0247843, IMG submission 192420) | Freshwater microbial communities from meromictic Lake La Cruz, Castile-La Mancha, Spain - LaCruzMarch2017_8m | ecosystem: Environmental > Aquatic > Freshwater > Lake | place: Spain... | reverse complement strand
GGCATTGGCTGCTACTCGACGTGCTGCCTCAACTTGGTCTCGGATGTTCATAGCCTGGAACATATTAACCATGACACCTTCTCCTTGTTCTTGAATGTTGGCATTGCCGTTGTTGACGTTGTGGTTAGCTCCTGCCATCGCCTGCTGAATCCTTGATTGGACATGGTTGGATGCGTTGCAGGAAATGATAATTTCGAAATCCAAAATTTATTTTTCTGTAGAGTTTACGCGCATTGAATACCGACGCTAAGCATGCCCCGCGGACCCTTTCGTCCACCATCACTGAATGAGCTCGAGCTCTTAATCCCGTCGACAACAGCGGAGGCTAGCTAGCTAGGTCGAATCTCGATAATGCACTTTCTCGTGTAAGGAATGTTTGGGGGACACATTTCGAAACGAACACAAACGAACCTGCTCATCTTCCAATGATTGGCGGACTTGATGAGAATGAATTTACGATTGCAAGTGGATTACAATATCCTCCCGGTCAGGAGAAAAAAGGGTATGCTACCGAGGCCGGGCACGCAACTTCGGCTACTACCCGTTCAATGGCGCTAGCACACACTAGCGCTACTGTTACCCATCACACGTTTTTTCAGCAGTACCATTTCGTGTGGGATCTCTTCATAAGCTGCAAGTCTGCATATATTGGGTGGGACTTTTTCACCAGCGAGTACAACCATTGGACGCAGGAGAAGCGTAGTATCTGGTTCACACTCTTAGTCGAAACCGTGGCGTACTACTTGATGTGGCAGATGATGCTGGGAAAGAAAGGTCTTCGCTTTCTGGGTCTCGGAAATAACGCTTGTGACGTTTGGCCCCACATTGTTATTGCTTCGCACCAATTGGCAAAGGATGCCCTTTCGATGACCGAGAACAACACCGCGTCGAGTTACAGAGACCGTGGCTTGGAGTCTGCTGCTACTGATGAAGACGAGAAACGTGGCACGCACTTGAAGCGTACAGGAGTAGGTGCAGGAGTAGACAAGACAATGTCAATGTCGGACCGTGGTGCCGAGTCAGCTGGTAAACCAAAGACAGGAGGCAATGAGAGCAAGATAATTGTCCTTCATCTCAAGGACAAGATCTATTACAGTCGTACCGACCCCCCAATGCTTGAAAAGATGGTCGAATTGAAGTTGTTTAACTCAAAGACAACGGCAAAGGATAATATCTCGAGGCTGAAAAAGTATGGAGAAGAGGAAGGGAAGTTCCAGCTCAAGCCGGGAGCAAAAGGGAGACCAAGGAAAGACTTCGTGCCATATAGAGGAGCCTGCGGTAGCGATATGCCAGCAGATCTCAACGTTTGGATGTCTGTTGGCACGGTTCCTAAGGATGGCAACGTGACGAAACTCAAAATACAACCAAAACGCAAGAGGGCAGATGATGAGGGAAAATAAACACACTATACATTTTGCTGCATATATAACAAAAATAAACAATAGCAGTAATACATGATTATTAGCATTAACAAAGACATGGTGTGTCAATAGTAAATATTACATTGGGGAATAATGGTATGCCATATGCCAAACATGTCTCACTTGGGCGCGGCACGTGCAACGATTTCCTGTCGAAAGCATGGAGTGACACAATCGATCCAGCAAATGTTGAACAGTTAATGTATGGTTGTATGGCAAATAAGTCTATGTTCAACAGCGAACGTTGTTGGTGTCTTAATGGGATCATATATACTGATTCTGATTTTGCAAATTATGGGTGGTACCTTCCTTGAAAGATATTACCGGTAATGCCAGCAAAGCGATTGGCTAGTCCAGAGGAAAAAAGAAGTGCGGCCACTGGTTACTAAGTGAGGGTGCAAGCTATGTCAGTGGAGCGGTAGTATCGGTAGAGGAGGCTTGGCATATCATTTTTTACCATTAACGATTGAGGACTTATGGTCATCTCCCGCATAAGGCAAAGCTGTAAGCTAAGGAGAATGATAAATGTGATTATTCAAATAAACAATGCATTTAGTATATTTATGGTAAGTAGTCTACATATGAAAGAACTGCCTTCGAACAACAAGACAAATCTGGTCGTGACTTCAATAATTGACGAGTGCGGCTTTTCCTGTAACTACCCAAACGATGAACTAATATAGACAGAACACTATACGGACTCTTCATCACTATCTCTCTGTTGATATGCAGGATGAAGTGCCATTGGCGGTGGTGGAGGGACTGTACTATTGTCACCATCATGTGCCACTGAGTCAAGATCAGTTTCATCACTTTCGTGTGCAACATCATTGATTCTAGGTAATGGTTGGTCACTATGTGAATGAAAGTATGGCAGACGCATGATACTACCTTTGTTGGAAGTTGCCGGTAGTGCTGGTGGAGGCGGTGGATCGGCTGACTCATCCTCCTCCTTTTCATCTACTTTTGCTTCATCATCGAATGGATTCTTGTAGAACACGGCGTCAGTACCATTGACCGATGTTGGAGATATAGCGCTATTACTTGCTGGGTTACGCCCAATCCCGTGTGCCTCCTTGATCTTACTCATATCTATTTTCCCCTTCGTTGCGGGTGAGAATCTTGGGTCTTGAGGTCGATTATTACAAATTGGACAAACTTTTGACGTACACTTGTGTACATCGGTTGTGTTGGCATATGGATCATCAAAGTCATACAACTCGCCATTCAAATCATCAGATATTAATGATATATCCTCTCGGACTGCCTTACGTCTGCGCCTTCTGACCAATAGGAAAGCAAGTGCGATCAATGCCAATGCTGCAAACCATATCGCAGCCAAGGCTCCAGCGCTAAGATCTTCATCCTTCGTGACCGTGGCCGCTGAGGCTACAATCACACCACACCCTTCCACATCTGAGTTGCGATACTTGGCACCAGTGACATGATCAATCTCTGTATAGTCATTGCCTTCCATGCTTAGTTCGATAATGTTGGTGGCAAGACAGGGATCGTAGCCATCTCCGTTCCAACCAGCGGTTGGGTAGATAGTCATTTCACCCTTTACCACGGAGCATCGTATTGCGTCACCATCACCACACGTATCATTATCTGGAGGGAAGTAAAATTGGGAGAAAATGTTAGTTGCTTGTGACACGCCCATGTCTTGTTGATGAAAGAAAACTACTACTCACCTGCAATGTAATCCTCTGGTGCCGCGGATATCTTCCCTGAGAAATCAGAATATTTATTATCCCCGTCAATAGTCTCTGCCACATCATCCAATATGGCATTCTCGATTGGCAGTATAACCTTCTCTGGTGGGACCTTTCCATCCGTATCCACTGTGTACGTAAAGGGTATAGCAATGCCTTCACCATACCCATCATTACCCCAATTCGAACATTCGACTATTTTGCCCTTGTTGAAGCATACCTCGTGAAGTGATGGTTCGTCGCAGAGTGTATCATCGAAGCATTTGGCACCGTATGCACATTCGGCATATTTGCCCGGTTCTGTACATTTTGTCGTTACTGCATCGCAGTCCAATTTACTCTTCCCATTGTTAGACGGTGGCATTCCACATACACCACCATAGCCATCGTCATTCCATCCATCTCCAAAACCACATAAACCAGCATCGTAACATGTCCGATCAGTACCACATTCAGCATGTTCGCCGGGTTCCGAGCAGTAAGTGATAACTTCCGCACACTCCAATCCACCGCTATAAACGCCACATACTCCCACAGGAGGCTCAGTGGCATACATAGGACAAAGCTCCTTATCGTAGCATATATAGTCTTCACCACACTCGGCCTCGGTACCAATTTCTGTACAGAAGCCATAATCAATGTCACATTCCAATCCATCGCTGTCATATGGTGGTCCGCATATCCCTGGTGCCGAATGATCCGGCGGAGGTTCGGGTGATTCCTCTGGTTCAGGATATGGCCAATATGGTTCTGGCTCTACTACTACGGGGAAGTAATGAAATGTCCACTGACCACCACTACCACCACCACTCTCAGCAAAGCAGTCGGATCCCTTACTTCCTTTGCCAGACTTTCCACATCCACCCTTGGAACTCTTACTCTCGGAGCCTTTGGATCCCTTGCCACCCTTACCACCATAGTAGTAGAAATAATGTTGCTCAGCATCCGGTTCTGGATCGGGATAGGACCAGTAGTAGTCTGGCTTAGGTTCAGTCTCGTAGTCGTGAACGTATCCTATACCCTTGCCTCCTTTCCCACCTTTACTTCCCTTTCCAGACTTACCATAGTCACTACCCTCCTTGGCACCACCTGCCTTGCCACTCTTGTCGTAATGATAGTAGTAAGATGGCACGGCTGCTTCTGGCTTTGACCAGTAGTAGTTCGTCTCCTCCTCAGCGTCAGGCCAGTATGGCTTTGTTGGAGACTCCTCCGGATTGTATGACTTATAGACCGGTTCCAAATAATGTAAAGTACGCTGCTGCTGCTGCTGTAATGATATCCAATGTTGAAAAGAAAAAAAGAGAGACAAAAGGTTAACATATAAACGAAGGTTAGAACACTTCTTGTCTGATGAAGAAGCCAATATAATATATATATCAATGTACATGTGTGGCGCGGCATGTTGTGTTTTTTTTATCATCCATGAGGAAGAAGTCGTGTGTCCCAGGTGATAATGGAACAAAATTAGGTAGGTAGTAGTGGTAAACTCACCGCATAATCGTTATGATAGTCTTGTATTGATGGTGATGGTACTGCTTCGACATTAGTAGCTACAGTCGATAATATTGCTGCTATTGTCGTGGTGGCTAGTAGTATGGATGGTATTATTGACCGTATCATTATTTTGTTGTTCCACCTTTGGACGATAAAAAAAACACCCCGCCGAACTCTCGAATATAACAACGTCTATTATTAACGATTCAAAATCAATGAGCGCCTACTATCGTCCTTCTTCTTTGCTCTGTTTCAACAGTAGTCCCGCCGCGCTACGCTTGATGATCTGTCTCAATCAGGTCTGCTTGTTTGATTTTTAACCGCTGTCTTCCTACCAATATATTGAATGCCAATCAGCGCCAATAGTATTGTTTTCATCGTGGGGGACGCGGGTGGGAGTCTTGTTGCCGTTCAAATCACGTTGTTTCACACAAAAGTCCTCCATTCAAAATCCACGAGAAAAGTGCTCCATTATTTGAAAAATGTCGTCTTTTAAGACACTAAACGCCGAAGATCGCTTGGTTAAGGCAATTGTATGTCTTAAATTTTGGCTCAAAAAGTGGAGTGACTTTATTCTCGCTACGATTGAATAAAAACCAAACAATGATATGTCTGACCTTGGTAAGTTCATTGACTGTCAAGTAACCTCATCTCACACTAGGTTTTTAATTCACATACAAAGCCTGCTGACACACCATGTACTAGTACCTTATTACAGTGTGATGCAAGGTGCATCTCTCTCAGTATAGACAGCCACAAATTCAGCTGCCTCATCTCCCGATGGTATTAATCCCCCTCAAACCCACTGTAAGTTAGGTTGACACGTGGTCGTTCCATATATATCCAATTATAATCTGGATAGTAGGTAGCCACATATCTTGTCGTTTAATCATCGGTTAGTATTAGTACTGGAACTGAGGGCTGAGGGAGTTATATTACCCACGCGTATATACTCAGCAAGACTGACATACTTTTGATGGACACTTCACAGTACAATTATTAGTACTGGTTCTCCTGCCACCACCACCACCATCATGATCATGACCATGACTATTCAAGATTCAAGAGGAGGTTACTACTTACTACTATTGGATACGTTATTAATTTGCTCTTGTATACTATGTATCATTGTTTGATGGTTAGGTCAAATCGCATTAAATATTCATATATACTAATATATAGTCTGGTGCGGCTGTTCCAGAAAAATATGTGTTTTTTTTCATCAATACTGTAGGTAGTAGTGATACAATTTGAAAATGGTAATATGTAACATTTATACTCATTGTAGTACAATATGCCAAGAAGTTGGGAGGATGAGCGATAACTTCATGACCCGCAGTAGGAAAATGAACGCTAACTCACACTTCACAAACCACAGGAACGATAACTTCAGCCACTGTGATTTGAGGATACCGGGCAATCTCCAGTCCAAGTCCAAGTCCAAGAAAACAAGTTGAAAGCCCTCCACTGTTGAGGCAAACAAAAAAACAAGTCAAAAGCCCTCCACTGGTGAGGCAAACGAAGGATTGATGTGCTGTCTTGGCCCTTTTTGTGCAGAATATGACACTGATTCGAGCACCGGCGTTGATGGCAATGATACTTCTCAGCCTGGTCAGTATCTATATCGTAATGATGACATCTCTGCTATTGCTATATGCTTTATCCTTTATCATCATCTGGTGATGAAAGTAATGAAAAACGTGCAGCCAAGGACACCCCTTCCAACAATGCTGTCAAAGTGAATATGATGCCTGCTGCACAACTTAGCCAACTATGTCGCCGACATGTTGACAACATCTTGCCGACATGTGCATATGTCGCCAATTTCTCGCCAACATTGCATGTCGATCCAACACGGAGAGGGCTCCGACATCTGTTTTTTTTGTCAAAAACTGCCGACATCAGCTAACAAAACCACCACAAACCTCATGCCGCCAAAGAAGAAGAAGGGGAAGGACGTCGTAACAGCAACTGCTGCTGCTGCCAATGCTGCCGCGGGGCCTCCTATCAAGCCGTACTTTGGGGCTAATTGGGAAGCCACCGCCCATGCAGCAAGTCTTCCTCCATTTCTCGGGTTTGAGGCATTTCGAGCAGCCAACTCTGCGACTGCACCCCCCTTGCTCTCTTTGGCGGGGCAATCTACTGCTCGAGCAGCCAACTCTGCTACTACACCCCCCTTGCTCTCGTCGGCTGTGCAATCTACTGCACACGGCAGGTCTGGATCTGTCTTATCATTTCTCACCACAACACCGTCAATTCGTCGAATGACCAATACAGCAACAACACCGTCATCAATACGCGAAAACGAATTATTAACACCATCGTCGATCACCACTGAGGGGGAGGAGGAGGGAGGAGGAGGGAGGAGGAGGGGAGGCAATTGATTTGTGTGGTGAAGAAGGGGAAGAGGTTTGTTTGCCATCCATTTCCACTGTGTGGGAGTGTGCGTATATTAATTACAAGGATGTGAATGGTAACAAAGGGTGGGAGTGTCAGTGGTGTGGTCTAAGTTCTAAGTTTTAAGCCTAGGCATGCAACTAGGGCAATGAGGCATGTCTTGAAATTGAAGGGAGGAGACATAGCTATTTGCAAGGCCGTTATTAGTGCCAGGTACCGAGACCGATACCAGGCCTTATATGATAGGCAACTCACAAGGGTTGATAGTAAGAGAAAATCTTACGAGATTATTAGGGACTCTGTGACAGAGCAGCAGGAGGCTGCAGTTCAGAGTCTCTTGGATACGCGCAAGCAGCCAGGGGTAAGTGGTCTCCGTAAACGTAAATCGCCTCACAGTTTTTCTTCTTCCCATGTTGCATTTGCTTCAGGTGGAGCTGCGAGGAGTTCATCTTCCACTTCTTTGCAGGGTCAACGGTCAGTGTCAACAATGCATCAGTTGGACATTCGGAGGAGCAACGATGCCACAGTGGAAATGGCGAACATTGCGAGAATATCCCCGATGCAGTGGTCGAATCATCTCAATTCAAGCGACTGATAAGTGTGTGTCGTCTTCTTGGAGACAAGTTTGTTCCTCCGAATGCAAATAAAATTGGTGCTCCGCTTCTTGACCTTAATTTTAAGATGACCTATGAACGTAACAAGGAGGAGTTACTGAAGGAGGCTGGTACATTTGGACTTGCGTTTATGGGCGATGGGGCAACGATACACCGAATGCCACTGATGAATATTCTTGCCATGTCTGGTACGAGTTCTCCCGTGACTGTAGGTATTATTGATTGTACGACACACATGGCTGAGGGAGGGAAGATTGATGCCGCATACATTTTGGGAATCTTTGATGAGAAGGTGATGGATACGACCCAAAAATGTCATTGACTGATCTATTTTTCTTCGACGGTGCATCTAATGTTCAGAAGGCTGGGCAAGTATTGATGGCTAAGTTTCCTCGTACATTTTCCTTCCATGGGGGGAACATGTTGTCTCTCTCTTCTTCACAGATATCGCAAGAATTGAGCCAGTCAGGGTATGTTATATTTTATCGTCCATTTTTAATTATAATCATGACACTCACGTACCTTCTCTGTCCACAGATTTTGATTCTAAAATTGTGCAGGTTGTACAATGTCTTCGGATCGGGCGTCGGGCGCCAACCACGCTATTTATGCTCAATTCATGGCCCAGTCGTCTATGGCCAATAAGGGTCGCAAGGTGGGACTTCTCCGAGGTGCTGGTACATGAATGGCTCTGTGGTTCTGCAATGATGCTTGTGTTAGGATTGAAGCAGGCTCTGATGGCAACAATCCATCAACAGAGGTTTACCGATTTGACTGTGAATGAGACAGTGGCAATGATGGCCGTGCAAGACATTGAGAACCCTGATTTCTGGAAGTGTTTGTATATTATATTGCGTGCTGTATTCCCCGCCCTTCGTTTGCTTTGTTACTGTGATAAGTCCAAGTCTGCTATGGACAAAATATATTACCTCTCTCACCGCACAACGCAGGCACTGGAACAGTCAGAATTGGTGTTGAATGATGAGGCTCTCTTTGGTCAAATTACCAGTGACAGGAATTTGGGTCGAGCGATTGACATTCTCGGGGGTGTAGATAATGATGAAGACGAAGACAATGGTGTTGGTACGTGACGTTTGCAAATGCAGACAGCAATGATGATGACAATTGACAATGAGGATGACGATGAAAACGATGTGTGCTTCGGCCGTCGGTTCATTTGGCACTGGGACAAGCGAAAGAATAAGATAGAGCATGAGTACGCTATTGCAGGTTGGGCATTGTGCATTATGCCCGATGTCAGGAAAGATGTTGCCGCGCGGTTGACAGGGACCCATTGTGATGCTATAGCTAAAGTTGTGCGCCGTCTTCATTGTACGCCTTGTCCTAACACTCACCCTGACATCGCTTGTATGACCCCCGCAGACATTATTGGCACCTTCTGGAATGAATTCAAGTCATTCCAACAATGTACACATCCTTTTGCGGAGCCAAGTCGCTGGGCCACTGTTGATGTCACGTAAGGAAATTCGTTTTTATGGCATGAAAAGTATTCTTTGCCCTACACAATAGTGTTGGGATTTGTGGGGTGTCGTGTTACATCCAAGCTTTGTTGGATAGGTCCTGCAGAAAGGTCGTGGGGCAGAGTTAAGAATATCAAGACAGGTAAACGATCGCATATGAGTGGGGAGTCGACGGAGAAGAGGAGTATTTTGTATGTCTCAGCAAAATACAGCAGTCAAGAATCATGTGTGATCGGTTGGAGGAGTTGGATGCAACGGGGAATAATGCAATGTTTGATGATGATATCAATTTTGATATGCAGCTTGAGTGATTTGATGTGGACACGGGGGCTTTGAAAGAACCAGCAGTTGAGCGTATTTTTCGGGCATGGGTCAAAGATTGGGAGGAGGAATCCAGAAAGTTGAGGAGGCACGTTTGCTTACAAAGTATAAAAGACTTGTTTTCAATGATCCGGACTCAGGGAGTACATTTTCTGTCTGGGATCCAAACATGGAGTTTCGTAGAGGGAGAGGTAATGGATGGTTTGTGGTTGGTGTTAGTGCAGACAAGCCAGACAATGAAAGTTGCAATGAGCCTTTTTCTCTGGAGATGGCATGTGAACTGATCGGGGCTACCAAGCAGAAAGCAGAAGGAGGGGGGAGTGAAGGTTCTATGAGAAGAAATGGAGTAGGAATGGGACGTGGATCGGGTTTTCCTGGGTGTATTACCCTTTTCCCCAATATATTAAAATTAGTAAAACTTTTTTCCAACACTCATATATGAATTAATATTGTAGACTCCAGGACAGAACATCCCAGGTCACAGGTCATAATATGCAGCTCCAGCCTGCGGGACCTAAGAGTGATGATTACTTATGATTGAAACCCCCCATCCAGTTCATACTCATAGCAGGTCTTCTTTATATATATATAAAGTGTCTGAGCACCTTCAACAGTGGCTACGGGTCATAAGGGTGTCGCTCCAGCCTGATTTATGCTCTCATGGACCTAAGTGCTAAGAGTGATGTTGTGCATGGATTCGCACTTGGATCCTCTGTTAATACTTCTGATTGAGACCCCCCATCCAGTTCATACTCATAGCAGGTCTTCTTTATATATATATAAAGTGTTTGAGCACCTTCAACTGTGGCTACGGGTCATAAGGGTGTCGCTCCAGAAAACTAATATTTAACCAGTGTATACAATATGAATTGAGTATGTTTGAGCTGAATTTCATGTCACAGAATTATGACATTTAACCGACTGTTGTGTTGTTTCGGACACCCTGGCCGACACGACATCTAGTCATGTCGCCAACATGACCGAAACATGTTGGTGACATGTCGCTGACAGGACACAGAATGTCGCCGTTTGGGCAACAAAATCGACACGCCGACATCCGACATAGTTGGCTAAGATGCCTGTTGCAGAATTGCAAAAACAAAGGGAGGTGCGGTTTGCCGCTGAGCAAGTTCAGATGAAGGCCAGAGAAGTGGAGGCTGCTCAGAAACAATTCTATGTACTCATGAAACAGGCCAAGGAGGCTAAGAGACAGGCTGAAGAATCAGCCAAGATGAAGATAATGAGGGAGACAGCAGTAGTAGCCAAGAAGTGCTACGAGGCAGAGCTGGCTAGACGGAAACAAGAGAATGATCGTGAACTTGCAGCACTGAAAGCAAAGCTTGCCAAAGCAACACAACAACAACAACAACAACAACAACAACAACAACAACAACAACAACAACAACAACAACAACAACAACAACAACAACAACAACAAGACTTAAAGACAGTAAAGCGAATGGTTCTGTCTTTATGTCGAGCGCCTTTACAAGAAAGACTGTTGCCTACACTGATCTGGCAGGACTTAAGAAGAGTTGGACACTCTCGACAGGGTCCTCCCGTCTCGTCAAAGAGATGCTTGTGGTATCATTGTACAGTCAAGGGAATAGAGTTTTTGAGAACCAAGGACTAAAACGATTAAGGCAGCATACAGATGAAGAGATGTGAGAAATGAGTTGGGTTGGTCATATTATTTGTTATGGCAGGTTGAAGAACAAACGATGAAAAGTACGTGTGAAACGTGTGGGGTTGGTAATAGCTATAACGATGTTGTTAAACGCTTGTTTACATCATACACTTTATCCAATGAAACATGTATTCTTCCTGAACTTCCAATCATAGATATAGCAGCAACATTCGTTTGTGTTCATTAAATGATGCGATTTTAATTGTTTCACCACAATTATCCTCTTTCAATATAACATCAGGACATGATATGCGTTTTCCAACAATCCCACTACCACTGCCATTCTCACTGTTGCTAGCACTATTGTTGTTGTTGACATAATTGGAAGTCTTCGTCTTCTTTTCGCAACAAACACGTACTTCTGAGAGAAATCCTCTTTTACATCTAGCCCTATGGCGATGCTACCTTCCTGTACGATGGCGATCCAGCCCTATGGCGATCCTGCCTCTCTCTGCTATGGCGATCTAGCCCTATGGCAATCCTGCCTCTCTCCACTATGGATTCTTGTGAGTTCCGAAGACTATCGAATCACTTACCTTCCTCTTGTCCTTCTTGCTCAGCCTAGAGTTCCATTGGTGTCTGATAAACCATTAATAATCCAACAGGCAATGATAATAATGGGATAAGACGATGAGGGTGAGGTTGGTGCCATTGTAATGAAAACTGCTTCGCTCGGGCTTTTGGAGGTGATGGTGGTACGTGTGAATGCCGGGGGGGATGCCCCCCCGGACCCCCCCTCTGTTGGTGACGTCAGATCAGGGCACTTTCTTTGTTTTCTTCAAGAACAGATTTTTGGCGAATGAGCGGGAAATTTTTTTTGGCGAGTTGACCGTTAAGGTACAATTACAAGAAACCACATCAAACAAATGGCGGGCTTAGTTCCACTTGTATGCACGTGAGAGCGTGACAGAGGAGCATTAAGTTCCACGTGTAATCACTGAGGAATCGGACAGGAGAGCAATAAGGGCTGCCGGGCTTTAGGAGTACCTCCAAAAGAATAATACATCCACTGTACATCAAGTGTTGCCGACTATGTGAAACTGCACCACAAGACCTTTTCGGCGATTATTTATTACAAGAAACCACATAAAATAAATACTACTATTACAAGAAACCATGAACAAATTTAAAAAAAGAGAAACCCAAATCAAACAAATGGCGGGCCCTCTGTTGGTGACGTCACGGGCCATTCCCCCTTTCTTTGTTTTCTTACAGAAAGTTTTTTGGCGAATTAGCGGGAAAATATATTTAGCGGGTTGACCGTTAAGGTAATTACAAGAAACCCTAACAAACAAATGGCGGTCTTAGTTCCACTTGTATGCACGTGAGAGCGTGACGGAGAGAGCAATGAAAACTGCTTCGCTCGGGCTTTTGGAGGTGATGGTGGTACGTGTGAATGCCAGGTCAGTCCTGTGTATGATGATGTTAACTGCATTGCATTAGATTATGTAAGATCATTACAAATACCAACAATCTATTAATATAATTGCATCCCAGTGTAAACTGTTAGTGCCACAAGAGGGCTGTCTGCCGTCATACAATGAGGCCTCCTGGGAATAGAAACTGCACAACCTCTAAATGCAAGATCACCAATGTATGTGACAGAATGTGGGATGTCAACATGGAGCAACAAGCTGCATCCACTAAATGCACGATCTTCAATTTTGTTAAGACCCTCATGAAGTACTACTTTTACTAATGCTCTGCACCAAGCAAATGCATTATCACAAATTTCTGTGACGGATGGTGGAATGTCAATACTGGACAAAGAGCTGCATCCAGAAAATGCACCCTTCCCAATTCTTCGAAGAAAGCCATCATAAAGTACAACTTTTACTAATCCAGTACACCCAGCAAATGCATCAGATCCAATGGAAGTGACAGATGGCGGGATGATGATGCTGGCCAACGATCTACAAGCACAAAATGCACTATCTCCAATACTTCGAAGGCCATCATGAAGTACAACCTCTACTAATGCAGTGCAAAGATGAAATGCCCAAATGTGAAGACTCTCAACCGAACGATGGATAAGGACGTGAGTCACAGTCTTTGGGACACACCTTCTTTCATTTGTGTAAAGGTAGTATCCCTTGTTTGCAGCCAAAGTTACTTCATTTGTGGTGAAAGAAGGTGTGTAAAGGTAGTATTTCTTCATTGCAGCCAAAGATACTTCATTTGTTTCATATCCTCTGGTGAGCAATAGAGGATTGTGGTATGGCCCAACCAGAATTTTAATCGCACAACCTCTAAATGCATTTTCACCAATGGCTGTGACAGAGTGTGGTATATCAATGTGGAGCAACGACCTGCATCCACTAAATGCACTCCTTCCAATTCTTTTAAGACCCTCATGTAGTACAACTTTTACTAAATTTGTGCACCCAAAAAATGCCTCAACATCAATAGAAGTGACAGATGGTGGTATGTCAATTCGTGTCAAAGAAATGCATCTAGCAAATGCACCTTCTCCAATCCTTTGAAGACCATTGTTAAGTACAACCTCTACTAATATGCTACAATCACAAAATGCCTCCTGAACAATGGCTGTGACAGTCGATGGAATGATGATTCGGGGCAACGAACTGCAACGAGCAAATGCACGCAGTCCAATTGATTTCACACCCTCGTGAAGTACAACCTCTATCAAAGACTTGCAATTATCAAATGCACGTACCACGTACCACCCATTTTCCAGGCCCTTGATACCAAAACTGAATAAATTCAACCGAACTATGGATACGGACACGTGTCACAGTACATGGGACATTAGTCACTCTCATCCTGAATAGGAAGTAATTCTCTGTTGTGACCACAGCTGCTTCATTGACTTCGTTCCCCACTGCTACTAGTGGTAGTGGTTGAGGGTTGGCTGCTGCATGAGCAAGTAGATTGATACCAACTGATACTTGTAATCCATCCCCCCGGGGGTCATCAGCATCAAGTGCTTTGGTTGTGCCTGACAACTCTGGCGATACTTTCCTTTGTTTGGCCACAATTCTTGCCACTTCATCTTCAATGTCTCTACTGTTTATTTGTAGCACATTGTTTACACTAGAAGCTTCTCGTACCAGCCCTGCCATAAAGCCATATTTGCACTTGCCATTATTCTTGGAAACATTATCAAGGTACCGAATTGCATACCCTCGGATCTCACTCTGTCTCATTAATTTGATTGGTCCGTCGAAGCGCCGGTATGTGCCTCTTTTATTGTTTGCCTTGGGTGTATTATTATTCTTAGGCATGACAGCAATAAATCAACGTGACGGTGGAAGCAATGGGAGAATGGACGTATTTCCGCTCACACCGGTCGTATGAACAAAACCGGGGTACCAAAAGAAGCACAAGACGATGCTCTTTCCAATGGTACCACCGGCGGCCATCAAACTTCAACAGGGCGACCAACGCGAGGCAATGTGGTGCGGATGACGGTATTTTTTGTCTTTGTTTGGTTGTGGTCGGAGCTTGAGGCTTTGAATTTCCCTTTTTTGGCGACGCTCATTTTTTGGCGAGAAAATATTGTTGGCGACGGACCGTTGAGTCCGAGAGAGCTACTACGGACAGGAGACAGATTTGAATTACAAGAAACCACATCAAACAAATGGCGGGCTTAGTTCCACTTGTATGCACGTGAGAGCGTGACAGACAATTCCCGAAATTTATATTCCCGCCACGTTTAATTCCTATGTGCCCCTCAGTATAAAAACTCTGGCCCTAAAGGTTTGTTGCGGTCACTTAGCCTGCCAACGCTCAGGTCCTTCTCTC
>Ga0247843_1006648_pt1 | contig 14904 bp, 13 predicted proteins | sample LaCruzMarch2017__FD_192420 | JGI IMG/M metagenome (GOLD analysis project Ga0247843, IMG submission 192420) | Freshwater microbial communities from meromictic Lake La Cruz, Castile-La Mancha, Spain - LaCruzMarch2017_8m | ecosystem: Environmental > Aquatic > Freshwater > Lake | place: Spain... | reverse complement strand
GTACGTGATCCTACTTCACTTAGTGCTCAGCATTAAGTCTGTTTATAATTTTTGACCTGGTTTGATGGCGCTTGCGCCTCATGCCGCCCCTTTTACCCCCACCCCATCCTTCCTACCCCACCACCTCCTTGCCGCACCTATTGATTCCAATGGTAATTGCACATGAACTAGATAAATAGGACAATCCAACAACTAGGATTAGGTATAACTCACGCCTTCGGCACTCTCATCATCAACTCCTTCAAAAAGGTTGTCCATTCTCAGACATCACCAGCCTTTGATCACTATGACTTCCTGTTGCCTCGCGACCAAATTGTTGGTTTATTGTTAGATTACTCACTAGATGTAGAAAAGTAATAAAAAGCAACACCTCTCATTTCATTTTGGCGGGAACTCCCATCGCCCTCGGATTTTGTGTGAGGAAGACCGCGGCGCGGCGGCCTCGAGCTGTATCTTGATAAGACCTTGCAACCATGCACAGTTTGATCGGAGTAGCACTATTAAGCAGTATTGCCAGTGGCTTCTCGTGCGGTAATGCTCACGTGCCGTCATTGGCAACTTCATCGTCACTAGCCTTTTCTCGAAATTTACTACAGTCGAAGTCTTCATCGATTTCTTGTAGAGATTCGCTCATGATTCGTGGAGGTGGTGATAGTGTTGCAATAAGTCGCAGCTCATCAGCAAGAGCCATCACGACAATATCAGGTGGTGGCAGCGATGTAAAAGGAACGGATTTAAATCTAACTACTGGGAAGATTTTGTCATCAATGTGGGGGTCTATAGGGGTGGTATATATCCTTGTCAAGGCAATTAAGCGAGTGGTTCCGATCGCACTTGAGCCATTCCTCTCGAGGACTGTTGTTCCCTTGACTCGTTTTCAACTGGGGTGAGTGTATAAACGAGAGAAAGTATCATGCATAAATTTTTGCTCATCAGTTTGTCGCTAACATTCTCTCACGATGCTTATTTCCATTTCCAATTCAATGACACATATTGTGACAACAATTACACTATAATTGATGGTGATGGTATCTCATACAAACAAAATCGCAGTGCATACATATTCACATGTTTGTGGTTCGCCTACGTTGAGGGATACAAGGGATTTCAAACTAAATTCTCTCCACTTGTTGTATCTCGCTCTTTCACACTCCAACCATCGTCATCTCCAATCCTTCATCTACTCTTTGCACCCTTCTACTCCATGGGACTCTTCCATGCTACGAAAAAACGTATGATCATCAGTTGGAGTGTTTCGATTGGCGTTGCAGTAATAGTTGCGGCCGTGAAACGTTTACCATACCCCTGGAGGAATATTGTTGATGCTGGAGTTGTGGTTGGTCTGACTTGGGGGACGATTTCAATTTTGGGTGGGTATATTATTTCACTCGGAACAGGAATCGCACCGATTGATGTGGATCCATCATTACCTGAAAAGAAAGCATAAATTCTGACGTAAAGATAGTGGACAAACTGCTTTTGTAATCAAATGCGGTTTATTTTATACTTTCTTATGCAGACCATTCTCCTATCAGTTGCGCTATTTTGATTTAGGCTCTGAAACTTTCAAGCTCATCAGTATCCAAGGCGGAACTGCCCAGCATATCCAGCGGAGAAGCTATCAATCCGCGGAGGAGGTGCACTTGCCGTTGCTTCAATAGTGGCCTGACCCAACAATAGACGATTCAAAGCAATCAAATCGATCAATGGAATGCCTTTTTCGTCGGCTTTACTAACCTTACTTCGGCCTGGTTCAGCGCCAACGAGAAGAAAATTTGTCTTGCCCGAAACACCCGAAGTCACAACTCCACCAAACGATTCAATCATGCTTGTTACTCGATCTTTACCGAGAGACAAGCCAGTTCCACCTCCGACTTCCGGAAATACGCCAGTTAGTACAAATCGTTTGCCATTTAGCACACCTGCAACTCCTCCGTCCACGCCCGGTCGTGGGATAGTGAATTTGACTTTTTTCGGAGCACGAGGAACAACATCCGTTGATTCATTATTGGTCGGAATAGCTGGGACAATTGCGTTGCTAGAAGGCGGTGGATCCATTTTCGAGGGCACTGCCGATGCTGCAGCAGCCATTGCAGATGCTGCAGCAGCCATTGCTGATCCCGCAGCAGCCATTGCCGATCCCGCAGCAGCCATTGCTGATCGTGGAACAGAGGGAGCACCAGCGGCTTGGTAGGCGGTGCTCTGGAATTCTGTAGGGGTCAATGTAGGCAACGCATTCATTTGTTCCAGCGAATAATGGTTCAATAAAAGACCTTGTAACCTTTGCAAATTGACGATGACTGCGGATCGCTTGGTTGCGTCCTTGAATTTGCCAGCCACTGCATCCATCCCAACAAGTAGATGGGCTTGAATTATATTGTACAATTCTCCAGTTTAGTAAACACGTAGTAATACCAACAACAATAATAAAGATGTGTAACACTCACTCGTTTTCTTTGAGAACCTAGTAATGACACTGCCCCCAAATGATTCAATCATTGCCTTCACATTGCCTACACCAGCATCGACCCCGCAAGCCTCGGGGAATTTACCAGTGATGACAAAGGACTGCTCCGAGAGGGCATCGTTGCCCCGTGCTCCATCCATTCCCGGCACTAGGACACGAAAACTGCCCGACACGCCCGGGACTGATGATGATGACGATGATGAGACCGTTGATGCCACCATTGCCGAAGCCGACATGGAAGACGACGCAGCACTACTGCTGTTAATCGTGGGTCCCTCTCCTCCCATGATGGCATTGTCAACAACTTTACGTTTCTTTCCCTGATATGCCCAATTATTCTGATCGATGCAATGTCGGACAAATGCCATTTGGGATGCATCATCGAGTGTACTGATTCCAACAAAGAGCACATCCTCCATGGCAAATAGATCACGCAGTGAGATTTGCTCATCACTAGGATTTGTTAAGCCATTCCTATGTGTGAGAGACAAAAGGAATATGGAACAACGCAGTGAGAATATGTTTTACAAGCACAAGAGAGAGAGTGAGAGAGACATCATTATAATATTGACGATGTTGCGTTGCAAAAATTACTCACTGAAATTTTACAGGTACACGCCACTGGTCGAGTTTGTGCCATCGACCGTACGTACCCGCCGTTGAATCAAGTGACCCTACTCGTACCTCTCCCTTATCAATGAGCTCCTTCGACTTGGAACACTTCGATCGGCCGCTCTTGGCCAGTTCCACACGATATCCTGGCACATCCTCCTCGGCGGCAGCCTCGTAATACTCGTATGACTGCGTCGATGTATTATTGGCATATTTCTTGTACAATTCATCATCAAAATAATCATCGGCTGGGTCTGGGGCATAGTCGTCGTCTGCCTCATCTTCGGCCGATTTACGACGTGCAGCATTGTCACGAGCATTGCCACGAGCATTGCGTGCCGAAACAAAATAACTAGCGAAAGTTCCACCCTTGACACCCTTGCCGTACAATTCGTGCAGTGTCTCCCATGCTGCCTGTGTGGTCCGGAAGAGAGCCGCATCTCCCCCCTTGTCCTGTTGTTATTCAAAGAATTTTTGTCATTTTGAGAATAAGATGACAACAATGCGGACGGATGCCAATTTTTTGTTTACTCACGGGATGTTGAATCAAAACTAGTTTGAAGTAAATCTTTTTAATGACCTTGATTTCGTCCTCGACGTTGTCGCAGTTGTCGAACGTCGAAGCATCGGTAATGCCTAGGTCCGCGAGGCATTGAGATAGCTTGACCATAATCCTTCTCTTTGTTGCGCCGGCTAGCTGTTGTGAGAGTCGAAGTCACCATCACCACGCAACAACAACACTTTAAACCATGAGGAAGCTCCGACTAGCGCTACACGCCGCTCTGCTCATGACTACGACGGATGCATACATCGCTCATCATAACCATCAGCGTCGTCTTTATCCTCGTCAATGTCGTAGTAAAACTAACCGAATATCTTCCGTCAAAACTTCTTTATCATCAACGTCCACCCTCGCTGATGTTGAGGATTGTGAAGCCACAAAAATTGAAGAAGGTGGTACGACCTCATCGTCATCCTCATCCTCTTTTTCCCCGTCGGACGATTCGACCAATAGAAATCGATCTCTCGAAGGATCACGTGACTTTGACAGCCAAAGCCAGGGAGCGAACGTTAGAGCGGAAATGATGATCGATCCAATCAACTTGGTTGCCAACTGGGTTGCCAACTGGGTCTCACGGCACTTTATGGAAGAAACGGCCACGGCAACGACGAAAACGACAGAAAAATACTCATCATGGCTACGTACCACGAACGCACCACCATCAACACATGCACCTATATCCAATCAAATACGAACAATAATTCGTGTTGGAATACCCAGTATCCTAATTGCCATCTTTGCCACAAGTATCTATCCCATTGTCACCATGTGGTTACGATCCCTACCCGCCGACTTACCACAAACATTATCAATAATTGAACCGCTGTATACCGATTCGGTAATTACCGTCCTTTCAAACGATTTATCACAATATATACAAAATATATTAACCACATGTGCATTACTATTCGGAATACTCGTCGGACAGGCATATTACTTTACGTATAAGGAGCAAGAACGTGTTTATTATGCATTATATGTAGAAGTTACCGAGGCGAAAAGTTTGTTAGAACAAATTGCATTATTATCCTATGGACGTCGCAGTGGTAGGGGTGGTAATGGTAATGATTTGTGTTCTACATTATTAACGAAGATGAATGAATATGTAAAGTATGATTTGGAGGTATTGTCTATACGTGATCCAGTTGATGCTACTATCTCATTCACAAAAGAGTATACAACAACAACAACAACAACAGATGATAATAGAATAAGCAAGAAAACAAATAATGAGGATCCACTAGAATCGATACTATACGCCACATCCGTTGGTTTGCCAGGTCCTATCTATGATACAGTATTATCACTTCGACGTGCCCGATCTGAACGATGTGGGGCATTACAAACTAAATTACCCAATGTACAAATGATTGTTCTACGTCTATTGGGGCTCATTGTACTAATAACATTCCCAGTTTGTGGGTCGGGTAGTTCGTCAATTGCACCGAATGTATTAGTATTGCAAAGTGTATTATTTGGTATATTGGCATTTGGACTCACGACTGTATTGGGTGTTGTAGATGAATTACGAAATTCCACAAATGGTGGTGCGTATGGAGTTGATGGTGTGCTATCTGTCATGGTACGTGGATTAAAAGAGGAATTAGATGATCGGTTACGTGGTGAACGTGATGGTTCATCATTGTTAACATTTGCAAGTCCCAGTCCTCTGTCAAGAAATGGCGCAGACGTCGATTATGTCATGTTTGAGAGTGAAAATGCAGTGGGGTTTGGTTCTACCATTACGAATGCAAATTACGTTCAAGATGGAACAACGCAATCCTCATCACTGAGACATGCTGTCAAATCGTGGCTTCGTCAGAAATTCTCTTCTAAGACTTAAACATAAACGTTCATTTCTATAACATGACATAATAGCTTCCTTAGCAGATTTTTACAAATGAATACCACACTTAACAAATCATCGTTTGGGCATTCCAACAAGTAGCAGGACTTGACACCACAAATTTTGTCAACTTATTCAAAGACCAAATCATCATTCTCAATTGTACCCGAGACACACTTCACTTCATTACTCTTGTTCGTGATCGAAACAGTCCCAACAAACCGTGTATTACTTCCCATATGTACAAATCCCTTGACAGTAAGACGCTTACAATCAACAAGGGATGGCACACCCTCTGCGGTAGCCTCCTCGAGTGCACCCACAAGCTTATACTTCTTAGAATCGAGTGCAATAATCGGTGCCACGCCCTTGCATGCCGGATTCAATAGAGGACGATAGTCATCAGTAATAATGTACGCATCACTACGCAATAGCAGTAGGTCATCACACTTCTTTACTGGTGCGAAGCGCGTACGTGGCACGACTACGGCACTTGCACCATCGAAGCATTCAATGGCCGCACCCATGGCAGTCTCAAGCTGTACGACCTTTTGGGAGGCATCATCCTTCGGGTCGACAGTTTTATTATTCATAATCATGGGTAAAGGAATGTACCCACCAAACTTGTTCACGATCTCTTGTAGCTTATCAATACGTATCCATAGATTATTCGTATTGAAGAAACGATGTTTGGTAATGTCTTGAAATGCCGCCTCGTCTTCTTCGGCACACATGGCACTTTCACGTAATATCAAGTGCTTATCAGAAGTACGGATGGCCAAATGTCCCCCCTTCTTGTCATTCTCTGTGCGTTCGCAACATTCCATCATAAATGATGCGTTGGTCGTGGCAAAGTGTGTTAATATTTTAAGGTCTAGTGTGGCACCTAGATTGTCCGAATTGGAAACGAACATGTATTTGTACCCGCTTTCGATGAGTGACGTTAGTCTACCCGAGCCGATGAGAGCAGCGTATAAGTCGCCATGACCAGGAGGACACCATTCATTATCTGGATCAGTCGAACAGGTAGCAGGCTGTGAGAGAGAGAGATATTCGAAGTGTGGCGAAAGGTTGTTAGTGAAGGTGTATTTAACTTCAATAAGTAAGAAAATGAACGTTACGACAGACTCACCTCGAACGTCGTGGCATCAAGTTTCGGTACTTTATTCTGTAACATTTCCAACCCCTCTTCATTGGCAATATCAGGATACTTCGTCCTGAAGAAGTTTAGTGTATCATCACTTGTGGAGAAACTATTCATCAACATAAACTTGACATGTTCACCGAATTCAGAACGCATGCACATTAATTGTTTGGCCGTCAAATCTAAGAAGGTATCCCCATTCTTTACTTCGAGTAAACTCTTGGCGTTGTCAAGACCCATACCGGTACCAAGACCACCGTTAAGTTTAAGTACGACTGTTTGGGAGAGGAGTGCGGCATCAAGGTCACATGTAATAGTATCGGTGTGTACAAGTTCTGGCACGGGGTCGATGGTCGATTCAGAGATGAAACCAGTATTACCAGACACGAGTGAGTTGAAGGATGCCTCGAATGCCGATATGGCAGACTGTGCAATACCCTCGTTGATCATTTTAGTCTATAAACGAAGAAGCATGTATGTATAGTGGCAAAGAGAGGGAGGGAGAGAGAGAGAGAGGTTCATAACGATGTGTTGATGAGTAACGGGGAATACATGCACAGTAAGGAGAATCATTCATCGCACAGGTGCATCTCAGAGAGGAGAATCATTCTTCGCATGTGCATTTCTGTAGCATCTTGACGACTCACCCTACATGGTTCAAAAGATGCCATCTTGAGGTTGCTAGGATTGCGTGAGTGAGTATTCGATAGGAGAAATGCGTTTGAGGATATGTGTGAGTGGGCACTCGATAGGAGAAATGCTACTTGCCCTCGCACGAGGAACATTCAACAGACGACGTGAAAAATGAAGTGTTTGTTGTTGAGGTTGAGGTTGTTGATGATGACGCGAATCTTTTCCCGCAAAATCAGATTAAGATCTTTTCCAACGAGGAAAACACCGTGGCTCCCACTAGCAGAATCATCGTTGCCGTTGTTGCCATCGTTGTTGCGCACTACTCCTACCTCCTCTTATCAACCATGGCAACGTTCAATTGCACGGTAGTGCAGACTTCTCCCATCCCAGGCCAAGAGCCAGGCACATCTGGACTACGGAAGAAGACGAAAGAGTTCATGAGTCCGCACTATCTAAATAACTTTGTCCAAGCCGTATTCGATGCCGTCATTGCCGGTGGAACGAACGTTTCTGACGGCACGCTCATGGTTGGCGGAGATGGACGGTACTATAACGACGTGGCCATCCAAACGATAATCAAAATGGGTGTCGCCAACGGCGTAAAGCGCTTTTGGATCGGCAAGGATGGACTATTGTCCACGCCGGCCGTCTCGGCCACGATACGTGAACGTGGTCCGGTATGGCAAACCGCCTTTGGAGCATTTATCCTCACGGCGAGTCATAATCCGGGCGGCCCGACTGAAGATTTTGGTATCAAGTACAATACACAGAACGGCGGGCCTGCACCAGAGTATCTTATGCAAACTACGTTTGATAATACCAAGTCGATTGCGGAATACAAAATCTGTACCGACTTTCCTGATGTTGATATCTACACTGTGGGTTCTACGAAAGTTGGTAATGTCGTTGTGGAGGTCATCTCGTCGACCGAATCGCATGTCAAACTTCTTAAGACTATCTTCGATTTCGATGCCATTAAGTCCCTCCTTGACAGGAAGGACTTTACCATGGTCTATGACTCGATGCACGGTGTGAACGGTAAGAAAGAAGACATCATTTAGCTGCTTGTAATAGTTCTTCATTTTTTATTTTGTACTTACTTTCTGGTGGTATTGTTGCTGTGATGATGCAGGTCCATATTCCAAGGCAATCTTCGTCGATGAACTCGGTCAGGATGAATCTGTTCTAACCAATCACATCCCCAAGGATGACTTTAATGGAGGACATGCCGATCCAAACTTGACATATGCCAAGGAGCTTGTAGCAACGATGGGATTGAATGCCAAGGGTGAAAAGATTGCTGTATCCGGTCCTATCCCAAGTTTTGGTGCCGCCGCAGATGGGGATGGAGATCGTAACATGATCCTTGGGACACAATTCTTCGTTACACCCAGTGACTCATTGGCGGTCATTGCTGCCAATGCCAATACTATCCCATTCTTTGCGAATCAGGGTGGACTCAAGGCCGTGGCACGTTCCATGCCTACTAGTGGTGCCGTTGATCGTGTGGCCAAGGATTTAGGATTTGACTTCTTCGAAACACCCACGGGGTGGAAATTCTTTGGTAATTTAATGGATTCCAAGGTTTTATTCAAGGGTAAGGATTACACACCCTTCCTTTGTGGAGAGGAAAGTTTTGGGACTGGGTCGGACCATGTTCGCGAAAAGGATGGTATCTGGGCAGTATTGGCATGGTTGAGTATCCTAGCTGCGAATAATCCCGATGCGTCGAAGCCTCTTGTCACTGTCGAGGATATTGTAACAAGGCACTGGACAAAGTATGGACGGAACTATTACTGTCGATGGGACTTTGAGGGAGTAGACAAGGTGCAGGCTACTGCCATGATGGATAAGATGCGTGCCGAGTCGGCGTCGAATACTGGTAAGACAGTTGGGAGCTACACCATTGCAACCGCCGATGACTTTAAGTATGTCGACCCAGTCGATGGATCAGTGGCCATGAAGCAGGGGATACGCTTTCTCATGTCAGACGGGTCGAGGATTATCTTCCGTCTATCGGGTACTGCAGGATCGGGAGCCACGGTGCGCTTGTATATTGAGCAGTATGAAACCGAGAAACTTGACTTGCCTGTAGCGGTGGCACTTGAAGAGCTTACCACCATTGCTCTGCAATTGTGCGACATTAAGACTTTCTGTGGAACGGAGACCCCGACTGTCATTACTTGAGAAGGCCATTGTGATTATCAATGTTTATTGTATCAGAATTTGATGTGTTAACTTAACAATGTCTAGATTACAGAAGCATTGACCCAGACAATCCTAGCAAACTCAATTCAACAGAAGTACAAACATTAAAATACTGCGGCTAAAGGTCTAAGGAGAAACTTGTACACGAGCAACCTTCGGCTCAACAATCTTTGGCTTGGGCCTTGATGCCTCCTGACCTGTGGGAATGATCTCACCAGACTCCTCCAATACTCGACTGAAGTAAGCAATCGTCTTCTCAAGTCCCTCCTTCACTGTAACCTTTGGTTCCCAACCCAGCTCTCGTTTGGCCGTGGTAATGTCTGGCTTACGCTGAGTAGGATCATCCTGCGTTGCAGGTAGGAAGGAGATTTCACTGGAACTACCAGTAATCTCTTTAATATACGAAGCAAAGTCCTTCACGGTATATTCATCCGGATTACCAAGATTGACCGGCAAATCGTAACCCCCATTCATCAAGGCATGTAGCCCATCGACTAGGTCCGACACATATTGAAAGCTTCTAGTTTGACTACCATCTCCATATATAGTCAATGGTTTATCCTGCAACGATTGTATAACAAAGTTTGAAACAACACGTCCATCGTTGGGATGCATTCGTGGTCCGAACGTGTTAAATATCCGTGCCACACGGACATCAACGCCGTTATTCGTCTTATATGCGTACATCATCGTTTCAGCTACACGTTTGCCCTCATCGTAACATGCACGTGGACCTATAGTATTGACATTACCCCAATAACTTTCGGGCTGAGGATGAACTTGAGGATCGCCATATATCTCCGAGGTGGATGTTAGTAGTATCTTTGCCTTGGTCCGATGAGCAAGACCGAGCATATTAATCGTTCCCATGGTACTCGTCTTGATGCTTGTATGAAAACGCACACACATTTACAATAAGTCAGCATATGACAATAGGTACGCGAAGAAGGTAAAAGAACATGTTAGCGCAGCTAAAGATCACAAACGAATTGCAATAAATAAAACTCACGTCTTTACAGGATTGTATTGATAATGGGGAGGACTTGCTGGACATGCCAAATGATATATCTCATCGACCTCTAACATTATTGGTTCGGTTACATCATGTACGACCAATTGGAATCGTGGATGATGCATCCAATGTTCCACATTCTTACGTTGACCGGTGAAGAAATTATCCAGTACTGTGTTTGGTTTGGTGTGTGTTGTTGGAGATGAAAAAAACATGATGGGTTAGAGAAATTCAAATACATGTTAAATGTTGCAGTCAATCGATATATTGATCAAAGGAAGTACAAACTACGTACCAATAACCTCATGCCCCTCCATCATAAGTTTGTCAGTCAAATGTGATCCAACAAATCCAGCACCACCCGTAATTAAAATCTTTTTACGTTGCGAGTCTGGAAGGTACGGAGTGGTCATGACGTGCGGATTCGTCGCGGTGGGAATAGATTGTGCCGATAATAGTTTTTGTGTTTCAACGAAGCGTTGCTGTACCGCTGATAAATCTTGTTCTTCGTCATTCACTTCTTGGAAGGTATGATGCTTGTTATCTTTTTTCACACCACTCGCGGTTTTAGGAAGATCTGCTTTCATGGTTAAATCATCTTCGACATCCGGGTATCCGGTACTGGCACGACGATGACCAGATATATCACCCCTCAATAACGCAGCCGCCTCACGATGTTGATAAGATACAGTATTCATAGGACTACTAAGTGGTTCTGCATCCATATCTTCAATGACCGTCGACGATGCCACACTACGCTGATTATTCTGTCGTTCAATGTTTTTAACAATGACATCTAAACCAACACCGCCACTACCCCCGGGCGTGGAAACATTCATCGCCACCAAATATCCAAGACCAATCCCGACGAGAAGCAATAGGATCGACTGTTGATTGCAAACACGAGAGGATGAATGACCGTGGTATGACTCGCCCCCATTATTATTGGGATGACGAGCAGGAGGGTAGGAGTATGGACCATCGGGATAATGTTCGTTACCACCATAGCGGCTGTTGCCACGACGACGAGGTAGGACTACCATCGCGAATAGTGTGGCCGTTGATGCTAAGAAAGATTGATAGTCACGCTGTGGCAAGAATGATGCGCGTCTCTACCAAAATAATCCTACCTACCCTATCTACCGAAGCGAATTTTTAGCGGTGTTGCGAAAATGTCTCAGCGTCGTAGCGCGTCAAACTTGCCGGATCAGCTCAAAAGTCCGTGCTCGCATACATAATATGGGGTGGAAAACTAGCCTACTGAGTTCCTACGTGGCTTCAGTACAACCTCCGACACATTCCAACACATCATTAACTATTACATTTGAAATGTACCCCCTATGACAATATCATTGCTAATACTATTGGCAACGCTATTGTCATGGAGGGTACATTTCAAATTGAAGTTATCGACCGTAGAACAGCTGCTTAAGCTTTTGGCGACGACATACATTTGAGTAGGGCCTATTTTTTAATCGTTCCGACCTCGAAACCAAAATGGCTGTGTTAAGTGATGATGCACCCAACCAACACCAGGAGTGTTATATATCAATGTGACAAGAAGCGGCTGTTCTAAATGACTGTGCACTGTCCTGGGCCAATCATGTGGGCATTTAAAGATTTACGATATATCTCCGGGCTTCTCTGTTTTTGCCTTTCTTCACTCCTTTCTCGCGATTGCTTTAGCAGCGTGTAGCTATAGGGCTCCTCTCTAATTAAAATTTTTGTACTATTCCTACATAGAATAAACTAAAAAAACTGAGTTCCTACGTGGTTTCAGTACGACCTTTGACACATTCCACCACATTAACTATTATGTAAAAATTAACCCCCTATGACAATATCATTGCTAATACTATTGGCAACGCTATTGTCATGGAGGGTTAATTTCGGGTTAGATAACTCACTAGATGTAGAAATGTAAAATAGACACACATGAGTTATCGACCCTATTTGGATGAAAAAGTGGTGTACTATTCCTACGTAGACTCACGTAGAAAAAAAAGGCGATTTTTGTTAGAGAGGAGCCTCATAGTAGCTTAAGCAGCGTGTTCTACGGTATTTGGATGAAAAAGTGGTGTACTACCAAGGAGAGCGAGAAGGCATAATTCTGCGCTGCACTGTGCAATACTACGAGTCGGGTAACAACTTGTTTTTTCTCTCCTAGCGACTTCCTAGCGACTTCCTAGCAACTTCTGAGCAGTACTGCCCTTGAGAAAACAGTTTAGTTGGGCTTGATTGAATCCCGGTATTGAATGATAAGATCCCGGGAATAATGAAATTAATACCGGAACTGCGAAGTCGCTGGGAAGTCGCGAGGAAGTCGCTAGGAGAGAAAAAACAAGTTGTTACCCGACTCGTAGTAATTACCTCTAGCCTCGAGGGAAGATCCTTCAAAATAATGCCGCGGTTTCAACTCCTTGCACCAGCGAAGAATGTCTGCGGGGGTGGTGTCCTACTTGCCATCTTCGCATGGGTAACATGGGCCATTACATTCGGGACATTCGCTGCGCTCTCGGATCATTGGAATTCATGCGGTTTGGAATGCTACGAGATTTCACTCTGTTGGGAATCGAATATTACAAATACAACAACATTGTGTTACGGCGCGGGGGTCACGTGTATTACAAACTGTTATATGTATGACGATCCATTGTACAATGAAACTAGTGAAGCGATATGTCGTGAATTGAACAATTGTGATGCAATATTGGTCGAGGAACAGTTGAGTTTGAACGAATGCTCAGCAGCTGCCTGTGTGGGTGTTCCAACATACTATCAATCACAAATGGCAGCCCTTGGATTACTAATATTATTACTGTCAGGCACGGTGTGTCTAAATTGTTACAAGGAGGCTGCTACTAAGCCCGAATGCACCCCCTGCAAGGAGGTGGGTGGAATTATCTGCTTGTATGGCAGTGTTATTGGTGCCTTCATACTTATTATTTACACCATTATTACAATAGCTACATTCCCACCAAGTAGTGAGTGGACAGATTCGGCAGTCCTAACAATCATGTTCATTTTCCTTTACATTTTAGGTACCAATACCATACTTGTAGTATGTGCATGTATGGGACGTTGTCTACTCGCGAAAGAGGGGGGGGAAACCTATGATAGTGATTGCCCCCCGGTAGGGCGGGAAGCTGACGCAGAACAATGACACAGTGTTAGAGTACTAGTAACCACTAGACCTTATAGACTAGACCTTATAGACGTCTATAAGGTCTTGGTTACTAGTACTCTAACACTCTGACGTGTCATTACCTTGCTCTGATTCAATGCACCGAGCATGCCCAATCATGCTATTGATGTAGGTCATTATTCTTCATCAGCCTCCTAATATTTGTCATTGGCAGAAAAAATGATAAGCGTCAGCAACAGCGGAGACGACGTCGTGGTAAATGACGACAGAAAAAGGAGCTCTTTTACTTGTGTTTCAGAGTACGATGATGTTGTGTAGCTAATTTGTACACTACTATATGTGTACAGTTGGTTTTCAAGCTAGTGTGATGGAAGCCTTTTTGCAGTTAGTTTTCAAATCATATCACTATGATTTGCATATATCAAGTCATGGGTCCAAATTGATATTGATGAATTCCCTATTAAGAGTACATCTAATCTAAATATTACCAAAAATGTGAGTCATCTTGAATTATAAGTCCTTGCTGAATTGTACGTTCTTGCATGTGCCACAAGGTATTCCATTGCAGCACGTACACCCTCACCAGACTTGGCAGAACCACCAAAAAGGAACATATTCCCCCGATCAGGTGAGGACGTCATACTTCCAAGACTACGTCCTGCTCGAGGAAAGCCGAAAAGGACGGCCATGTCATCAAAGTCCACTACTCTCTTTGATACCATTGTTACATTGCAGTCGTCGTCGTCATCATCATCACCGTCTTTATCGAAATTGATTTTTATTGCCACGTTCTGCACCAAATGAGTCCCGTTAACAAAATCAACCTTCTTTTCAAGACTTGCTCGACGCTTAAATTTGGCAATTTCCTTACTTGCATTACCGTACTCTGCATATGCCACGCCCGCATCATACTCAGAATATGCTACATCTAATCGATTTACAAATATCATAATAGGCAATCCTAAGTCACGACTACGTTGGTATATATTCTCATTCTGACACAATCGTTCAAACTCGGCACGTGATTGTTGTAGTTTTGTAAAGCTTGTTTCGGCACCATCGACAACATATATTATAGCATCAGTATCATCATAATATCGGTCCCATAATGGTCGCATCTTCGACGTGCCGCTAAGGTCAAACAAGGAACATTGACATCCACATAAATCTAATTTGGCAAGATTTTGACCCAATGTTGGACGTATACGTTCAAGTGGCATCATACGACGTGTGTTTTTACGTGGCGTGGTACTAACACTACTACTCTTGAGTGGT
>Ga0247843_1006647_pt1 | contig 14906 bp, 4 predicted proteins | sample LaCruzMarch2017__FD_192420 | JGI IMG/M metagenome (GOLD analysis project Ga0247843, IMG submission 192420) | Freshwater microbial communities from meromictic Lake La Cruz, Castile-La Mancha, Spain - LaCruzMarch2017_8m | ecosystem: Environmental > Aquatic > Freshwater > Lake | place: Spain... | reverse complement strand
GGCGGAACGGCTCATTTTTCGGGTACAAATACGATGCAAGACCTCACGGTGGGCATTTGCACGGTCAATTTCGCGGGCAGCCTGACCTTGAACGACCTGACGTTTACCAATTCAGGGTCTATCAACGGTACCTGCCCGATTACGATGAGCGGCAACCTCGACATGAGTGGGGGCAACTTGGGGAATGTGGGGGACGCGACGGTGGCGGGCACTTTTGCCTGGAAGGGCGGCATAATCGGCAGCAACGATGGTTCTGCCGCCGGCACGGTAACCGTCAGCGGGGCCACCACGATCACGACCAACAGCGGCAAGGGTTTGTACAAAAAAACACTGGCGCTCAACGGCGGGGCCGAGCAAACCGGGAGCGGGACGATCAGTTTTCGCCACAGCTGTACGATGAGCCTGCCTGCGGGCCAGACTTATCTGGCCAACCTGAGCACCAATAATTTCTGGACCGTGGTCAGCGGTGGAACCATCAACAACGCCGGGACTTTTGAAAAACAAGGCGCGGGAACGCTTAACATTGCCCCAACATTTGATAACAGCGGAGTGATTGCCGGCTCCAGCACCATCTCACTGACCGGCGATTTCAACAACACGGGGCTGATTTCACCTGGTGCGTCGCCCGATATTCTCCATTTGAACAAATCTGCAGGCATCACTATCCTGGACCTGGCCATAGAACTTGAGGGGCCAAACCCTGGTGTGGGTGGTTATGACCAATTGGACAATTCTTCAGGGGCCATCAACCTCAACAATGGCACACTCACGGTCACCTTGTTGAATAATTACTTGCCGGTAGTGGGCACTTCATTCACCATAGCCACGGGCACTGCCCGTACAGGCACCTTTGGGACTTTGATCCTCCCGGTTGACAATGCCCGCTGGTCAGTCAATTACAATGGCAGCAATATCGTTTTGACGGTTGAACAGTCGCTGCCTATCGAACTGGTTGATTTTCAGGCAACTAAATTCGATCAACTAGTGCGACTCGACTGGGAAACTGCTTCGGAACGAAACAACCGAGGCTTTGGAATTGAGCGTTCTGTGGATGGGCAACAATTTGATAACATTGGGTTTGTGGACGGAAAAGGGGAGAGTGATTTGCCAGTTGAATATAATTTCAACGATTTAAACCCAGCCATTGTACCACGCCTTTACTACCGACTCCGACAATAAGACTATGATGGCACATTTTCCTACAGCCCTATCCGAAGCGTGGTTGGTTTCCGAAAAACAAAGGCAGCGGTATGGCCCAACCCAGTCGGCAACGAAGCGAGCTTGCAACTTGATTTATCTGCCGAGTCCCTCGTAACCATTTCGGTAACGGATTTGCAAGGCCACAGTTTGCGCAGTTTGTTTTCATCAGAACTTTCCAAGGGGGCTCAGAGCATCCAGTTGCCCTATTTGGACCTTCCTTCCGGTGAATACCTGCTTCTGTTGCGGATCGGGGAGGAGAGCAGCATTGTACCGTTTTTTAAACATTAGATCTTGATTATTCACTTTTCTACAAACATCATCCAATGAAATTAACCAACGACAAGCTCTACATTAGCTTTTCATTCGCGGTCAAAAACGCGCTCATTGCCCTTATCTTCATCTGTTCAATAGGTGACCTTCAGGCCCAATGGCAAGCCTATTCCCCGGTCTTTTCCGACACCCTCGGCGCCTTCGACCTTCGAATCGCTCAAAACAACGACCAGGTAGCCTGGTGTGTAGCGATGAAGTATGAAGTAACTCCCAATACCTACGCTTGGCTGCCTTCAGAAAAACTCTCTTTCGCCAAAACTTCAGATGGCGGCAATACCTGGACGGGCGGCAGCATCCCGATGGGGCCGGAGCCGTATGCCAGCAATCTCTGCCCCATCAGCGCTCAAACCGCCTGGGCAAGTGGCCTGGATATCGATTATGTCAGCTACGTTTTGCGCACCGATGATGGCGGGACGACCTGGACACGGCAATTGGAAAATGGATTTTCTGACGCAGCGAGCTACGTCAATTTTGTCCACTTTTGGGATGACCAAAACGGAGTCGCCATGGGCGATCCGACCGAGTCGGACACGGACCCGGTTCCATTTTTTGAAATCTATACCACTGCAGATGGCGGTTTGACCTGGACAAGGGTCCCGAGTGCCAACATTCCCCCACCGGTTGCAAATGAGTATGGCTCTTCTGCGGTCTATCATGTTAGGGGCAATTATGTATGGTTTCTAACCCTTGACGGAGTTTCTTATGAAGGAAAAAGATTGTTTCGTTCCAAAGATCGTGGCCACACTTGGCAGGTATTGTCTGCCGCAGATGACAAGATCAACATTTTCTCCTTTGCGGACACCTTGCACGGCCTAGGGGCAAAGCGGATTTCTCCCACCATGGCCAAATTGATCTACACCACGGATGGGGGCGATACCTGGACGGATCTGCCCCTTTATGCTACTTCCGAGCCAGCAACCAGTTATGTGCTTATTCCGGAATCCAATTATATCCTGATGACACGGCGCGCCAATAATTTGACGGGTCCATTTAGAACCATGTTGAGCAAAGACCTGGGGCAGAGTTGGATTGAATTGGGAATCAGTGAAAACGCTGCTGCCCTGAAATTCAGCAGTCCCACGGTGGGTTATGCCGGTGAGTGGCAGCCCGCAGATCACGCAACCCGTATGTACAAATATGCGGGCAGCCCGCTAGTAGGTCTATTCTCTGGAATGGAATTGGATGCCCGCGTAACCCTGGGCCCCAATCCAGCATCCGATTTTTTAAATGTTCGGCTTGAAGTGGCTGAACCAGCGGAGTTCACGCTAATGCTACACGACACGCAAGGACGGCTGATAGACCAAAAAAACCTCGAAAAAACAGTCCAGGGGAATGCCCACTTTGATTTGAGCAATGTCCCAGCGGGCATTTATACGCTCACGGTTAGTACTGAAAAAGGGCATTTGACTCGGACTATTTCCAAACTTTGAAACCTTCATCGCATTGATAAACAAACTTTTACCATGAAAAAATCAATATTTACCCTGCTTTTCTCAGCCGCTTTGGCGACCCTTTCTGCCCAAAATTGGACACCAATGGCGGCAGGACTTTTACCCAACGAAGTAGTCATCTTCAGCATCTCAGCGGTGGGCGACCAAGTGGCATGGGCCATCGCTTCCCGTGAATATTATCAACCGCCAGTTCCTGTGTCGCACCGACCGATCATCCTGCGAACCTCCGATGGGGGCCAGACTTGGGTGGTCAAGGAAATAGACGAGGCCGCCGGGGCCATTGTATTTACCCTGGTGGCAGAGGATTCTTTAACGGCCTGGATCACTACGCAAGATTATGGAGCAGGGCCTGGCAGGTCGCTGTTTAAAACTACCGATGGTGGAGAGGTTTGGGTCAAAAAACATACGGCTGGTGGTTGCGGGGTTGCCTTAAACCGATTCCCTGATGGGCAGCATTGGTTTGCCCACAACAGACAAGGAACCAGCCGATCTGCAAATGATGGAGTTAATTGGACCACGAATAACATAAGTGGGTACCAATCAAACGAGTTCCAAATCTTGTATTCAGGCACGAATATGTCCACCAGCGTAGGGGATACGCTTTGGAATGGCACTTCCGCCGGCCGTATTGTTCGCTTTACAAATTATGGTCAGGCCAACACTTTCTTGAGCACTCCATTTGGGAGTTCAAGCACAATTACCTCCATCGCATTTCAGGACCATTTGAATGGATTATTATATTATTCAACGGGTGCCGGCGTGCCGAAAATTGCCAAGTCAACGGATGGTGGTGCCAATTGGACAAACCTTTTGCAGCAGCCCGGACCGGGTAGCTGGAATATTACGACCGTTCCGGGCGCACCCGGTTCGTATGCCTTGGCTACAAACTACAACTCGATCAGCGGAAAGATCGCGATCACGAAAGATTTTGGCGCTTCCTGGGCGGTAGAAACGATTGGCAAACCTTTAAACGCCATCACCTTTACCTCGCCTTCCAGTGGATGGGCGGGTGCTGGCAGGATTACGTCCTCCTCGCATCCAGCTATTTTTAAATACATCGGTTCGCCCTTGGTTGGAGTCGAAAGCCTGGGAGAAACGCTTGCTGGATTTTCTATCTCACCCAATCCAGTGGCGGATATACTTCGCTTTGATTTTGAAGGGAGTGCAGCGTTTGGGAGTGTGTTTGTTACCCTCAGCGATGTTTCGGGCCGTCCGGTATTTAGTGGAGAAATTTTTGAAAAACAATTGGATGTTACGCGCTTGCCCTCCGGGATTTATTTCTTAAAAGTGGAAACAGAAGCCGGCTGGGCTGTGCGGAAAATTGTGCGGGAGTAATTGTACCGGCGGCTTCAGCCGCAGGAATGTGCTCATAAGCCATCATAACATTAATAAACGAGGCGACGCCCAGCTTAGGGTGCCGCCTTGTTTGTGTTAATACCTACCCAATTTATGGCACAATAGTTGCTATCCAACAATACCCCGATAAGGGTATTTATAAACTAGGCCCGCTAGGTATGACCGCAAACACTGGAGGCTTCTTTAAGTTTGCAGATTATTTAGCTCGCCCTGCTAATCCGGCTGCCATTTTCCCGCCTATTCGGACGTTCATTGTCCATCTGTCTCATCTAAAGTGAGTGCCGACACTGTCGTGTTGGTTATCGTACTTATAAGCCAATTTATTACAATCTTCTATGTGCTGCGGACTCACTTGTCTGCTGCTAAACGGCCATTTCCAATTGCTCATCATAATCTTTTCCCTTCACCTTTTTTCTCACACTGAAACAATTTGTTTTCTATGAAACCAACCCTACGCTCTTGTCTTACGAGACAAATGACGACACGTTTGGTGCTTTTTACCCTGCTCTTTTTGGGGTTGGGCCAAACAAAGGGCTTTGCCCAAGAACTTTTTCGCTATTCCAGCCTTACCTCTGGTTCGGGCACGGTGGCAACCCATATTGCTCCCGCCTCCTTGTCTCGGGGCAATCCAGACATTGACCCGGCTTCCGATTGCCTAGGGGATCAAGGTTATGGTTCCCATGGTTGGCCGACGACCAATGTATTCAATTTCATGACCTTTAATTCCATGGGTTGGTACGTTGAATTTACCTTGGATCCAGATCCCGGTTACGGTCTTAAAGTAACGGGCATGACTTCCCGTTCGCGCAGGGAAAACCCTGTAGGGACGGCCAATGATGGCCCCATTTCTATTCGTTATGGTTACAGCACCAACGGCCCAGGAGGCCCTTGGACCATAGTCTATCCTGGCAACCCCCAGTCGAGCAACCTCTGCGCCAGCGGGGGGGTTAATCGCGCTTGGCCATTATGGGATGACACTTTGACCAGCAACCCGATCATTTTCCGCATTTATGCCCTTTCGAGCGGTTCTGACCGGGATGGTGATCTTTTTTTGCGTGATATCGTGGTGAACGGTGTGGTCTGCGCAAATGACCCGTTCGTTGCACCAGCTCCTGACTTTTTCTCGACTTGTTATGGCTCAACTTCGGTTGATTACATCTATACCTCCGAAGAAGCGGATACCTATAGCATTGATTACGACAGTCTAAATTTTATTGATATTGCCCCAGGTACGCCATTGGCGCCAGGTTCTGGTACCATTTCACTCGCAATCCCGGCAAATACAGCCCCAGGTGATTATACAGGTACGCTTACAGTGACCAACTCCTGTGGTTTTTCTACAGAGTATGGCTTTACCATTGAGGTAAAGGCCCTGCCCAATGTGACCATTTCGGTATCGCCAACCACCATTTGTGCGGGTGAGGATGTAACGCTTTTGTTTGAAGACAATGCAGAAACAGGTCACTTATTCTCCATTGTAGCAGACCTGGTGGACGACAATGGCATTTCAGTCGGAGAAATCAATTTTAGCGGCATTCCCGACGGCGCTTCGGTAGTGTATACCGAAGGCATTGATTTTGATGGAGATGTGAACGGCACAGTTTCTCTGACCAACATTGTGGTCACCAATGAAACCACGGGGTGTGTCAACGATATGCTCAGTGATTTGACCATAGTCGTAAACCCGCTGCCAGTTGCCATTATCACGGCAACGGATGAATCGGGCGTTGCCGATGATGCGGCAGTTTGCACCGGAGGCTCCGCCACGCTCACCGCATCGGGAGGTGTAAGCTACCTTTGGAGCACGGGTGCTACTACTGCAGAAATAACGGTAAGCCCCGTTAGCGCCACCACTTACACGGTAATAGTAACCAGCGCAGACGATTGCACGGCTGCAGTTAGCCAAACGGTTACCGTAAATCCATATCCCTCTGCTTCCTTATCCGTGGTGCCAGCAGGTTCGATTTGCCCTGGCACAACCATTGAAGTTTTCTTCAATGAGTCAGCTTGGATTGGTGGAACGGAGTTTACGATAGGAGCGGATGTCTCTCCTTTAGTTTTTGATTTAGACACGTTGACGCTTTATGAAGTCATCAATGGCGACCATATTGACCTCATCGAAGGCGTTGATTTCACGGGCGACCTTGAAGTGACCCAGGTTTGGGTCACTGAACCCATTTCGGGTTGCAGCAGCTCGGCTTCAGATATTTCCGTGGAAGTACTGGAAGCGCCGACCTTCGAGTTTTCGGCAGCCTCTGAAGGAGATGGCCCGTACAGCGGAAACAACACTTCAGGCCCAAACACCCTGGATGTGAATTTCTGCGCTGGGCAGCATTTGACTTTGTCAGGCTACCTGGACAACGGTAACGTGGGGTACAACTACTATTACACAACGACTGGCAACGTCACTTATGACGGTGTTCTTTTTCCAGTGTCGAGTGGCCCTAACAACATTGCTTTCGGTAGCGCTGCAAGCTTCTTTGGTACCGTTTATGGCGGTGCACTGGGTTATGGTTTAACCACGGGCACTACAGGCACCATCAATCAAATCTTTGTTCCCTACCTCGACAATGACGGTAGTGGTACACTGACGGCAGGTGACTGTGAAGGCGATACCATGTTCTTGAACTACCACATCTTTGCCGTTCCTACGGTGACGGTTTCGCCCTCCAACGATATCGAATTGTGCAATGGCACCGCTGCGGAAATTACCTTTTCCGGAAATTACGAATCAGGGGTGGAGTATTTGTGGGATAATGACAATACAGACATTGGCATCGGCACAGATGGTAATGGCAATATAACGTTCACGGCTACCAACAACACCGATGCGCCCATCGTCGGGAATCTGACCGTAACCTCTAGCACCCTTTATTGCGAAGGTGATCCGGTTAGCTTCACAGTCACCGTTTATCCAGAGCCCACGGTGAGCTTAACGGCTACAGTTGCCGGTGGGGATGATCAGACGGTCAGCAATTTTGCAGATCCAAATGCTATTGTGATGGAATTCTGCGCGGGAGAATCGTTTACATACAGTTCGTTTGACGCTCCGGCCGGAGTAGGTTTCATTGAAGAAATCGTGGACGGTACGACCAACTTGCTTTATGACATCACGGCGATAACCGTACCAAGACCTCCCATGAACATTCCTCCAGCCGGTGCAGTTGCATTTTTCGCAGGCACCTATGGCCCATACAATTTGGCTCCGGGTGAAACCTACGGTTGGATGACCCAAACGTTCACGCCTTATTACGATGCCAATGGAGACAGTGATTATGACCCATTGACGGATTGTTTGGGCGAACCTATCACTGTGACGTACAAAATTTACGCTCCCATCAGCCTCAGCATTACCAACAACATCAGCCCCGCTGAAATTTGCTCTGGCAGTTCAGTAGATTATACCTTCAGTACCACTTCTACGGAACTTGTTTCGTTTGATCTGGTATTGGAAGAAAATACCAATGGAGGGAATCCAGCGGATTTGGACGACGACAATACGCTTCCTGTTACGCTTGTGGGGGTAGTCATCAACAGCGCAAACCCTTACAACTTTACTCAAGCCATCAACAACGCAGTGGGTGCTTTTGACCGTGGTCGGGTACGCGCTCGCGCCATCAACATCGTTTATGCTGATGCTGATGTTTGCACAACTGCCGATGTGGATGGCACAAATACTCAAGTCTATCCAATGCCAAGACTGGAGGAGATAGACCCGCTGCTTTCTTGCAATGGTAGTACCCTTGAGTTGGACATTGACCTTTTGGGCCTGCCTTCCGCCGATGCGGGTGCTGCGGGCTATCCAGTTCGTATTGATTGGACCCTGAGTGCCCCTGATCTGGACGAAGATGGAGCAGCAGGCAGCATCGTTATTTACGATAACGCTGGTGTTGAACAGAATCTTGGGATAGACATTTCCCAAATACTTACGCTTACAAACCCGCTCGGAGGCCCTCAACTGGCCACCTTTACGATCACGCCACGTGCATCAGGCCCAAGTAATGGTTTCAATGGCGATGATTGCTCCGGCGATCCCATAAAAGTAGAGGTTACGGTAGTCCCAGCCGCCGAGCCGACCATCTCTGGTCCTACCTGCGTACATGTAGGTGCGCCCATGCAATTGACTGCGGACGATGACGTAGAGCTACCAGCCACGTTGGTCTCTGGTGTTTGGAGTTCAACTCCGAACGTGACTTTGACTCCTCCGTTGAACCTTAACAATGTTTTGGTCACAGGTAATAGTGTCGGCACAGCAACCATTTACTACACAGTAACGGATGATGCCGGTTGTGTCACCACCGCAGAATATGAGGTGGAAGTGCTGGAGCCACTGCTGCTGGAGCACGTTTATACTGGCGGCCCGGTAGCTTGTGGCGAGGAGTTTACGGTAAATGTGGAGGTCAACAATTTCTGTGACATAAACTCACTTGACTATCCTTTCACCTGGGATGCCAGTGCATTCCAATTGGTCACTTTTACTAACCCATTCCAACCTGCGGGGGGTACCTTTTTTAGCTTCTCCAGTGGTCCGGGCGAATTGTACCTTGGCTTTGCTGATGATGGGAATACGCCTTACGGCAATGACGTGACAGATGGTACTGTGGTATTTACCTACACCCTTCGTGCTGTAGGATCTTTGGGGTCTTACAACCTGCCAGATGTCGTGCCATCTGCTGAATCTTACAACAGCAGTCTCCAACTAGTGCCTTTGGAAACGGAAGGTGTAAGCATTCCAATTGAATTGTTGTCGCTTGATTTGGTGGGCAACCCAGTGGTTTGCCCCAACGAGCCTTTCATCCATCTGGAATTCGAGAATGTAGTGGGCAATCCCAACTACTATGTAATTGATTTTGATCCGCTGAGCTCTCCTCCTTTCCCTGATTCTCAAGAGGGAGACCTTGATGTATTGGATGGCGAAATAATCATTCCAACACCTGCTGGAATTCTAAATGGTTCTTATAATGCTACACTGGTGGTGAGCAATACCACTTATGGATGCGAAAGTGCTACCTATCTGTTCTCTATTATAGTTGATCAAGCGCCGCCCACGGCCAGCAACCCTGACCCCGTGAACGTGGATTGTGTCGCCAGCATTCCTGCGCCGAATATCAATGTTGTGGATGATGAAGGCGATGATTGCCCTGGAGACATCACAGTAGCTTACGAGCCTTCCCTATCGAGCAGTATCGGTACAGGTTGTGCAGGCGATCCGATGATTATCTCTCGCGTGTACTCGGTAACAGACGAGGCTGGCAATACCATTTACGTTACGCAGACCATTACAGCAGAAGACAACCTTCCGCCATACCTGCTAAATCCACCTGTGATCAGCAACTGGTATCAGACTGAAGCCTTGGCCCTGGCGGCAGCAATAAACCATGCGAATCTCAACAAGCGGGACAATTGCACCCCTGCTATAGGAATCACTGCAACGCCCGGAGTGCCCTCTGGCCCATTGTGCAACCGTACGATTCCAATTATACTCTCTGATGCCTGCGGTATCCTGGCTACTTTCAATTACAATGTTGTGATTGATGGCGCAGCCCCAACCGTAACAATGGGTACCATTGACGACTGCTACGACGAGGACGAGACGCCTACAGCGCCTTATTTTAACAATGACTACGCGGTTCAAGCAGCCATCGCGGCTACCACTGCTACCGACGATTGCGATGCTTCGCTTACTATTACTGCCTCCGTGTCGGGAACTGATTGTGAACTCTTTATCACAGTAACAGCAACGGATGATTGTGGAAAATCCAGTTCAGTGACGTATGAAACCCGTGTAGAAAACGATGCGCCTGGATTCACCATCAATCCTGCTATTCTTGCACTCAAATTAGACGGCTTCTGTTTTGACACAGAGCTGGGTGCATTAGAAGCGGCCATCTTAACGACCTGTCTTTATGCCGGCGACGATTGCACCGCTCCAAAAGATTTGCAGTACGATGCCTCTTCAAATGGCGGATGCCCTGCAGAGATCATGGTTGTTGCAACTGACTTCTGTGGCAACTCAACTACGATTACCTACACGGGGGTATACATTGACACGGAAGATCCTAAAGTGAATCCCGACGACATGTATGCTACTTGTTTCAAAACTTTGGCAGAGGCTTATGACAGCCTCGCCAAGGCGGCAAATCCTTATGACAATTGTACCGCATTGGCAGAACTGTTGGCTTCTGCAACAGGTGATAACACAGAAGTAGGCGATTTGGATGATGATTGTACGGAGGTTGACATCGAAATTACCTTTACGGACAATTGCGGAAACGAATTTACCCACACATTTGGAAACATCTCCATTGACAACCTAGCGCCAACGGTTGAACCTCTGGAAGATTTGGAATTCGCTTGTGTTGGCGATGTTGATTTGCCGAATACCTTGTTGGTAGAGGCTAACGACAATTGTGAAGTTGCAGACATTGTTTGGCTGGAAGATGAGGAGAATTTGCCCACCGACTGCCCTGGTACAGGCACCCGCACGTACCGTGTGTACGACTGTGCTGGCAACTACACCGATGTGGTTCAGAACATTACCATCAACGACGATGTGAAGCCAACTTGGGTTACAACACCAAGCAGCCACCTGGACCGCACGATCTCTTGCGATGATCCCACCTCCATTACAGCAGCACTATTACTCGCACCCGTGGCAGAGGATAACTGTGGCGAAGTGACTGTGACACTGACTTCAACTACCCCAAGCAGCTCTTGTGCGGGTGGATATGTGCGGACTTGGACGGCAGTGGATGACTGCGGTAATGAGGTTCTTGCTCCATTTACCCAGACCATTATCATAGTAGACAATGTTGAGCCTGTTTGGGTGACACTTCCTACTGAATTGGATGCCGAAGTAGAATGCGACGATGTTGCTGGCTTGCAAGCCGCTCTGCAAGCGCAGCCTGTAGCGGACGACAACTGTGGCGATGTTACTTATACCATGGTAGACCGCTATTTTGAACCCAATTTCGAATGTGAAGACAATCTCGGATACTATTTAACGGAATGGACAGCAACGGACGACTGCGGCAATGCCAGCACTTCCTACTTCCATTACGTTTACGTTGTTGACAATACTGCTCCAAAGTGGGATACCGAAGAAGGCTTGCCATTCCCAAATGGGCTCGACTTTACCATCTCTTGCGACCTTGCAGAGTATGATTTTGCCAATAGCTTTGTACCTGTGGCGTTGGACAATTGCGATCCTGAAGTCTTTCTGGATAAAACCACCGGAACATTCGTTCCGGGCGGTGATTGTCCTGGTGAAGGTTCGTTCACAAATACTTGGACGGCCGTAGACGATTGTGGCAATGAAAGCCTTGTGTTTACCCAAACTATCACAGTGGTGGATAACACTCCGCCAACCTTTGATCCTGGATGCCAGTTCATGCCTTTGAACCTGTTTACCTCTGAAGGTGCAGATTGCCAAACAGGAATCTCGCTATCAGTGGGTGACCAACTTGATTATCTGGATGCCTGGACGGTAGCGGGTGCCACCATACCGTCGCTGAATGGTTGCATTAACGACGATTGCAGCCCAATAGAATCTTTGATTGCTGAAGTAGTGTCCATTACCGACGAGCCTGGCCAAACGGTGGTAGTTACTTCTGAATACACAGCTGAATGTGTTCGCCAGATCACGGTATCTTTCCAATTGAGGGATGGATGTGGCAATGTGCAACCAACATTGTTTGTCTGCATTTACAACATCATTGATGATAATGCACCGGTAGCTTCTGGAAGCTCCATAGATGCTTGTTTTGACACGGAAGCCGAAGCCCTGGCTGCGGCCGTTGCAGCCACAAGCGTTTCTGACAACTGCACTGCCACCCTTGATTTGGTGGTGGACGCTGTTAGAACTGGAACACTTTGCAACGCAATCATAACAGTGACTGCAACTGATTGCGCGGGCAATGTCAGTGACCCAGTGATATACAACACGCGTATTGACGGCGATAAGCCGACAATGACTGTGAGCGACATTGCTGACTGTTATCCTTCCATAGCGGCTGCACAAGGAGCAGCCATCGCGGGTACGACCATCACGGACAACTGTGACCCTTATGGAAATCTGATGATCACTGCCACGACATCCGGGGTTTGCCCCGCGACCGTAACCGTGACTGCTACAGACCAATGTGGTAATAGTCGCTCCGTGGCTTATCCCGGACTTTGCATTGGTGCTGGAAGCGAAGTAACCATCCTGCCAGAAGCAAGTAACCTTACGGTGGACTGCGATACTTGGCAAGACGATCTTGATGCATGGATTGCAGACAATGGCGGCGCAGAAGCTGCTGGCAATGATATTCAGTGGACGTATTCGCCCCTGGATCCTGCCACCGTGCTCCAAAATAGCATGGCAAATTGTACCACGCACACGAAATCAGTAGTGGTTACCTTCCGCGCTACCAATGACTGCGGTAATTTTGACGAAACGACCGCGACCTTCTCACTCACGGATCTCGTGCCTCCAACGGCCAATCCGATTCAAAACGTCACCTTGTCGTGCATTGCTGATACTACGGCACCCAACGTCAATCTGGTAACAGGCGAATCTGACAACTGTGGAGGAACTCCGACAGTTACGTTGTTCGGCAACACAAAAATGGGAACAGGTTGCCCTGGCAATCCGCTCATTATTGCCCGCACTTATATTGTTACAGACGACTTCTGTAACACGGCTTCTGTGACGCAGGTGATCACCGTGGTGGACAATGTGCCACCGTCCTTTACTGCTCCGGCCAATATCACCATCAACGTGAATGCTGGCTGTGTTTACAATGCATCTACGACGATAACGGGCGATGTGTTGAACGAGTCGGACAACTGCACGGCATCTGGGCCTGGTCTACAGGCTTATTACACGGATGTGGTGAACCCTGGTGTGAACTTCCAAGAGAAGTACATCATAACCCGGACCTGGCAATTGATTGATGCTTGCGGCAACCCAGCTATTCCACGGGTGCAGACCATTACGGTACAGGATGTTACCAATCCTACCATTTCAGGTTGTCCTGCGAATAGCTCGCATTCGGGCGGTCCAGTATTTGATGATAACTGCGCGTGGACTTCTACTGGAATGACCATGCCTATTTTTAATGACAACTGTCCGGGTGCTGTATTGAGTTATCATCTGGACGGTTTCTTTGTAGGGGATGCTGACGGTATTGGCTCCATTGATGGCGTCATATTCCTGGAAGGCACGACCACGGTTACATATACCGTGACCGATGAAGTGGGCAACACGGCTTCGTGTTCGTTTACGGTGACCGTCAATTGCCTGACGATTTCTGGCCGTATTATCTGGGAGCACGACGATGTGTCGGGCGTGAAAAACGCTACGATCAACGCCATCAATGTATTGCCTACCCCTGCGTTCATGGGCAGTGATCTTTCGGATGCGGCGGGCGCTTATGAAATCTCGGTACCTGCTGCTGGAACCTACAAACTCACCCCGGTGAAAAATACGGGTGGAAATCCAGGTCGGATGAACGGTGTGGATGCCTCCGATGCAACGCGGATTACCAACCACGTGAATTTCTCGAATCCTATTACCGATCCATACAAGAAGGTATGTGCTGACGTAAACAGAAGCGGGATTATCAATACGCAGGATGCAACCCTGATTACCCAGTGTATTATGGGCAATCCAACAGCACAGTCTGTATTCAACGTGTTCTGGCGCTTTACACCAACGGACTACATCATGCCGGGTACGGCGCACCAAAATGTGCCAGCATTCCCAGAATTCAAGAATGTACCTGTTGGTGCACTGGATGTTTTGGGCATCAATTTCTTCGGGATGAAAATCGGGGACGTAGCAGCCGCTTGGGCTAACCCACAATCGGCGCCCATCTCACCATTGGTGTGGGTGGTACAGGATCAAACGCTGGTAGCTGGATCGGAAGTCGAATTGAGCTTCGCAGCTTCGAATTTCAACGACTTGGCGGCTTACCAACTTGCATTGGACTTCGACCCGACTCAGTTGCAATTTGTTGGTTTCCAAGCATTGAATGCGATTCCGTTGAGCTTGCTTGACAACTTTGGGACGTACAATGCTGATCTGGGCGAACTTCGCAGCGTGTGGACAGGTGGCACAGGCACTACTTTGGCAGATGGCACTCCGGTGTTCCGCGCCAAATTCAAAGTGTTGAAAAGCGGCCAAAAACTCAGCGAAGTGCTGCAGTTGGATGATTCGGAAATTCCTTGCCAAGCCTATTCGGAAGCACTCGTGCCAACGGATATGAAGCTGGTGTTTACGCAATCAGTCAACACCGACACCCCACTTGATTTGGGCAACCAACAACTGCAATTGATGCAAAACCGTCCGAACCCATTCTCGGATGCAACAACCATCGGTTTCATCTTGCCGGAAGCTTGTGATGCACACATTCGCATCCTCGACATCAGTGGCCGCGAACTGACCTCCTACGATCGCAAGTACACTGCGGGCTACCACGAGTTGGAATTCCGCATGGAAAATGCCTGGTCTTATGGAATGTTGTTCTGTGAACTCGTTACGCCGCAAGGCAAACGGACGATCAAAATGATGACCGCGAAGTAAGA
>Ga0247843_1006645_pt1 | contig 14907 bp, 4 predicted proteins | sample LaCruzMarch2017__FD_192420 | JGI IMG/M metagenome (GOLD analysis project Ga0247843, IMG submission 192420) | Freshwater microbial communities from meromictic Lake La Cruz, Castile-La Mancha, Spain - LaCruzMarch2017_8m | ecosystem: Environmental > Aquatic > Freshwater > Lake | place: Spain... | reverse complement strand
GCATTTATTACAAGTAAGAGCCAGTGACTGGAATGGAGGTCGTGATGAGGATATGGACCGTCCCCCGGAGCTTCCTGGTGGTAGCATTGTAGATCGTGATGACATCATTAGAGTGGTTTCACGGCGGTCTTCCGCCGGCGCCCGCCTACCGCTGACAGACTAAAAAGGGGTGGCGGGCGTCAGGCGGGCGCTGCCTAAACGCTGGTTTCACGCAAGAAACAAGACGGGCGCGGCTCAAACGCAACAACAGCACACAAAACAACAACCATGGTGAACCGTCCTCCTCCCTCGTTCATCATCTATTGAACGATCACCATCGAGAATGGCCGCCCGCCGCGACAGCGACCTACCTCGCCGGCACAGCAATGCAACATCCTTAGTGGTATTGTGGTCATGACCAAGGACTTGTAGCAACTTTGTCAATAGGTCCCTGAAATGGATGGACTTAATGGATGAGAGAGAGAAAACAACTGATCAATCTGCCTAATGGTCTCTCCCACTCTTCTCTACAATGTTTATCAAAATGTACACAACATTCAAATCCTTATGAAAGCACAATATATTTAATACGTAGATACGATTTCATCCCAAGCTAAGTTTCTCTTGTAGATGTGTCTTCTCACACTCTGCAGCACCATCATAAGTAACAAACTCGGAGTGACAAACATCACACACCCAATTACTTCCAGAGACACTAACATTCTCATCGACGTCGTCGTTGTCGTCAATGCAAATGATTTCCTTCTCAACTGCCTTCTCAGCATCATTCACGTGCGTGACATTGTCCGCGTCGGTTGTAATCGTGACCCCAGTGCACTTCTTTCTCCCAATCAAAACAGGATACCAACATCCTTTGATTGCGTCCCAATCCATACCTTTACGCTGTCTCCCTGCTGGCTTCGCTAATGTACCATCGGGCAATCTCTTCGGAGCAGTTGCTGGTTTAACAGTTCCATCAGAGTTCTTTCTTGCACGTACGTTTTGTTCGGAATATCGATCTCCATAATCGTACCTGGTGGCACGTTTCTCTTCAATAGTGGCCAGATACTGTTGATATTGCTTCTTTTCCACCGCTTCGAACGCAGCATGCTGTTGAATGGCCACTGTGTATTGTGCGTGATCAGCAGCATGTGGAGCGTATACATTCGATGATGCATTCGGAGCCAATGATTGACTCATTTGTGATACAGGTAGAGTTGCTTCATCCTCGTCATCAATACAATTGTTTTCCTTCTCAGCAATATCATTTTGTAAAGCTGCGTGCATGTCATTATCTACTTCTGTTGTAGCCGTACCTTTGGATACACCATTCGATACATTCTCTTCTCCAGTCGTTGGTTTTATTGTTGGTAACACACTTAAAGTTGAAGATGTTGGTGTTATCGGTGGTACGGCTCGCCAAACTTCAATGATCATAGGGCGAATGTCACCTTTCACTGCATCAACAAAAAGGGAAGCTCTTTGTTGCAGCTGACCTTTCTTGTTGGGGATGCAAAGTATATCATCATTTTGTAGCCCATGAATATCGGCAACACTCATGGGAGCAATATTCTTTAGCAAAATCATTGAGTCTACTTTTTCAATCATGAAACCAAGTGGACCTGATGTGGTAATTACAAATCGGTGTAGAGAATGTGGTACAGGAGCTCCACTAGACCGTGCAATCAACCTACCTGGATGTTTGTAGAGACGTTTAACCTCAAACAAAAGAGGACGTTGTTTCGAAGCACTGATGAAGCGACTGTATACATCATCATTGTCGTGACTCGGGAGAATCTCGTCGCCTTCTTCAATGCCATGATCCACCGCGATGGAGTTAGAGTGGACAGTGCTGATAATGCATTTTTTCGAACTATGTAGCAAACTAAGATTCAACCCAATGGTCCCAGCTTCCGATATAAGGAAACGGTGGACGGAGAAGAGCCTCTCCGCCACTGTTTTTGATGTCTTGTGCGATGGTGCAACCGAGGTAGTCAACTCTTCTAATGGGTGAGTGGCCCTTGGCTCGGAGCCAGCAGCTACTTGAGCACGCTGAATTGCCATCGTTGATGCATTATTAACAGATTGAGGATTTGTACTCAATGGTCCAATTGTTGCAGGTATCTCTGCTTGATGTTGGGCCATTGCCCCCGGTACCACATGCCCAGCAGCTGATCGAGCCCGCTCTCGAGCCCGATCTCTCCTTGTCTTTATTTCTTCCTGTGTCATCGATAATGGTTGATGATTAAGTGATTGAGCCCGCTCACTTGTTCTCTCCATTTCTTCCTGTGTCATCGATAAAGGTTGATGATTAAGTGGAGGATGTTGATGTTGCTTATTCCTCTCCAACGCTAACATTTGATTACCACGGCTTAAACTTGACACTGCGTTCTTAGTACTTTTGTCCTTTACCTTACTGCCCTGGTGCATCAATGTAGGCAATCCCTTCGACGAGTTCTTCCTGCAACTGACACATTTGCCATGACCTATACCCATACAGTCCGAGCAGTGATAATTAGACACGCATCCATCACAGCTCATAAGGCAGTCTGCGCAGGTAGATAAACGACAGGATGTACACTGTTCATGACAATTGCTGCACATCCCATCAACTTCACAAATATGACAGGTTACAATCGAAGATGATGACTGCGGCGACGAAATCTTTTCAAAGCAGAGTGGACATGTTACAGGAATATGTCCTTTGTGCATGCTGGTCTCTTTATCTGATGTTGTCTCAATAGAGTCATTACTCTCCTTCTCACCCCCGACCAATTTCGTCATTAATTCCTCCGTTGATAATCCCTCCATATTTCCTTTTCCAAAAGTACCATACAATGCCTCTGCAACTCTCATTCCTCGAAGTCGAATTTCTGTCCGGTCTAGTAAAGTTAATAACCGGCGACGTATTGACTCCAACTCAGTAATAGAGGAGGCATTATCAATTTGATATTCCGAGAACCTTTCACGAACAGGTAGTCCACTAGTAAAAGGTTTGCTTTGGTTATGATTATGATGACTCGTTGTCTTGTTGGTCGTCTTACCGACCGTGCTATCAGCGGTATTATTGCCAGTCTTGCTTCTGCTATGGGCGGTGGACTGCACAGGTGGCCTGATTTGTGGATGATTTGCAGTCTTATTCTTTGGTGGTTCGTTGGAATTATTAGCAATATGTGGATTGATAAGGGTAATATTATCCGCTTCACGAATGTGTTTCATAATACGATTATTCTGATGCACATCAGGAGCTACTCCTGCTGTGCCATAATTAACCGTTGGTGGTGCATGCACTGTAGTATTGGGCACAAACTTGTCTTGAATGAATCGACGAAGTTCAATTGTTCCGGTATATCCATTAATCCTATCAACCAATGCTGATGTTGCTGAGAATGTCCAGTACGCTCCTGACGATGGAGAACCCCAAAGTGACATCAACGTTGGATACATCAACGTTGGATACATACTTTGGCATGTGCTACCATTGCCAATAATACGTCTGTCAATAATCCCAAGTAACGCCATGTCCTTCATCGTTTTAGGAGGTAAAGATGATATGATATGTATCTTGGTTTGTAGGAAATACAAGACTTTAAAAAGTATAAGCAGACGAAACCAAAATGATATATGTGAGAATAAGGATATACTGCACACACACAAGTTTAATACTGACTATAGATGCAGTACCACTCTATACTTACAATCAATATCATCTTTCCTGCTATTATGCTTATCAGTACTGTGTAGCTGGAGAAAAATGCATTCAATATCCAATGTGTGAGAATGAGCAGTGGGGGGATTGTTGATACAACGTTCTGCACACTTTTATTACACTTACAAGTTTAAGTTGTGTTCCAATTAAGTCAGCAACAATCTTATGTATATTTTTCACATGCCATCGCAAAGCTAGTTGAAATTCGTGTTCACTCTGTAACCAAGTTTTGTCGCGTTGACGTGCTTCAGAATGGGCATTTACTTGCATTCTAGTTTTTGTGGGGAGCAATTCTTGTATCGCGTCCCAATTGCCCCAACCATGTAATATACAGCCAATTTCGAATAACTTGATATCCCTTTCTGTCCATGTAGTACGATTATTACCATCATCTTGTTGTTGTGTTTGAACTGGAAATTGATTAACTGTAGTATAATCATTGGGCGGTTGACCATACCGAGGAGCCATTTGAGCCCTGTCCTCCTTACTATCGATTACAACTACGTCATCATCATCATTATTAACAATCTTGCTATCATTCTTTGTATTATCTTTGTAATTTATATGAACAAATCCATTCTCATTGGTGGTGTCATTATTAATTTTGTTGTTGTTGTCGTTGTTAATGTTGTTGGTGTTGTTGTTGGTGGTGTTGTTGTAATTACTATTATAAATTGTCGGTCGCTGTACATCTTTAATGACTACACCATCAATAACAATCTCGTTGTTATCATTATTCTGATTTGTTTGTGTAACATCTTGAGCCATTGGAATTATCCCATGATTATTGTCGCCAACTTTGTCATTGTCATCGTGAATTTTCTTTTCATTGTCATCGTTGTCAGCAGCAGCAGCGTCGTCGTCGTCGTCATCATCGTCGTCGTCATTGTCATCATCATCAATAACTTTTTGACGTTTTGTTGGCGATTTGTGATACTTGACAACATCATCTTCTTCCTCCTCGTCATTTTCGTTACTAGTATCCAAAACAATAATCTTGTTCACCATACCATGATTGTTATTATTGCCATGATTGATATTATCATCACCATTGCCATCATTGGCCATGGAAGTCCTACTTCTGCTGCTGCTGCCGCCACTACCGCCATGGCAATTCATACATCGCCATGGGGCGGTATCGTCCATGCCGTCCACATCGACCGCGGGAATATGACAATCGAGGTGATATGCTCTCGCGCAGTAATCGCAACATATCAATTCGCCCCCCTCGTCGCAAATATAACACTCATCATCGCGTTCGCCGGCGAATAATGCATCGTCATTATCGTCATTCGTCGCGCTGGCATTGGCGCCATCGACGCTGTTGGCGGTATGGAACGATACGTCGTCGGATGATGTTGTCGTGTCCAATAATGATGATGATGGTGGAATTTGCCGCCTTTTCGCCGCCGGACCACTGCCGTCGTTTTTTCTCTTTCGGCCCCTCCTTTCGTCGTCGTCATTGTTATTGTTGTCCGTTTCATATTCATCCGTCGATGTACCGTTGTCGTTGTCGTTATTCGTACTCGTCCTCGTAGACGTTGCCGCGTACGTAGGAGGAGGGTCGTCATTTTTATCATCATCGTCATTCGCATCGCCGTCATTCGCATCGCACGACATTGACGGCGGATGCTGCCTCGCCGCCGCCAATGCGGTGTATTCCAAATTACTAACCAGGCACATTCGCGGCATGATATTGGTCGGTCGGTCCGTCCGTTGTATGACGGGACCGTTGGCGAAAAGAGATCACGGAGCCAATAATACTTGCGGAGGATACCTTTTGAACCGGAGCGGTTATTTTGTCGGATCTTTCTGAGCGAGGAAGCGGGCAGTTGATTTGTTGAAGAAAGAGGGCACACAAAACACTTTCACAAAATCCAGCCGTGGTGCGGGTGCACCGTGTGAAGTTGAACGCTGTTTAGAGTACGGACACTGCATCAATATCTTTAACAACTTTTATTCTCGCCACCCTCGCCATGCAACCGGCCGCCGTTCCGGAGTTTGAGGTATTGTCCACCTCTCCTCCTCCCCCTCCTCCTCCTCGAGACACTAATGATGATATCGAGGACCCTCCACGAAGGGGTGGCGGAATGAGAAGAACGCCCAGCAGCCGCATGTCAATGACCATTGCTCGACGTCAAGGAGAGTCGAATGCCTCCTCTGGAACTCTTACTGCAGGAGGCAGCGATGCCAAGCGGGAGGACAGTCGTCGCACGTTGTCTGCGATTGTGCCGCCCCCGCTGGCCTCGCATCCGGGCGGGACCGCCGCGCTGGTCGTCGGATCGCTGGGCGTGGTATTCGGCGACATTGGCACCTCGCCGCTGTACACGTTGAACACCGTCGTTGGCGTGCTGCTCGATGATCCGGCCAATGAAACCTCCTCGCTCTCGGATATCGTCGTGGCGGTTTACTGCCTGTTATTCTACGGTCTGTTCTGGGTCGTGAGTGTCAAGTACGTCTTTTGGGTCATGCGCGTGAATCACGATGGGAATGGCGGTGCGTTGGCCATGGCACGCGTGATCTTGAATTCGTTAAATGAGACGAAGAAGAATGATAATGATACTGCTGTTGTGAAGGATACCAACAACAACAATGAGGATACTGCACAAGCACCAGCACATCAAACAACAACAACAACAAATCATGATGACAAATCATTCATACGAAAGAATAAAATTGTCATGATAGTTGCCATCCTATCAGCAAGTTTTCTCATTGGCGATGGTGTCATTACCCCGCCTAATACAGTATTGGGGGCACTCACCTCCCCAGTTATTAATATATCCAAGGAATTGAATGTCTTGGTTAGTGTTATTATATTACTAATAACCTTTGCCGTACAACGATTTGGTAGTATGGCTATTGGGAAAACATTTGGTCCTATTATGATACTTTGGTTCGCTACTCTGGCGATATTAGGACTATTATCCATCGTCCAACATCCCGCCGAGGCACGACTGTTACTGCGTGCATTCAATCCAGCATGCTTATCGATATTGGGGTTCAAGAATGTCTTTTACTCATTATCAGGTGTGATATTGGCTGTTACTGGTGGTGAGGCATTATATGCCGATTTAGGACACTTTGGCTATAAGGCTATTGCTATTGCGTGGTGGACTGTGGCATTCCCCGCATTGGCTATACAATACTATGGACAGTGTTGTCATGTATTATATTTAGAATCCATGAATACCGGTACTACACGTAGTCTTAGTGGAGGAGGAGTATCAGTACATCCCAGTGTGCCACCGAATTTAGTCTATGCACTAGTACCAACCGACGGCATGTCCGAGACGGCTGGACAAGTATGTGTTTGGTTATTAACCATCCTTGCCATATTGGCATCGGTCATTGCCTCGCAGGCATTAATATCGGGATTATTCACAATCCTTCAACAGGCATATGCATTAGACCTCGTCCCACGAATGAATATTATGCATACCAATCCACACGAAAAAGGTCAAGTATTCATATCCGAAATTAATACCATGATGTGTGTAACATGTGTATTGCTTGTGGTTATATTCCAAACGTCTGAAAATTTAATCGCGTCGTATGGTATAGCAGTGGCATTCTGTATGTTCTTAACTGATATATCCATGGGATTTGTTATGGGATGGGTGTACAAGTGTCATTGGGTGGTAACAATATTGATTTGTTTACCGTTTTTGTTTGTCGATGGGATGTTCCTATCATCGAATCTTTTGAAATTGACCGAAGATCCATATGCATTCACGAGTATTGTTATTTCATTGGTAGTATTTTTCTTCATGCAGTCACATTGGTGGACGAAGACAACATTAAAGAGGGTCGTGGGACGAGGGATGAATGAAAGTCGTATGCCTGGTGATTTAGGTGCCACCACAATACAAACGCAAATAACAACGGCGGGATTGCCAACGGACATTGATAATATATTGCATCTATTGAGTGAATCGAAATTGCTGAAACGTATGCCCGTGGCGGGTATATTCTTAACACCATTCAAACAAACTGCACCCGTGGCCCTGTCCATCTTGGCACGGTCACTCACGGCGCTACCGGAGACGATTATACTTTGGCATGTCTCATTCTTAGCCGATAAGCCATTTGTGAGCGATCATGAGCGGTATGACTTAACTTGTCATTCCGAAGAGCTGGGGGTGTACAGTCTAAACATGTACTTTGGCTACTGTGAGCCTATTACCGCGGACGATTTTGATGTGAACAATTCCATAAGTGAAATTTTCTCATTCGAAGGCTACCCTGCGTTGCAAAAACTTGTCGATGAGGACAGAATGAGTAAATCATCTCGTATGCTCTTTGCACCCTTTCAGAACGAAGTTGAGGAACAGACTACTAATTGGACATACTTTTTACCTGTTCGGAAGTACATTCCCGATCAGAAGGAAAATGTATTACACAAACTGTATGTTTATACGTGTGATTTCTTAACTCGTAATTCAAAGCCATCGCGTGAGTTCTTTGGTCTATCTAGTTTGGATACGATAGAAATGAGTGTTGTGACTAGGATCAATTCCAAAGATAAGACGGAATAATGAATGAGGTTGATTTTTCACCATGTCAAAGTTCTTGACTGTACTGCGAGTATTGTGTTACGAGAGAATTGATTAAATGATGTGGTAGTTGTGCTAGCTGCAGGTATTGCATCTTAGAGACTACGTCCTGTAACTTTTTAGTCTGTTTAAGAAGAAAGACAGAAAATTTTTAGTTGAAGAGAGTTCAAGTACCATCGTTCTTACGATAGTTTTTAAATCATTCTCTATGTTAAGCCCTTGCTGGACGTTGGATTAAAGAAGACCAAACTTCTCAAAGGCTGTTCTTTAACTCTACCTCCACATCGGCGAAATCATTCTAGTTCCACCTAATGCCAGCCACGTCAATTAATTCGGCTACTTCTGGGTCTTGAGCTCCACGACTGCCTCCACTACCAGCTCTGGCTCTGGCCTCTGCCCTATTTCTATTACGGCTTTTACCTTTCTTCTTGATAGGTAGATTCACCAGAGTTGCGGATCCAGGTACGTTTGTAGACCGCTGTCTGACAGCCGCAGCCTCCACACCACTACCAAACAAACCCCCAATGTCGGGGAGGGCGCTCGGATCTGGACTACTCTGGAATGCACTCCATGCGTAGTTCTCATTGGTCGACTGACGCCGCAACAGTTCTTTTTGTTGCTCCTCATCAGCGCCTTGACGTCCATTACTATCATCACGCGCTTTTTCTCGACGAGAATGAGAAACTGTGCTGGCAACACCTGGATTGGAGAGATTTTGAATGTTCTTTGCTGCGTTAACGTCCGTCGAATTGGTGCTGGCAAGCTTCCGCTGGTATTTCTCGTCTTGCTTCTTTCGCTCCTTCTCACGCATACGTTGGTTTTTCTTTGACTTTTTGACGTCGGTTGTGGAGGGGGAAAGTAATGCTGCGTCTTTCACCACATTGTTATTAATCATCGGAGTGGAAGGACTCTTTTGAATAGGAGTAATGTGTTTACGATTCATCTTGAAATCTTGCTTTGGACGAAGAGATGCGATTGTTTCATCAAGTTCCCAAACGGTCATATCGGCACCATCAACCCCATCAAAGAGAGCACATAGAGCATTGATCTTATCGGGTTGACATTGAAGAGTTTCACCAAGACTCATGCAATTAGCGTGAAATTGCAGTGCCTCCATAACACGCCATCGATCGGGTTGGTTAAGGGAAAACTTCTCCTTCTCCTTAATCCATCTCCAAACATCTTCAACGACATTCTCACTGAAAAATTTAAGATCTAAACCAGAATCTTTCTTCTCCTCCGCTTCGATGTACTTATGGATTTCAGACACATCGATATTGACGCCCGTTTTTGGGTTTATTCCAAATCCAAGTAAGGCAAGTCCAATGAATAGGCGCCCCTTCGGTAGTAGAGTGATGCCTTCTGCCTTGCACGCACCTCCACGAAGCTCTAGCGTATTTGCGCAGCACGCGTACAATTCAACGTCGTCGACTGCGATAATGGCAGTAGGAACGCAATTTTCAGGTACATACACCGTCCCGCCTTGCTTCCGCTTCCATCTGTTATTCCCATTAATGGAGAAATTCCTCGGTAGATTTACATCGATGAACTGATCATCCCCACCATCGCTGAACCGAATAAAAGATGACTTACGCCGCTCAGATGCTAGAACGGATATCAATCGAGCTCCCTCGGGTGCGTCTTTGATAAGAGGGCGAGGCAATTCATCTGCATCACTATCCAAGCACCGAAATTGAACAATTTGACGAAGATTAGATTCGGTGTGCGACACTAAATCAGGAGCAGCGAACAAATCACCAAGATCTGTTTGAGAAATCTGTCGGCATTGTCCAGATGTTGTTACATTGAACGAAATTCTTGTTTTTTCTTCGATGATGTTGACTTTCAGAGATGAGTTGATGATGGTGGAGATGTTATTCTCCATAGTTTTCCTGAATCCTTTTATGTCCTTCTTGCCAATCGCAAGGGCAGAAAGACAGGTGACACACCTCGACGTTAACGAACCATTGCTCGCTATCAACTCGCCTTTGGTTGAGGGATGCCATAGACCACATGCTCGGCCACGACGTCCACGTTGATTCCCATCAATGGAGTTGTGAACATAGCAAACTTCATTTATCTTAACCGAGACAGAGCCAATAATCCAGTCCCGAAGCTTGCTGCCGGGTTTCTCCCATACATCAGTTGGCACAAAGATTTGTAAGCGGTCTTCAATAATGTAGAAAGAAAGATCGATATTATTCTCCAACATTAATGATACAAGGCGTATCTCAAAGCTTGATGAGAAAAGCTGTGAGCGGAGTGATCTATCATCATCGTCTTCGTAATGAGTTTGAAAGTGGCCTTGCGTGGAAGACTTGCCTTCACTCAATAATTCAAAAGGGTGATGATCTTTGTCGAGAATTTGGGAAAGGTGCTTTTCGCTGATCGGGGGGCCCTCAAGTTTGATTGGAATCGCTCCGCCAACGGCCTTAATCGAATTTTTGGATGTACTCTGAAAAATCATCGTATCGTGAAACATCCAGCATTGTAAGATCCTCAAAATGTTGAGCTTGGCAGTGCTCATTAAATAAGGAGGTGTCTCCATGTCGAGTGCTTGTGGACTAACGCCAAGGCGCTCAGCCACACGACGCTTCAAGCTTTCGACGGTGCCGTGTAGATGACCCAGCCTGGAAGCCACAACGCGATGTTTCCAGCAGAACTCTTTCTTGTCTTTACAGGTAGAGTAATCATGCAAGAGATTCGCAATCCCCATGGGCTCCGAGAAGAGGCCTGCGTCAAAGAAACAACGCGATGTAAACGTCTTCGTGACAATCTCGTTGAAGGTGGCAGTGTCGTGATACATCGGAGATGAAACTGCCCATGGAGTTTTAGGGAAGGATAGAATAGCAGCAAGTTGGATCGACTCAGCCGCGACTCCGAATTGAATACCAAGTCCCACAAGTGCACCCAATGTCAAATCAATGCCCAGGGCAACAACAAGCGAGCCCAAAGATGTAATAGTCCCCTCGTCAGTTGGACTAGAGATGAAGTTTGATTCGTGCAGTGATTGAAACGAACGCTCAATGGTAGATATGTCCGGCGGCTCTAGACAGTCTAGCAAGATCGGCGTGACGGCCTCGTTGAGCATATCTCTTAGTGAGAGAATCGTATTATCGAGTGGACTTCGAGCTAATTCGCCCTGTTCGAACATAGGCATGTAGTGGCAGAAGGCATTTCGACTGTAGAGCCGATAGACAGTCCCTGGACGCACACGACCTGTTCGTCCGGCACGTTGAGTAGCACTCGCTCTTGAAATCCATGTTGGGCAAAGCATTTGACGGTGAGTTGCTGCGTTGTAAACAATCTGCTTGCACAAACCAAGACATACAACATGATCAACATCCGGTAATGTTAAGCTGCTCTCGGCAGCATTCGTTGCTATAATTACTTTGACTTCCCCTACCTTGGCCGGTTCAAACGCAGCCATCTGTTCCTCGAATGGAACATCGCTATGAATGGGTAGGCAGATGAAGGTGGAACCAGGGATATCGATTTTTTCAATCAACTCGATGATAGACTCGATGTCTGACATTCCCGGTACGAATATTAGAACAGAAGATCCATTGCCTCCAACCGAAGCAGTTATTTGAGCAGCAAGTGCGTGCAATTTTTCCATTGTGCTCGCTGTTGGTGCAACTTTGCATTTGCTCTTCTCGCACTCTTCGTACACATTCAACGCAAGCTTGGTGTTCTTCGACGATAGTATTAATTTCTTACTCAAATCCTCAATAAAGAATTCCTGAATCTGAAAACGACGTGCGCCTACATGGATTGGTGGCTGCGGCGAACCAAAGTATTGACTGTAAAGCTCAGCGGCCATTGTTGCTGACATAAGAACCAATCGAATAGTAGGATGAGTGTTCAAAAGACGTCTACACAACAAACAAAGAATGTCAGTGTCGATGCTACGTTCGTGGACTTCATCAATGATAAGGTGAGTGTGAGAATTAAACCAGCCGGGATGATTCGCCAACAATCGGACAACATATCCAGTCGTTACGAACCAAGCCCTGGTATTCGACGTTTCGTGTTCACGAAGACCATGACCCATACGTAGACCAATTTTATCTGCAATATCTGGCTCGCATGATCTCACCCTCTCAGCCAGTGCCTTCGCCGCAATCCTTCTGGGTTGTGAAACGATCATTTTGACCTCCGGAGCCATCTGGGTCGGCTCAGGCGGATCAGCGCGTAGAAGAAAGCATGGCACACGAGAGCTTTTACCACATCCGGTCTCGCCATGTATGATAGTTACTCTTTGCGTTTTCACTGTATGTAATATGTCATCCTTGTGCCCATCAATCGGAAGTGAAATATTATTGATGGATCCTTTGTCTCCATCAGGCGACACATCCGCTGCTCCTTCTAGCTGTAAATTCTCGACCGCCGAGACTATCTGATCTTCAATCCGACAATCCGTGAAAATTTTCTCTAAATAGGAATGGAAGACGGAATGACTAAAAACTTTGTTGGGAATAATCTCCGTATTTTCGATGGCAGCAAGAAGGCACCTCTCGAGTACGTGAAGAGCTCGCATGTCATTCCAATGCAGTTTTCTCTGGGGTTGATCAATAGTCTTGTCAGATCTTCCAAGCCTACACAAATTTATCGTTTTGAAGAACGCGCTCATATGTATGCTTTTGACATACTCTAACTCGTTAAAATCAGCATTCTCGGTCATGTAGGTGTTCAAAGGTTTCAGCGCCACCTTAGCGAGATCTTTTTCTTTTACGGCTGACACGCCCCGTCTCGACAAGGATAGATTCAGGCCACGGGGTAAAGATGGAAAGACACGATCAAATATGGGGAGTTTGTCCTGTGAGTTAGATACTGTTGATGGCAATACTAACTTTCGGACATCATTGAACGAGTATAGTATGTATGAGTACCGTATTGCCGCTCGCAATTCTGGATCATCCGACGTCAGTCGCCACCCCTCGGCACATCGTTTGGCAACGTGATCTGTAATCCCTCGCACATCACGTTGACCAGGTTGGTCATCGTGTGGCAGCTCTTCGTGAGAACCACCGTTTTTGTCATAGTTGTCGTCATATGCACTATTATAATCATCATCTTCGCCATGGCAATACCAGCGCAGACTCTCCCAATACCCCCTACGACGAGCGAAGTTCTCCTCACGGTTTAAGAACGGACCGGTGTAGTCGTTCCCGAAAAGAATGGACAATTCAATCATTGCACCCGGGAACGGCATTCCAATTATGCTGGCAGTATTGGATCTAGTCAGGACTTTCCCTCTAACTTTCATAGACGAGCATGAGGGATCAATTTGACAAAAGCGGAAATATTTTGCCTCTCCACATTCTTGATCCCGTCGTCCACTTCCGTAAATTAAGTAATCAGAATCATCCCCCAGTGCGTAGGTATTGCCACTTGTATCAAATGCACTCGCTCTTGCAACATGTACATCTGCCTCTTCCCCATCATTGCATTTAATTACTCGTATACTTCCCAATGAAAGCATTGGACCCATAACATCGACATAATTTTGTATGGAAGACTCGATCTGAGATAATACCAGCTGACTTGTGGGAAATGCCGAAAGGTAGAGTTCCACCTCGTCATCTCTTCCTTCGGATGATACCGATGCGGTGGAAGCGGCAGCGCGTGCTTGCTTACGTGCCGAGCTTCGAAATGCTGACGGTGTATCATCCTTGTGCTCGGATGGCACTGTCCCATGCATGCAAAAATTCCTAACATTCTCCCATTCTTCCTCTTTTCTCTTTTGACGTGAATGAAGTTCACGACCTTTGGCAGTTTGTGATATGTTCGGTCCATCAAAGTATATTTGTAGGTTCATGGAATGACGCATTGTAAGGTCGGATAGGTACTGTGTTGTAACCTCGTGTGCTAGATCAAGCGGGACGAATGACGGTAGGAGCATTTGCTGCGACACCTCAACCAAGGAGGATGATGAGGAAGACGATCCTAGGACATTGCGCCGATGACCGATGTAGGCTAGTCGGTACAAGTGGAATAATAGACCATTCCCGTCAATGGCCAATGTCGTGTTTGGCGGTAGGACAACGTTACCGCCGTTTAATGCTGCGTCATCATCGTTGTTGCTGCCGTCAATGTCCACACCCAACCGACGGAGGAATCCACTAAGTCCGTGCACTCCCATATCTAAATTGAGTTCGGTCGCTGTGTGCACTGTTCAAATAATTATTCCTTTTTTGCAAAGTGTTTGTAAAGATTCGTGGGGCAAATCGAAGGTTTGCTGAGACTCGTTAATATAATATTAAACATGGTTTAGAATATAATGCCTCACCTTACCTTCAACAACAAATATTATAGGGCACCAAGATAATTGCATCCCCACGCCTTGACGAAGCAAATGCTCTCACCCTGTGTTAGCCACGAGGAGTTTGTGCCGGTCGATTCAAGATTTGATTCTGTCTGTCGTCGTCTTGGTACGATGGTAGGATTACATAAATAGATACTTTTATTTTGTCTTGGAGTCATTTTAGAACATACGATAGTAATAAGGGAAAACTGTCCAAACACTTCACAATATGCAAAAATGCCCCCCGGGACCGCACTGAAACTCAAATCCCACCCAGCACCTCACCTCATTGCCACTTTTCTAACACCTCACCAAAAGAAAGCCTGCACTATTCCATTACCTCACTAAAAGGAAAA
>Ga0247843_1006644_pt1 | contig 14909 bp, 7 predicted proteins | sample LaCruzMarch2017__FD_192420 | JGI IMG/M metagenome (GOLD analysis project Ga0247843, IMG submission 192420) | Freshwater microbial communities from meromictic Lake La Cruz, Castile-La Mancha, Spain - LaCruzMarch2017_8m | ecosystem: Environmental > Aquatic > Freshwater > Lake | place: Spain... | reverse complement strand
AAGAAAAGAGCGGGCGATATTCAAAGCCCTTGAGGAATACCGACACCGTAAGAAGATTACGGACGAAGAGTATAAGTTACGGATTGACTTTATCAAGCAGTACGGCACTAAAGAGTGGCAGAAGCTAATAGACATCAAGACGGAGATTGAGAAGCTAGAGAAGGAAGACCGCAAGTATTTTGATGCGGAGTTGGCAAAAGTTAAATGGGTGCAGTTCTGGTGCTTTCTAGTAGCTGCATGGATTGCGTGGTATATCGTATGGGGGAGTAAATAATGTTGACACTAATATCCACAGCGCTGTCCTTCCTGATGGGGGGACTGCCTAAACTACTGGACTTCTTCCAAGACAAGGCTGATAAAAAGCACGAACTAGAACTTGCCGCCATGCAGATGGAGCGGGAACTAAAAATGATGGAAGCGGGCTATATAGCCCAAGCCCGTATTGAAGAAATCAAGACAGAACAAGTCCAGATGGAGACCCAAGCCCAAGAACGCACGGCTATGTATCAGCACGACATCGAGATTGGCAAGGGTGCTTCTCAGTGGATTATTAACCTACGAGCTTCGGTGCGTCCAGTTGTTACCTATCTGTTTGTTTTCCTCTTAATCATCGTAGACGTAGCGTCTATCTGGTGGGCGTGGTCATCTGGCGTTGCGTTTGCCGAGGCTATCCCAATGGTCTTTGATGCGGATGAGATGCAAATTTTGGCTTCCATCATAGCTTTCTGGTTCGGGACTCAAGCCTTTAGTAAGAAATGAAAGTAAGCGAAAAAGCTCTAAAAATGATTCGTCACCATGAAGGTGTCCGCCAGCGTCCTTATCGCTGTCCCGCAAAATTGTGGACAATTGGTGTTGGGCATGTACTCTACCCACGGCAAGGTGCTTTGAAAATAGACGAGCGGGATGCCTACCCACTGGAGTACAAAGATGACCGTACCTTTTCAATGGAGGAAGTAGATGGAATTCTTCGAGACGATCTTAACCGCTTTGAACGAGGTGTTGAACGCTACTGTCCCGTTAAGCTCACTCAAGGTCAGTTCGATGCTCTTGTTAGCTTTAGCTTTAATGTTGGGCTTGGAACACTACAGCGCTCAACCCTCCGTCAGAAGGTTCTTCGGGGCGAAATGGAAGGGGCGGCAGAAGAGTTCTTGAAATATACGCTTGCTGGGGGTAAAGTACTAAAAGGCTTAGTTACTCGTAGAAACGATGAACGAGCACTGTTCTTATCCTAGGGTAAACCCGTATGCCATTACAAAAACTACAATTTAAACCAGGACTGAACCGAGATCAGACTAACTATACCAATGAGGGTGGTTGGAATGAGTGCGATAAGATTCGCTTCCGCTCAGGCTATCCTCAAAAGATAGGTGGTTGGTTGCGATATGGGCTGTTTACAGTTGTGGGTGTTTGCCGTCAGGTCTTTAATTGGATCACTACTTCTTCCGATAATTATTTAGCTCTTGGTACGTCAAAAAAACTGTACCTTGAATCAGGGCAAAACCTATATGACATCACGCCTTTAAGAGCGACTTTTATTACTCCAGCAACTGATAACTGCTTTACCACGGTAAACGGTTCTAAAACCGTTACAGTTACTATTTCAAGTCACGGGGCTGCAGACGGGGCTTTTGTTACTTTTTCTGGTGCGGTAGCAGTTGGTGGAATTACAGCAGCAAACCTAAATACTGAGTTTATTATTACTTTTGTCAATGGAAATTCTTTTACCATTACAGCAGCTACAGCAGCCACATCTTCAACTTCAGGCGGGGGGTCTGCCATTACCGCAGCGTTTCAAATTAATCCAGGAAACGATGGCGGTGTTTTAGGGTATGGCTGGAGTGCAGGTACTTGGGGCACTGTTGGTTGGGGTCAAGGCGCATCAACACCTGTTTTTGGTGGACAACGAGATTGGTTTCTAAGTAACTTTGATAATGACTTAGTCGCTAATATTCGTAATGGCGCAATTTACTATTGGATAGACGCAAATGGTACGGGGGTTAGAGCGTCTTTACTTTCTACTACAACGATTAATGGAGTAGCTCCTGCAGATGTTCCTGATATAGCAATGCAGATATTAGTCTCTCAAAACGATAAACATCTATTAGCCTTTGGTTGTACACCGTTTGGGGGAGGGACAGCAGACCCCTTATTAATCCGTTTTGCTACCCAAGATCAGCCTAACGTATGGACTCCGCTAGTCACTAACTCAGCAGGTTTCTTACGGGTGTCTCGTGGTTCTGCGATTGTTTGTGCAGTTGCAACAAGACAGGAAATCCTTGTATATACCGAAGGGACGTTAAACTCTTTACAGTTTCTAGGCACAACAGATGTGTTTGGTTTACAAGAGCTTTCAGACAATATCTCAATCCTTAGCCCACGGGCGGTTGTTACAGTCAATAACACAGCTTATTGGATGGGGCATGATAAGTTTTATGCCTATGGTGGTCGGGTAGAAACCTTGCCTTGCACCCTAAGAAATCACGTATTTGAAAATTTAAACTTTGAGCAAGCCGACCAGATTGTTTCAGGGACTAATGAGGGTTGGAATGAGATTTGGTGGTTCTACCCCACGGCAAACAGTAATATTAACAACGCCTACGTCATCTACAACCACTTGGAAAAGATTTGGTACTACGGCACAATGGATCGCACTGCGTGGTCTGACTCATCTCTAAGGGAATACCCTCAAGCCCTAACACAGACTTCTTTTACTGGTTCTCTTAATAACAGCACAACTCTAAATGTGACTGCTATCTCTACTGGTAGCCTGCAAGTAGGTTCAATTATTACAGGTACTGGCGTAGCCACAGGAACTAAGATTACTGCTTTAGGCACAGGTACAGGCGGGATTGGGACTTACACGGTCAATATTTCACAGCTTGTAGTCCAGACCACAATGACTGCTGACAGTGTTGTTTATAACCATGAACAAGGTCTTAACGACGACACGACTGCTATGGAGTCTTATATTATCTCGTCAGACTTTGACCTTGTAGACGGAGATCAGTTCATCCTAACAAAACGGATTATTCCTGACTTTAACTTTGCTGGGTCAACCGCTGCGCTGCCTGAAGTCACGATGTACATAAAACCACGAAACTTTCCAGGTTCTGCCTATACCAACATAGAATCAGATAATGTCATTGAGACATCAGTAGATATATACACCGAACAAATCTTTATGCGGGCAAGGGCACGGCAGATGGCGATTGAAGTTGAGTCAACCGACCTAGACGTACAGTGGCAATTAGGTAGTCCTAGATTGGATGGTAGACCAGATGGGCGTAGATAATGGGAATGCAACGCTTTCGGTCGCCAGCTTTACCTTTGGCTCCGCTCGAATACGACCAACAGCACATGTCTCAATTAATTGGGGCGCTAAGACTGTATTTCACCCAACAAGACTCCAACGTGCCTTTACAGATGGATGGCTTACGGCTATTAAATTTGCCAACATCGGGGTACAATTTGCCAGAAGGCACGGTCTTTCGGGATGGCGAGTTCTTAAAAGTAGTCCTGCCAAACTTTGCTTATGTACAGGGCGTGTCGGGAACTGGGTCGGTTGGCAGTGTAACGGTAGTAAGCAGCACTGCTATTGTTCAAGGCGTATCAGGAACGGGTAACGTAGGAACGGTAACGGTGACGGTATGATGAACTATACAAACGGTGGATTACAAAATACGGCTTATTACCTAAAAGGCAAAGGTCGAGGTAAAGACACTGAGCTTGTGCACATGACCCCTAAAGAAGTTAAAGGGTTACAAGCACTTGCCATGGCTCACGGCGGTTCCCTAACAATTAATCCAAGTACGGGTTTACCCGAAGCAGGCTTTCTAGAAGATATTCTTCCTATTGTAGCTGCAGCTGGTTTGACATATTTAACGGCTGGTGCAGCTGCGCCGACCTTAACTGCAGCTTTAGGTGGTTCTACTATGGCTGGTGGTATTGCTGCTGGAGCCTTATCCGGTGCGGCTATTAGTGGTGGTATGGCAGCTATTCAAGGTAAAGACGTTGGTAAAGCAGCTCTTATGGGCGGGCTTGGTGGTGGCCTTTCGGGCGGTCTTGGCGCTTATGCCGATGCTAATGTCTTTAACGCCCCTAATCTTTTAGCCGATGCTTCACAAAAATCAGTAACTGACATAGGAACACAAGCGGTTACTCAAGGAGCTGTAGGTGCAGGCGGGTTTACGCCAACAGATCCCTTTTTAGGCTCAGTGCCTCCTGGTCAAGGTCCTCTTAATCCTGGATTTACTCCTGTTAGAGAAGGAATATCTGGTATAGGACAAGATCTTACTACTGGCACCGCTCAAAGTTTAGCCCCCCCAGTATATTCAGCAGATACAGCACAAGCAGTTAAAACAATTGGTGGTTCTGGCACAGCCCCAACAGGGGGAGATACTTTCTATAGTGGTTTAGGTAATTACGGAAAAATAGGGGTTCAATCTTTACCAGTGCTTGGTTTATTACAAGATAAGCAGGAACCCCTTCCAGGAGACGAATACAAAAGCCCATTACGCCGTTTATCACCTGATTTTAGAGCTTACGAACCACCAAGACCCAATCCATATTACAGCGCCCGTTATGCAGCTGAAGGTGGTGTGATGAACTCATTTGATGATGAAAATGGTTCTGATTCTAATATGGCAGGTGGTGGTGTAGCAAGACCATTACCTAGATCTTCTGGAAGTGATCCTGGTATATATAGAGACGCCGATCCAACAACTCGTGGGCAAGATGCATTTACAGCGGCTTTAACTCGCTTAAATAGTTTGCAAAAAAGAGCTAATATTAAGGGTTTACCCGCATTAAAAGCAGCCGCAGCACCATTAAGTGATATTCAAGAAGCCGCTAAAGGCGGAGTTATGTCTGGCTTAGGGGGGTACTCAGATGGTGGGCGCATGCTCAAAGGTCCTGGTGATGGTATGTCTGATTCTATCCCTGCCTCTATTGCTAATAAGCAGCCCGCTCGTTTGGCTGATGGGGAGTTTGTGGTTCCTGCGGATGTGGTTTCTCATCTCGGCAACGGCTCTACTGATGCTGGGGCTAGGAAGCTATACGCTATGATGGACAAGATACGCAAAGCTCGTACAGGTAAAAAAAAGCAAGCCCCTGAAGTTAGAGCTAGTAAATATATGCCAGCATGACGTTTAAAGTTATTACTATTCCAACACAGTTTGTTAACCAAATGTGGGGGCAGGCAGAAACGCATATTAAAAGTGCTGAAGAAAAGTTTGGTGAGGCAGAGTACACAACAGATCAGATTAAAGTATATCTAGTAACAGGACAATGGATGTTGCTAGTAGCAGTAGATGATAAAGAAGTTGTACACGGGGCGGCAACTGTAAGTTTTATTAACTATCCAAATGATAGAGTTGCTTTTGTTACTGCAATAGGTGGAAAATTAATTACAAGTCCAGATACGTTTAAACAAATGTCCGACATATTTAAAGCCAACGGTGCAACCAAAATACAAGGGGTTGCAAAAGAAGCCATAGCTAGGCTGTGGAAACGCTTTGGGTTTGAAGAAAAGGCTATTTTGGTGGAAGTCAAATTATGAATATTATTAAGTTTTTCAAGTGGTTGTTGTTAGACCAATTTATGCTTGGTTTTGGTGGTGGTGGTGGTGGGCAACCAACTCAATCTACATCTTATAACACTAACGTTCCTGAATATGCTCGACCATACGTCGAGAACATGCTTGAGTCAACTCAGAAGCAAATTTACACAGACGACATGACTGGGTTTAGACCATATAGACCTTACAGCACTGACGTAAATCAATATTTTGCTGGCTTTTCTCCACTTCAACAACAAGCTCAACAAACTACTGCCGGACTACAAACCCCTGGACAATTTGGCGATGCTACTACTTTAGCTGGCGCAGCTGGTTTAGGGTCTTTAGGTGCAGGGCAACAATATGCTCAGAACGTAACTAGCCCTCAAAGCATGCAGGCGTATATGTCGCCGTACCAACAAAATGTTACCGACATTGCTAAGATGAACGCTGTGCGTGAAGCGCAGATGGCACAAAACGCTCAAAATTTAGGAGCTGCTCGCCAAGGCACTTATGGTGGAGCTAGGCAAACTCTTGCTCAAGCTGAGCGTGAAAAAAACTTACTGTCTAATTTATCTAACATTCAAGCACAAGGTTCTCAGTCTGCTTACGATAGGGCATTACAGTCTCAGCAGTTTGGCTCTACTTTAGGTATGCAAGGTTACGGGCAAGCTGGACAAGCCGCTTCTACATTAGGTCAACTTGGTGGGCAACAGCTTGGCGCACAAAAAGAAATTATTGGCTTACAGTCTCAAATGGGTAGAGAAATGCAAGCCCAAGAGCAAAACAAAATTAATCAGGCTATCCAAGATTACGCTATTGCTCAGCAGTATCCGTTTATGCAACTTGGTCAGATGAACGCTATGTTGCGTGGGTTACCACTACAAACTCAAACTACTCAGTTATACCAAGCTCAGCCTTCTGCACTGCAACAAGGTATTGGTTTGGCTGGTGCTGCAGGTACGTTCTTTGGTGGACGGAACAGAGAAGGTGGTATTGTTGGATATGCTCCAGGGGGTGTAATTGATAACACTCGTGCCGACCTTGAACAAATTGCAGACATGCCTGGTGGTATGCAAAAACTAGAAGAAATAAGAAATTCTTCTTCAAGCAAAGAAGTTCGTAAAATGGCAGGCGAAATTATTGCACAAAAACAAGTAGAAGCAAGAGCTGAACAACAATCTCAAACCGCTAGAATGGGTGGTATAGCTGCGGCTGGTGGTGGGTTATTTGATACCATGGGCTACGCTGGTGGTGGTATTTTGGCGTTTCAAGAAGGTGGAATGGGTATGACCAACCCTGAGTTTGGGGGTGGGGTAGATCCTAATATGGACCAAAATCGTTTAGACAGTTTGCAACTACAAAAAGATATTGAGAAATATAACTTTTTAAAAGACGCTTCTCCAGTTGCGGCAGAGCGTTTATTAGCTAGTAACCCAATACTCAGAGATAAAGTAACTCCAGCGGCTCCAGCTGCGGCAGCTCCAAAACCAGAAGCAAAACCACCGGCAGCTAAACCAGAAAGTGGTGCTCCAGTAGATCGTAGCGTTGCTGCAGCAACAGGTATGAAGAGCCTAGAAGAACAGATGCGAGAACAAGAACGCTTAATGGGTCCAAATACAGCAAACGAAGGACTTAATGCCAAGATTGCTGAGCGTCTAGCCGGCATGAGCAAGCGTGAGAAACAAGATGAACTTGCTGCTATTCGCAATGCCTTTATTAAATTTGGAACAGAAGCATCGCCTGGAGGTATCGGAGTAGCAGCCTTAAAAGGTATCGGTTCTTACGGTGATGCAAGTGACGCAGCTAAAAAAGCTAGAGAAGGTATGGACCTTGAGCTTACCAAAATGCAAGCCGACATTAAAAAAGGTGAGCGTGCTGAGAAACGTGGTAACTTGGATGCTGCTGCTAAAGCATACGAAAGCGCTGAAAACCGTCAACTTAGATTTGCTGAAATGCAAAATCAACTTAAGGTTGCTGATATTCAAGCTTCTAGATCAAGTGAGTTTGAAAAACAATATGCTCAATATGCAGCGGATGAAAAAGCTGCTGGGCGTACTCCAACATTTGAAGGATTTAAACGAGCTGCTTCGTTACAAGATGACGCTGCAAAAGCAACAGGTAACAGAGAAGCTGCCAAAGCATTTGCTGCGCAAGAATTTACAAACTTTGGTGGTGATAAAAAATATATTGAGCTTAAGAAGGCAGCACAAAGTGGAGATGCCGCAGCAGTTAAAGCTTTTAATGACTACAGAATGCAGCAATTCCAGAATATACGCAACATGATAATAGACCCTGAAAAAGCAATAGGTGGAGGATCCGCTGCAATACCAGAAGGCGTAACTGTTAAAAAGGTAGGCTAGGATGCCTAAGTACGAAATTGACGTACCTGGTCAAGGTAAGTTTGAAGTAGATTCGCCTACTGATTTAACAGACGCTCAAGCGTATGCTGCTGTTCAAGCACAATTAAAACCAGAGCCAACCAAAGACACCGGCATATTTAGTATGGCTGGTCGTGCTGTTGCCCGTGGCGCTAAACAAACTGGATCTTTACTTGGTGACATATTACCCGCTATGGCAGCAAGTGCTGTTGGCGCTGACGAGTATGCCGCTAGGCAGATGGAAGAAGCTGCACAGACTCAAAGAGAGATTGAGCAAAAATACGGTGCTCGTTATAAATCTTTATCCGACGTCAAAGGCATTGGCGACTATATACCGTTTGCAATAGAAACAGTTGCAGAACAAATACCTGGTATGGCTACGGCTTTGATACCTGGTGCTGGACTTGGTGTTGCTGGTGGGCGTATGGCTGCTACTGCAGCTGCTAAAAAATTAGCCGAACGTGAAGTTGCTACACAGGCTGGCGCTAGATATGCAGGGATGAAAACCGCCGAAGGCGCTATGCGTGGTCAACTTGGCGGTGCGTTCCTTGGTTCTTATGCGCTTAACGCTCCTGAAGTATTTCAAAATATATACGAAGAAACCGGTCAAATGGAACCCGCTGCCGCTGCGTTAGCTGGGTCGGTCTCTGCAGCATTAGATTCAATATTGCCAGTAGCTATTCTTAGACAGCTAGGACCTAACGTCAAAGCCGGAGTTGTTGAGAACTTGCTTGAAAAGTCAGGTATGCCATCGCCATTAGCTAGAAAAGTGGTCGGTGCTACTGTAACAGGCGCAGCAACTGAAGGTGTAACTGAAGGCACACAAGAAGCAATTAGTATTGCAGCTGAAAAGTTTGTTCAAGAAAACCCAGAGGTCTGGGGTAGCAAAGAATTTAATCGTCTTATTGAGTCATCTGTACGTGGTGCAGTAGGTGGTGGTGCATTTGGTGCAGCAGGTTCTGGCGCAGGAGCATATTTAGAAGGACGCCGTGGCAGGTTAGAGCAACAACAACTTGAAGCCGACCGCAGAGAAATTATAGCGGGAGACTTAGCAACTCAACTTGGTAGAGATCCCACTAAAGAAGAAGTAGATGCTTATGTGGCGGCAACTAATAGAGCTCGTAAGGAGATGCAAGATGAAGGCACAACAACTGACACCGGAGCAGATAAGTCTAGCGTTCCTCTATCTGACCAAGAAGAACTCGGAAAAGATACAACTGACACCGGAGCTGGAGTCTCTACCGAGACAGACCTGGATAGAATTAATCGACTTGCTGCAGATGCTGGAGTACGAGAGGAAACTTTCGACGATCAATTAGCAGGTACGCCTTTTGCGTTAGATCAAAAAACATACCCCGAGCTGCTTGAAATTAAAAAGAATTATGGTATTGAGCAACAATCTATGTTGTACAAAAACGGTAGCCCACCTAGAGCAGGCACTAAACGCCGTGAAGAATATGATGCACTGCAAACTCGTATTGCTGATTTAGACGCACGTATAGAAAAAAACAATCAAGGAATAATTAAATCAGCCCAAGACGACTTTAGGGGTGATATAGATAAGAACAATCTATTAAGCGCAAAAAACATTGAGCAAACTTTGGGTAAAGAAGCATCAGATATTTATTTAAACGAATTAAAACGTTTGCAAGGGCAAAAAGTAGAAAAAACTGTAACACCAAGTAATGTTATTGACTTCAATAAGTTTAAAGCTGATACAGAAAATTTAATTGAACGCTCTGCACCAGCAATTATGGAATCGTTAGAAATGCAACTTGATCGTTTACAAAAAGCGTACGATCAAAATCTTATTACTGACGAAGATTTTGCAGAATTAGAACAATCTTATGCTAAATACGATAACGATGCGTTAATGGCAATTAGTGCAATTAAACGAAAAGTTGATAGCGTTACCAAAAAACCAGAGTTAAAACCTGCTAAGGTAACAACAGTCTCAAAAACAGCAAAACAACCAGTAGATACGTCCGGGGTAAAAGATTTAGTTGAAGGTAAGACTAGAACGTTTCAAGGGTACACAATTTACAAACGTAAAGAAGATCCAGATCTTTGGTACGTCCAAAGCCCAGAAAATAAGGCTGCTAATAAACTTGGTGATGGTGATGAAGTAAGCACTAATTTAGACACTGCTAAAAGCAAAATAGAACAATACTATATAGACGCACAATACGCATCCAAACCCAGATTAAGTAAAAAAGCTGAAGCTGAAGAAAGAAAGAAAGCAGAAGCTGAAGAAGATGAGATGTTTACTCAATTGGCTGCTATTGAAGATAAAAAAGGCCCAACACAGTTAAATGCTGAGCAAGTTAGCACACAACTTATAAGCCCACCATTTGCACCATTAACAGCAGAGGCTTCTAAATTCTTTGCAAAATCTGAAGTAAGAGATGCAGATGGTCGTTTAATACCATTACTTCACGGTACAAATGCAACGGGTCCAAAAGGCGAAGGACTAACTCAAATTAAATTGAGTAAAGAAGGTTCTTTAGGTGGAGGTATTTATTTAACACCTATTCCGCTCATTGCAAATAATTACACTGGTATCCCTACTCCTGAAGCAATAGATGCTTTGGAAGCTGAAGGTAGAACACCACAAGAGTCCATAGATAGATTAAGAGCAATGTATAAAACAGGGGAGCTAGCTCCGGGGCAAGTTGGTGGGAACGTCATACCCGTATTTGTAGACATACAAAACCCATTAGTTATTAATACTACTGATAGGCGTTTTGACCCAGCAGTAGATTTATTAGTAGCGCTTGATGTACCTAGAGACAAAGCAGAAGCCATAGTTGAAAAGGCTAATGAAGATAAAGGTGGTATTACTAAAGAAATAATGACCAGAGCTCGAGCTAAGGGTTATGATGGCATACTTCAATATAGAGACGGCGAGCTTGCAGAAGTAGTTGCGTTTAGTCCAAGCCAGGTTAAGTCAGTATTTAATAAGAATCCATCACGACTTCCAGAGCTGTTAAATGCGTTTGATCGGGCTGAAAATACTAGCCCCAAAGCAGATCAGGTGCCTTTAAATGACCCATTGTTTAGTACAGCTCACCCAACTGTTACTACTGCACTTGCAAATAACGATATACAAGGTGCCCTAAAAGCGCTTAAAAATACTGCGGGTAAGTTCTTATCTGGGCTAGCTGATCGGTTGTTGCAACTTAATTTAAATACAGTTGTCGGCTTTGATGATATACACGTTGACCTGTCAATTAAGAGCTTAAACCGTGTAAAAGGACAAAAAGATAGGATTACTACCTGGATAAAACAAGTTAAGCCTAACGTCTACGCTTCCCGGTTTGATGAATCTAAGATGAAGACGCCGGTTACAGAGACCCTAAAAGCCTTTGAAGATTTACGGGATGGCAAGCTAGGCATTGATCCTAAAATATTTACAGAAGATTTAAAAGACATTATTGAAGTTTATAAAAATGCTATAACGTCATTAAATGCTCCTGGTACGTTCTTTATGGAAGAAAACGCTATTGGGCTTAGCTTAGAAAAAGGTGGTAATTCTAACTATGCTATAGCACACGAGATTACTCATGCTGCAACACACTGGAGTGTTGAGAACTCAGATAAATTAGATCCTAAACAACGTCAAGCGCTGGCTAATTTGTATCGTTTGTACAGATATGCTAGAAAGCACACCAAAGATCAAACCGCTTATGGGTACAACAACATCCATGAATTTATAGCAGAGGCGTTTAGCCGACCATCGTTTCAAAAAGAACTGCGTCAAATGCAAAGAGTCATGGACACCAACATGTCTGCTTGGTCTAAGTTTATTCAGTTAGTTGCTCAACTGTTTGGAATGGATAATGTGTTGTTCCACACGCTAGCAAACGCAGATGTATTGTTCTCGGCTAATAGTGGTAGTGCTACTAACAAAGGTCCTGGACTATTATGGTCTCCTAGTAAGAGTGTGTTTAACAACACCTTTAAACTTAACACTGGAGAGCGTACAAACTTTATTGATAAGCTTATTGGGCTACGCACAACTTGGCAAGACGTTGACAAGAGCAACTTTAAAAAATTCTTTGGTAGTTTAAATAACCAATATCGCAGGTATCTACTAGGCGCACTTACAGTTGACCAGCTAGCCGACATATATGGTGGTGATATGCCGCAGCTCAAAGAATACGTAAAAGAAGTTGACGCTATGTTGGCTACCCGCAATGCAATTTTAAAAGAGGGCGGTCCAATTGTTGGGCGTTGGAGTAATTTATTACAAGATAACCCAGAAAAAGCTGAGCAAATGGGTAAAGTAATGATTGAAGCCACTATGCAAAAAATGGATCCGGCTATTTTAGACCCTCAGTTACAGCAGTTGCTTACTAAAAAAGGTATGCCCAAGGAACTAGAGGCATATGACAAGTCTAATTTAAAGACCGCATGGCGTGAAATGAGCAGCGGTAAAGATGGTGATATTGCTGTTGAAATATACACACAAGTGCGTAACTTCTATGAACGGCGTATGAATGAGTATGTCCAAGTCCAAGAAGCCAGAATTAGAGAAGCGGGCTCGGCTAAAAATCTGACTCCAGAAGAAATTGATGCTAAATTGCGTAACTTTAAAAAAGAAATTGAAGAAAGCATTATTAGACCTTATTTCCCAATAAAACGTTTTGGTGACTACTTCTTAATGGTTGGTAGGGGTAAAGGTAAAATATTTATGCAGTTTGAAGATGCTTTTGCCCGTGATGCTGAATTAGAGAAGCAAAGAAACCGTCTCTTAAAAACACAGATAAAAGACAAAGATACTGGACAAACAAGAACGTATACCGAAGAAGAAGTTGCTGCTGAACTATGGCCTGGTCAAGGATTTAATGAAGTACTAAATGAAAAATTAAATGAAGTAACTCAGCTTAATAAAATTAAATCTTTAGTTGATGAAACTACTGAAGATATTTTAAAAAGCACTGATCCTAAAATTATGCAGGACAGAATTGCTGCAATGCAAGATCAATTAAAAGATGCTTTTGGACAATACTATTTAGAACTACTGCCTTCCGAAAGTATTAAGAAGATGTTCTTGCACCGTCAAAACGTAGCTGGTCCTAGCCAAGATATGCTTCGTGCTTTTAGTTTATCTTACGAGCGCATTGCATATCAGCGTGCCCGTTTTCAACATATGCCAAGCCTATTTAATATTGTTGAAGGCGCTAAGATAAGTTCAATGAGTATGCCGACAACTGAAGAAAAATCAGTTTATGGTGACGTAGCTAATGAGCTCGCTAAGCAATTTAAGAGCGGTGTTCTTGAACCACCTAAACATTCTAAGTTAACAACGTTCTTAACGCACTTTGGATTCTTACAATTTTTGACTGCTCCCGCTTCAGCAATAGTTAATATAATGGCTATTCCAGGTTTATTTGTGCCGGTAGCTGGAGCAAGATATGGTGGTCCTAAACGTGTTGGCACAGTAATATCTAAATATGTACGCATGCTAGGCGGTACTGGCTATGTAAACGAAGAAAATAATCGCTACGAGTTTTTGTCTTTAGCACGTGCTAATTTACAGTCTTTGAACAATATAAACACTAAAGATGGCGCCAATACAATTAATTTGCCAAAAGGTAAAACGTTAGCTGATGTATACGCAGCCGGGGTAAATAGAGGGTCTATTGATACTACTTTGGTACATGACTCCGTAAGTATGGGAGAGATGCCTTCAGAAGACTATACCGGTAGATGGCAGAAGTTTATGTACTACGCTAGCTTACCATTCCATGCCGCTGAGAAGTTTAATCGTGAAATTGCTTACATGACTTCTTTTGAATTGGCTTACGAGAAAAACATAACCAATAAAAAAATGTCTCCAGACGCAGCTTTTGAGGCAGCTTTAGATCAAGCACGGGATCTTACCCAAGAGACCATGTTTAACTACAACACAACAAATAAACCACGTTACTTCCGTGGCAACATTGCCAACGTGTTACTGCAGTTTAAGATGTATCCACAGCATATGTGCGTGCTTATGTTCCGTACGTTCCAAAAAGCGTATATGGATGGAGAAAAAATAGAGCTTGATAAAATAAGAAAACAATTAGAAAAAGCTCCAAAAGACGTACTTGATAAAGCTTTAGCTGATAAAAAAGCTGAAATGGCTGAGATTCAAAAAGAAGCTCGTGACGCTTTTGTTGGCATGATGGGTATGTCTTTTTTGACTGCCGGCGTAACCGGTATGCCTTTGTGGTTTATTTTCTCAGGTGTGGCGTCAGCCTTCCATGCTGTATTTGGCGAAGATGACGAGCCGTTTGACCCAGAAAACTGGTTTAAGAACTGGGCTAATAGAACATTTGGTGGCTTTGCTGGAGACACAATATCTAGAGGCTTGCTATCCCAAGCAACCGGGTTGAATTTTGCCGACCGTATGAATCTTAACTTACCAGACATGTGGTTCCCAGATGTGCGTAAGAGCCAAAGCGAAGTAGATTACGTCCAAAACATGTTTATTAATACTTTAGGCCCGTCTATGGGCGCATTACTGGTTAGCTATCCTGAAGCCATAAAACGCTTTAACGATGGACATACAGAGCGTGCAATGGAAGCGTTAATGCCAGCAGCTATTAAGAACGTTATGGTCGGCACTAGATATATGGTTGATGGGCAGGCACTAACCCTTAAGGGCAATACTTTAGTAGAAGATATTAGTGCTCGTGAAGCTTTATCCCAAATGCTTGGCTTCTCTCCAGAAAGAGTTGCGCAAAAACAACAAGCTGCGTTCCAAACAAAGAACGCTAATGAAACCATAATGAACAGACGCACTGATTTACTTAATGCCTTCTTTATTTCTGTGGATACTGGCGATGCAGATATGATGGCAAAAGTAATTGAAAAAATGGTGACGTTTAGCCAAACCAATCCAGGAGTTATGATAGACCCTGATGCTTTGATTGATTCAATACAAAAACGGTACAAAGACCGAGCGCTTGCTAACATAACTGGTGGCA
>Ga0247843_1006641_pt1 | contig 14913 bp, 10 predicted proteins | sample LaCruzMarch2017__FD_192420 | JGI IMG/M metagenome (GOLD analysis project Ga0247843, IMG submission 192420) | Freshwater microbial communities from meromictic Lake La Cruz, Castile-La Mancha, Spain - LaCruzMarch2017_8m | ecosystem: Environmental > Aquatic > Freshwater > Lake | place: Spain... | reverse complement strand
ATGATTCTATAAGGATGAGTTCCAAGTTTGCTGGTAAATTGTTTATTATTTGCTCCTTTATTGTGGATAAAGTCAAATTACTTTAGGAAAAGATTTTTGATTCAAATAGAATATCTTTATCAAAAGAAATCAAATATCAATTAAGATTTAAAGGAATGGGCTTACATATAGATGAAATAATTTCGCAGTTGCTTGATATGGCAAAAAAGCACAAAGCTACCGGGGATAATATAGATGACTTCATAGATTCCGAACTTATAGAATTAGAAGCGGAGCATATTATCATTGATTATTGTGAGAATAAAGGTCTCTTGGTGAATGGCTTCCCAACAGAAAAAAAGCAATGGCCGGAGGAAGATTTGGAGGAGGACTATTTCTGTCGGGAACGATACCAATTATATCTGGATACCCTCGCAACCCAGCACGAAGACGTGGCAGAATTGATGTGGGCCTATGTTAACAGCTTTTGGGAAAATCAATTTGAAGGCAAAGACGAATATTTACAAAGCATAAAATACAATTTGGATTCCGGTGATTTTTATGACCTGACTATTTAAAAATGGCTTTTTTGATGTGCTCCTTCGTTATATTTTTTGGAATGACCATCTAATTTTTATTGTATGGCTAATTCGTAAATTTTAAACCTTGTTAAGCCAATCTATAGTTATTTCTTTTTGACTAATCATTTTCTATAAATTGGCAGCAAATTGCCTTTGCTGCCGTAAATTTGTTATTGAATTTAAGTATTTAGTTAGGCTTTCTTTTTTTCTCCTTCTGTCTGCATAACGAAGCATCCTGTTTTCATTAACCGAATATTTATTTAACGCTTCTCTAAAAAGGGTTCGCATTTCACCGCCTTGTTGTGCTGAAAAAAGTACATCATCACAAAAAACATCTACTAACATTTTTTCTAATGGCGCAGTATTAATTCCTTTTACATTTTGAATTGGAGCTTCAGAAACAAGCGACTTTATAATCAAAGATTCCTTCTCTCTTGGTAAATATTTCTCTAAAATATCACTTGTGGGGTCAATAAAAACCGAATATTTAGCATCTTTCAAAAAGTAGAAAATGGATTGAGTGGCTTCCTTTTCAACTTCAATAAGTAAATAAAACCGTCCCGGTTGATGCAACATAAACTCATTCAGGGCGGATGTATTCCAGATACAAATTTTCAAAAATGGGAATTTGTTTTTAAGCTTGGCATTAATGGCCATCATTTTTGATGAAATTTCGGGAACGAAGTTTATTCCTTCGCCAATAATAAATTTCCCTCTTCCAATGCGTGTAATTAAGCCCATTTGAACTAGAGAATATACTCTCCAGTTTACAACAGTTTGCTTTATTCCAGACTCGTTTTTTTTGTAAAATGCAAGAATATCCTTTGTTTCAAAGCTTTCACCACTTTTAAAATGGCTTCTTAATTTGTCGATATTTAGTTTGTCTGTTGCGATTGTGTCTTAATATTTAAGCAAATATACAAAAACTATAATACGGCAGCAAATTTAAATTGCTGCCAATAATTAGAATTATTTGAGCAAGGAGGAAAATGTTTTCTTTGGACTTTGCCCGCGTGGATATCTTGGTCATTTCAAGCACAGTAATCAGCTTTTCAGCTATACCTCCAGCCATTGTTTCATGAATAAATAGTACTACTTCGCAAAACGAACGGTCTTCATCGGTATTAAACTTTGGTAACGGAGATTCGTTATCTTCTAAAGATTTTAAAATGGCAGGTATTCCGGTTGCTCTACCTTCGTTTAGTAACAGCTCTTTTACCGTAAGTAGATATGTTTCTTGACTTACAAGAATGCTTAATTTATCAAAAAAATTCACATAAACCAGGTTAAACTTAGATCTTTCACTTTCAGTGGAATGGAATATGCATTAAAGCTAAAAAGACCATTTTAAACAAAAAATATGTAATTTGACAGACGTGATACTGGATAACGTTCTCTAATTCTCGGCAGCAAAAAGTTCCTCAAGTTGTTTGTGATAATCTACATTACCATAATTCAATATTATTAAATTCAATTTACTTCTTGTTAGTCCAGTGTATATCAGCTCGTCAAATGACAAATTAAATTCTCCACTTTCATAACGAGGTTCTAAAATTAAAAATAATGTGTTCGCCTCCCATCCTTTGAAACTATGAATCGTAGAAAGTTTCAATGTTCCTCTGTTAAACCAAAAATGAATTTTTTTATTGTCTCTAACATTCTTGATTGCCTCAAATAATTTTCCTGACTTGGGATTTTCAATTAAGTCTTTTACGGCTTGTTTTTCATACCATTCATTAAATCTCGCTGGCTCAATTTGATGTTTGGAAAAAAATGCAGAAAGTCGTTTTATAAAAACTTCGTCATTGAATTCATGAATTAAAGACTTCAATGTCAAGGCAACTGCAAGATTTGTTCTTTTCTCGTCTTCCATTTTCATTCTCTCAAAGAACCCCAATCCTTCTTTTACTAACGCATCAGGGTTATGAACGTCAAGAAAGAGTTTTAACCAAACTTCTTGGGTTTCAAACATTGCATTTGTTTTTTCATTTGTTTTGTATCTGTAATAGCAATCAAGCTTGCGAAGCAGTTTGACGGTGAAACTTAGTGCTGCAATATCATTAGGATGTTCATTCAGTTTAATGGAAATATCTCTTATAAGTGAAAAAATAGTGTCAATTTTTTTAGCTGGCGAAATGTAGATGTATTTAATCTGGCTAGGCTTATCAAACTCAATTGAAAGTTGATTGTTGAAGTCGTCAATATCATATTTATTGATGAAAAGGCGCTTTTGAAAATTAACTGCAATGTTTTTGATTTTCTGGTCTGAACGAAAACAGTCTTTCATTTCAGAAGGTCTTTGCTGTACATTTGTTTTGATGTCTTTATTTTCAAGTTCATTGTCGTAGATGTTTTGTTTTTCATCTCCAAATAAAACATATTCTCCACCTGGTTCAAGAAAATAATTTTTAATAATGTCCATCCAAGGTCTTTTATAATCTTGAATTTCATCAATGAGGATTGTCTTATACCTATGAATTTCCAATTTCCTTTCTTCAAAAAGTTTTAGGTTTGAATAGTATTCTTTCTCAAAAAAGTTTGATTTTTCGACTTGTGTCCAAGTATTGAAAGGTTCAGGGACAGTAATTTGTATTCCCAGATTATTCAATTCAGCGGTGAGAAAATTGTGGTAGTTGTTTATGTAAAAATTGTCCCAAGAAAAATCTTCTCTGACCTTGCTTATCTTATCGTGGATGTAATTTTTTAAAGTGATGTTGTATGTGAGGAGTAGTACTTTATCATTAGTTCTTAAATGAGCATTTACTGCTCTGGCTGCCATCACGCTTGTCTTACCTGAACCTACAACCCCTTTTATTCTCTGGTCTCTTGCTTTTGAAACAATCAATTCCTTTTGCTTAGGACTGTAATTAATTGCAACTCCTTCGTCTTTTGTGTGTTGGACTGGTTTTAAGAATCGTTTGAAACTGTCATAAAGTTCATTGTTAAAAAAGAAGGAAGCTTGGTCTGCATACATGTATCTTTTCCGAAGTAACTTATTAAAGTCAATTTTATTCAAATTATCCTTGCCAAGGAAATCAATATTGTGTTTTAGAAAGTTAAGATATTTTCTGTCTTGCTCATAAGGTGTTATTAAAAAGTCCTTAATGCTGTTTTCAGTTTCATTATGAAAATAGATAGCACAACAAACTATTGTCCAGTACTTAAAGTTTTTGATTTTCTTTTCAAGTAAGTTCTCAATGTGTAAATTGTAAATATTCTCCTTGTACTGTAGAACTTGGTCGAGAGGTGATTTGAGGTAAGCATGATTTTGTTTTAGACGCCACTTTCTTCTGTCGTCTAAATAGTAATTTGGGAATTTCCAATCCTTAACTTCAATAATCATAATGCCGTGACCCTTACGCATTATTATAATGTCCGGTCTATCTCCATTCAAAAATGGATTGAAGAAAACTTCAAAGCTATTATCAAGATTATTGTTGAGATAGTTAAGTAGATACATTTCACCTTCCTCGGGTTGTACAGTTAGCGTCTTTATTTTCTCAATGTCTGGATAAAATGTCGCCATTTATTGTAGTTTTTATGGTTGTTTCTTACAGTTAGTTTATAGTTGGAGTCACATACTCAATGTAAAATCCGGCTGAAATTGAGAATAAGTAGGCTGAATGTCTTTTATGATAATATATTTTTAAATGAAAAATGGTAAAAGCGATTTGGTTTAATTATGCCGTCAACCAACTTCCCCTGATAATTTACAAAGTGGAGCACTCCTGTTGCCATTTTTGGTGCATTCCTAATTACCATTTTTGGTGCATATTCAACTACCGACTACAATAGGTAAGTCTTTAACTATTATATCTGATTCAGAATGATTTTTGTTACAATCCATCGTTTATTCTTCAATTTGATTCATAATCCAATAAATCCAGCCTGTTATTGTTGATGCTCTTCTGAAATATGTTGAATCAGAACCTACTTTCAGTGGAATATGCAGTCGTTTATTGAACGATCATTATATATTTATATTTTCCAAAATAAATATTGTATAATCCGGTAAAATTGACCATATTAAACTGCCACTATTCTAATAGCCAAACCGTTAATTAATTTTTCGAACAAGATTAATCCAATCAGATAATTCCATTTTGGGGTATTGATCTTTATAATAATTCCCAACAATCTGAGCAGCTGAAAGAAATCTATTTGTGTCAATATAAGGTTTAATTTTATTATATACATCTAAATTATTTATTTCTAACAATTTACCATTTTTAGAATATTCAATTTTAGTTTCATTTACTTTATTATTGATTTCTTTTTTCTCAATATGCTCTAGCGTATCTATGAAATTAATGTAATTTTCAAAAGCGCATGAATACATATTTTTACCCGTAATATTTAATTCATTGTATTCTAATGTCTCAAAGAGTTGATTTTTTAACTTTTCCAATACCATTTTATTGTCAATACAATAGATTGTTTTTAAAGTTGGAATAAAATATTTTTTAAGCCCCTGTGAAATTCTATTTCTAAGGGCATTTGTATATTTTTTTATTATCTCATCAGATAGTTTTTTGCTTAATTTTAAATAAGTTGTAAATTTATCTTCATAGTTATTGGTATTTATGTATTCCTCGTAGCCTTGGTTTAATATTTTTTCAGTCGAAAAGAAAGTATCAAGTTTTTGAAAAAACTCGATTAATTCAGACCTTTTGAAAAGAACTGGAAAATCTCCATTTTTTAATTCCCTCCTAATAAATTCCCCCGTTTTTACCTCAGATTGAAAAAAAGTCCTGGAGTAAAATGAAACACTTTTACCAATATTTAACCTTTCTTTTGCTAGGTGAAAATTCCAACAAACTAAAACGTCATTAATTCCATCATATCCCAAAAAAATAAATAAATATGGGGAAGTTTTTATTGAATCAAATACAGGTTTTATTGGTAATTGAGCTCTTGTAGTTTTATCTCTGTCAGAAAAATAAGCACTAGAAATATTTTTCACATATACATAACACTTTTGCTTATTGAAGGACATAAAAAATGGTTGAATTCCACTAATATATTCAAAGTCCTTAGATTGATCTAACACTTCACGTACCAGTGCAAGTAAAGTTTGTGGTTTAATTTTTTCAATATTTTTGTATTCATTCATATACCCAGACTTTTGAATAATAAACTTGCTTTTATATCATACTTTTTCTCTAAAACAGTTGGAACATTGGTTAGATCGCAATCAAAAGTTACATTAGTAACTTGAACCGGAATTTCATTAATATCAATACGAGGTATATCTATTACACCATAAAAAGATAATGAATCTGAAGCTTGTTGATAATCAAAAAAAATATCACCTAATTTTTCATATTCATTACCAATTGTCTTATAAATTATTTCATTTAATCGAAGTTTTACCTTAATATCACTAATCTTGGAAATAATATTGTCCCTGAGATTTAAAATACTTTTACCCGTGCCCGTCTCAATCACAAAAGTTGATGCAATTAGTAAATCAGAACCAGGGTTATTATTTAATTGATCAATCGAAAATCTATGAATTCTTTTTGATTTCGTTGTTGATTTTACTTCTAATTTATCTTTGCTATTGTTAAAATCATATTTATCAGATGGTGAAATGTGCCATGAGTGAATTAAATATTCTGGATCTGATGCTTTTTCAATTACTAATAGTTCAGCCCATAAGCCTTGAACTGATTTAATAGGAGGTCTAGCAATTGAACTAAACAAATCAATAACTTTTCGTACTTCTCTATAAAGGTTTATTTCAGAAGGTATTGGTTCAAGTTGTTGTAAAATTATTGAAAATACATCAGTGAAATATTGCTGTAAATCTCTATTCAGTGTCTTTAATAGGACTATTGTAAAGGTATCATTTGAATTTTTTTCTTTCTCTTTAATATTACAATCTTGTGAAAATAAGACTGATATTAATTCCAAATTAATATCAATTGATTTACTTATATTATTGCATTTCACAAAAAACAAGGGAAAACCTTCATTTGAAATTCCAATTTTATGATGTATGGAAAATGGAACTGATTCCACTAATACATATGCTTGATCAGATGTTTCTCTATTATGCAGATTCAAAAAAACTTTATATCCTGAATTTTCCATATTATTCATCGTTATCTTCTATGCCAAAATTTTCTGTTTCTGAAGAAATATATCCAGTGGCAAAATTTTCCGGATAATAAATCGCAAGCGTATAAATAATCTTTCCGACGAATTTATTTGTTTGATTACATTTTAATTTTACCTTATGAATTTGAATACAAATGGTATCTTCTAGCTTAACCTCCCTATCTCCAGGGTAAACATTACTTCCAGCTGTAGATCTACCCGTAAAAAGTTGATCAATTTTTAAAGTAGAGGGATTAAAATTTCGTTCGCGGTAATCACTTTCATAAGCCATTTGAATAAAATGAATATTAGAAATAGGCTTTAAAGAAACAGTAGATAGATACTGTATATATCTTATTGTAGCTTGCTTACGGGCAGTATCTCCATAATTCCCAAATTTAAATTTTGTTAATAAATCAATAGCTGTATCTACAGATACTGTTGATATCTTATGATTTCTATCTTTAGTTTTGTATTGAGGATCCCATAAGTTGAATTTAGTATTATTTAAAAAGGTATCAATTATTATTTTATTAGTTTCAATAAAATGCAAGGCATTCATGGCATGCCATCCTTTCATTTTAGATTGCACAATACTGTAAGGTAAAATATTTTTTCTTGTTGCGTTTAATTTGACAGATAGGATAAGTTGTTGTTGCACATTTTCTAAGCTATCTGTGTCTTTAAGCCAGTTTCTCATTTCTTCTTCATGCATAACATAATCAACATATTCCGCGATGGAATCTGTTGGTAAGTAAACTCTACAGGATTTTAAAAATTTCTGCTTGTATCCGAAAAATCGACATCTTTGCTGTATGGTGTCCGCATTAGATTTACCTTTTGTATTTCTAGGCATGTAAGTAATAGCAAGATTTTCTACAGTAAATCCACGATTTAACATGTCTGCACCAACTAAAATGTGTGAAGATCCCCCATCCCAATCAACTTCCTTTTCTGCATCTTTATCACTAATAATTAAATATAGCTTTGTATCATTAATAGCGTCAGAAATGAGATGCTTAATATCTGAATAAGTGGGTATTTGATCCTCAGAGGTATAAAATTTTATTGCTTCTTTTTCATATATATCTTTAAACTCATTATCTAAATCTACTCTTCCCAAATCGTCATCTTCTAAATTTAGAATGGTTGTCCATTTTTCAATCAATTCTTTAACCCAATCATGAAATAATCTACTTATTTCTTTTTGCCTATCAGCATGAATCATCATGGATAAAAATTTGACCTTTTTCCAATGATTAACAATCAAAGCAATACTTAAAATATAAATTTGTAGCGCTTCCTTTAACGAAGCTGGGAGGGTTAAATTTTTATCCTTATTGTAAAGTTCATTGTCAGGAATTGAAATAACTAAATCTGGAAAATCTTCAAAAAATGTTTTTCCACCAGTGTATTTTTTTCCTGGCGTTAATACAGTATGACTTTTAGGAGAAAGTAAATCTAAAATACTAATCAACAATGGTCCTTGAGGAGTTGCTGTATATTGAACATAAGAATGATTAGGAATAGCAGCTCTTAAATTAAGAATACTATTGTAGGTGCTAGATTCTTTGTTATCTGATTCTTCATCCCATTCATCAGAAGTGGTTGCTTTTTTACTATTAGCGTATGAAAAGCCATTGAGAGAAGCTTGATCTGCCTCATCGTCAATAATTAATACACCTTGCTTACCTAGTTCCTGTTGCATTGCCTTATCCTTAAATATAACCGATAGTTCACCAACATGCTTAGGATGTTTTAGTACTGTAATCAAAATTGTAGGTCTAGAAGTTATTCTTAATTTATTTCTTATTTCATTTTTTAAAGATGATGTTGGATTTTCAATGATTTTATATAAATTATTTAGATTACTTTCGGAAATTAAGTCTTTAGTTAACCGTTTAGTAGTTTGAGTTAAAAGATTATTTTTCGTGCCAGCAAAAAAAATAACTATTCTATATCCATTATCTGCTGCCAAAGCTGTAAGCGCTGTAAATGACATTGTTTTTCCGCTTTGTACATAACCAACTGTAAGATGTGTAACATCTTGCTCTATTAGCAAATTTGGGTTTGTACAATTTGATAATATTTCGTTAGTCTCCTTAACTAGAGTATATATTTCATCGACGTCTAAAAATTTTTGAAAACGAGAAATAAGATCATTCATCTTAATTCCCATTTCAGGTTTGAAATAGTCATTATTATTTTTAGTTGGAAGTATCTTTATCTCCATGGCCTAGTATTATTGTACAATATATTTATTAAAAATTGATCTAAGTTCAGAGGGATAATGCATACTTTTTTTTGTAGCAATAAATTCCGCTAGGGCGTATGATTTAAATATTTCTATAATTGGTTCATAATCATTCGCCTTTTTAAGATGTTCAAAACGATTAAAAAATGGATGAGCTAAGTTTATTTTGCAGATTATGCATGTCACGTCATTAAATTCAATTTTGACTATTTTTTGTTTCACAGAATACAAATCTTTTGATTCATCTTCATTTATTAAATCTACCTGAAATTTATAAGATACACCCTCGTATTCGAAGAAATTTTCAACAGAACCCAATGAATCTGCATCTGAAATTATTTGTTCTTCTATCTTATTATTTGTTTGGTTTGATGAAAGATCCTCAAATTTTTTGACTTTATCCGTTATAGCTTCATTTTCAGTATCTTTTTTATGAGTTTTAACTAATTTCTCAGCAATTTTAAAATTTTCTTCTTTTGTTTTTACTCTATAATTATCAGCTTGACTCAATAAATTAAACTCGGGATACTTTAATTCATCTCGTAAAGCATCTATAAAAGCATTTAAATTTTCTTCGTCAGTAAAACCATTTTTATTGAAAGTGACACTAAATCCTTCCAATTCAAGTTCACCAAATAGACGTTTGTATCTAAAATTACCAGCAGAACCAAAGATTGAAAAAGGGAAAAATCGGTCATCATCTCCACCTACAATTACACGACCTCTTCTTAATAAAACTAAACCATTGGCGTTATTTTGAATAGTTTTTAAAATGGCAATAAAACCTTTGGCTTTATATTTATCTATTTGAAAGTCAATTTCTTTTTTCCAAAGAATATTACTACCATTAACTTCATTGAAAAAAGGAACATTTAACACTTCATACTTTGGTGCTTCTAGTAATTCTCCATTTATTATAATTTCAATTTCATTATTTCTCAAAAAAACACGGTAAATACTGGATAAATGCCTACGAACTTTATCCATTTGATTTGTAGATGGCGAATTGTGAGAAAGTTGAGAGAGAATTATCTCTGTATAATGTGATTTTTCTTCTTTAATAGATTCTTTAACTATTAACTCCTCCTTATTTTCTGCAATGACCTTATGCAAATCGAATTCAGTAAATCGTTCAACTGTTTCTCCCAATGCTTTGGTGCGAACAGTCCATTTATCAGCTAACCAAACTGACGCCGTTTTCATACCCATTCCAAACTCATTTAGCTTGGTATTATCTAATGGTATATTTGCTGGTTCAAAAGCTCTTACATAATTTTTAAAATCAATTCCAGCAGCATTATCTTTAATTACTATTTGTTTAGCCTTTTGATCAACTTCAATACTTACTCTAAAAACATACCCCTCATTAATCTCTAATAAACGCTGTTTATTATCTAAGTACGATTGCAAGGAGTTATCTACATATTCGCTCAAAGTAAGAGCAACAGTATTGTTTAAAGCCCGAAATGTATTATATACACTCGGCTGTAGTGCAATTGATACTTTTTCTATTTGGTTCATGCTTAATTAATTTTTCGGCTATTTTTTTCACTAAATCAACATTAACAGCATTACCAAACGCTTTAAATGCAGCAGGGATAGTTTCTGGATATTTTTTTAATCGTTGCATACCTTGTAGAGTAGCAGCCTCTTCTTTAGTCATATATCGCCCTTTTAAACCTACATCTTCATCAAATGAACTATTTGGGAGTTTAACCCAAGGAAATATTGGAATTTGAGTTGTAGTTAAAACCAATGCAGGCGAAAAGGTTGGTTTTTTCACTCTTATTCCTGAAGGTCTAAATTGAATAATTTTATTAAATATTGTTGGATTTTCTTCATTTCCACAATTCCACTCAAATTTTTGATGACTATTTTCGAATTTTTTAATTTTCGGCAACCAAACATCTATCCATTCCTTATGCTGGTTATAGAATTCTCTATTACGTTTAATAAATTGAATCTTCCATGCTGGAAATCTATTGCTTTTATTTGTGATTGCATAATTTGGTAAATAGGAAAGGCATTGTTCTTTTGTATTTCCCATAACAATCTCACCAAATTTACCTTTTTTGTTGTTCAGTTCGATAACTGATTGAAAAGCAGGCGCCAAGTCTTCAAAATCATAATTTGCTCCAAACTCCATTGCCCAGATTGGAAAAGTAGGTAATTTTCCACCATGTTTATAAAGTTCATCAAGGAATTCTTGCCAAATTTTTAAATGATTTCGTGTATCATTACGCAAATGCATAAAATCTGTAGATGATTCGTTTACAACTGTTTTTATATCACACTTTTGATGATTTGGTTCAGGAAATTCAAAATCCTCTAGTGGGCAAATTGATATTTCACTTTTTAGTTTACCTACAATATAAATACGAAAGCGATGTTGAGGTATTCCAAATTGATGCGGAGATAAAATAGTTTCTTTTACATCATATAAATTAGAAAGTTTCATTCGAATCACTTTCCAAGTATTCCCTTCATCGTGGTTTTTTAGATTTTGTACATTTTCTAATATAACAAATTTGGGTTTATGATATTCTAAAATTTCCATGATATTACTAAACAAGTTACCGCGCTCTTCAGAAAACCCTAATCTTTTACCTGCTTGAGAAAAAGGTTGACATGGAAATCCACCACAAAGAACATCATGTGAAGGTATTTTGTCCACTGGAATTTGAGTAATGTCGCCGTAAATAGGCGTTAAGGGAAAATTTTCAGAATATAACTTTTGTAAATCAGGTCTTATTTCACTTGCAAAAACACATTCATGTCCTAGTTCCTCGAGTGCAAGATGGAAGCCTCCAAGCCCGGCAAAAAGATCGATAAATTTAAATTTTTCTTTTTTCATTTTTTCGCACTAAGAACAATTAACTAAAGTTTCGGAGTTGCTAAAAAGCTGATTATCAACCAAATAAAATGATAAAAAAGTTGCGTTTTGGGGCATAACTTGTTAATTTTTAGTTGGTTAAATACAAATTTCCAAATCAGTCAAAAATGCAACATAGTAAAATTATTAAAAATATCTCTGAAGCGGTTGAATATTCATCAGATTCAAATATTTTATTAAAAACCGCTAAAAAACAGCATTGAGTCAAAGAACTCACCAAGGTTATAATTTCATTGAAATTAATGCCAGAAACGGTTAGAAAATAAGATAATTAGTTGAAATAAATGGTTTAAATTCATTTTTCCAGCATTAAATGTCCTTACAAAATGATACGATAATTTGCTCCGAAACTTTAGCAATTAATTCAACAACATTAACTTCCGATAATCAAACATCATCATTTGGTAATTCCAGGGCTGCTTTTTGTGAGTTTTGCACATAACTATTTATTAGCTCGTAGTTTTTAACTAATTGTTCAGACGATAATTTTTGTTTAATTCCTTTTCTAGACAGCATTTCTTTAATCCTGTTCATTTCTATAAAAGCATTTATTACCAAAAATAGGCAAAATATTGTATTTAAAGCTTGTTAATTCAATTTATTGTAAATATTAGGTAGTAAAACGCTGGCTAAAGTTAATTCTTTTGAATTTGTGGAATTGTTGTGTAAACCCCTTTTTAGGGGATGTCCCGCTCTGGGATGCAAGCGGAACTACTTGCCGAGCGTAAAGCCGAGTCTTAATCCCTCTTTTAGTGGATGACCCGCTCTGGGTTCAATCCGTTTCGATGGAACAAAAGAGTTGACTAAGTCTTAATCCCTCTTTTAGTGGATGACCCGCTCTGGGCATCGTTGTTGTAATCTTTATTTTTGCTGCCTTATGTCTTAATCCCTCTTTTAGTGGATGACCCGCTCTGGGAGATTCTTTTAAATCTTTTGCTAAAAAATTATATAAGTCTTAATCCCTCTTTTAGTGGATGACCCGCTCTGGGTTTAATCATTTTTAATCATTTATTAACTTTTTAAATTGTCTTAATCCCTCTTTTAGTGGATGACCCGCTCTGGGCGCGTATAAATTGAATAGCTGAAAAATTAGTTACCTAGTCTTAATCCCTCTTTTAGTGGATGACCCGCTCTGGGCTAAAATGCTTAATGACTTAAAAGGATTAAACGGTCTTAATCCCTCTTTTAGTGGATGACCCGCTCTGGGGTAGTAATAAGAGATTATTAAAGACAGGTGATTATTTGTCTTAATCCCTCTTTTAGTGGATGACCCGCTCTGGGATGGGTTAATCGAAACAAAGCCAAAACGCAAAAGGTCTTAATCCCTCTTTTAGTGGATGACCCGCTCTGGGCACTAAACAAAAAACAGTTATGAATAATCAAGAATGTCTTAATCCCTCTTTTAGTGGATGACCCGCTCTGGGCAAACAAAAAAATGGAAGCTTTAAAAACCACATTGTCTTAATCCCTCTTTTAGTGGATGACCCGCTCTGGGTTTGAAAACTATGAATTGGAAGACAACGTCTAAAAGTCTTAATCCCTCTTTTAGTGGATGACCCGCTCTGGGCTTTATGAAAGCCCTATGAAAGAGAGAAACCTAGAGTCTTAATCCCTCTTTTAGTGGATGACCCGCTCTGGGTGGTGTGAGATTGAAAAAGAGGATGACACCATACAAGTCTTAATCCCTCTTTTAGTGGATGACCCGCTCTGGGCAATTATTTTTTTAGTATCAGAAGGTTGTGTTTAGTCTTAATCCCTCTTTTAGTGGATGACCCGCTCTGGGTGAAACACATGATAGTGTTACTATTGATACCACATACGGTCTTAATCCCTCTTTTAGTGGATGACCCGCTCTGGGTCTGTTATCACTTTCTTAGGTAAAATACTCTCTTGTCTTAATCCCTCTTTTAGTGGATGACCCGCTCTGGGTTACTATGAAATTTCGGAGACTATATATGACTTGTTGTCTTAATCCCTCTTTTAGTGGATGACCCGCTCTGGGGCAAAACAACGGTACCGCAACCTACGAAGAAACGCGTCTTAATCCCTCTTTTAGTGGATGACCCGCTCTGGGGCAACATAACAATCCGAGGAGAGATAGTTATTATGCTGTCTTAATCCCTCTTTTAGTGGATGACCCGCTCTGGGGTTTGGTCTAAGTGTTTGGAATCTAACAAGAATATGTCTTAATCCCTCTTTTAGTGGATGACCCGCTCTGGGGTTTTGGATTCAGGTACGTGTTTTAATTGTCCTTTGAGGTCTTAATCCCTCTTTTAGTGGATGACCCGCTCTGGGAAAAAATCAAGTTATGAACAATCTAAAGTCGTCTTAATCCCTCTTTTAGTGGATGACCCGCTCTGGGGCTGCCTTGGCTCAAGCAAAAGCCATGATTGAAATTGGTCTTAATCCCTCTTTTAGTGGATGACCCGCTCTGGGACTAATAGTAATTTATTATACTGTGCTAAAGAAACGTCTTAATCCCTCTTTTAGTGGATGACCCGCTCTGGGCAACATCCATTGTTGCTACTCAAGGATATAAATCCTGGTCTTAATCCCTCTTTTAGTGGATGACCCGCTCTGGGCTGAGTTAGCAGCTAGTTTGCTCTCCACTCCTAGAGTCTTAATCCCTCTTTTAGTGGATGACCCGCTCTGGGCTAAGCTGTTAGAGTTACTAAATGTTATCCATAAAGTCTTAATCCCTCTTTTAGTGGATGACCCGCTCTGGGAGTTATGAGAACATTAGAAATGGCTGCGGTCGGTCTTAATCCCTCTTTTAGTGGATGACCCGCTCTGGGCCAAAGGGTGTAAGCCCAGAAAAATTTAAGCACGAACGTCTTAATCCCTCTTTTAGTGGATGACCCGCTCTGGGTTTTAGAAGGAATTACAACTGGCTTAGTATAGTAACTGGTCTTAATCCCTCTTTTAGTGGATGACCCGCTCTGGGGTTATGAAAACATCTTTTAAAATTGCAGCCATTGTGTCTTAATCCCTCTTTTAGTGGATGACCCGCTCTGGGATAACTATATGAAATGGAGAATCATCTATCCTGAGTCTTAATCCCTCTTTTAGTGGATGACCCGCTCTGGGTAGTAGAAAGGTCCGCA
>Ga0247843_1006640_pt1 | contig 14916 bp, 11 predicted proteins | sample LaCruzMarch2017__FD_192420 | JGI IMG/M metagenome (GOLD analysis project Ga0247843, IMG submission 192420) | Freshwater microbial communities from meromictic Lake La Cruz, Castile-La Mancha, Spain - LaCruzMarch2017_8m | ecosystem: Environmental > Aquatic > Freshwater > Lake | place: Spain... | reverse complement strand
AGTTCCTACGTAGGCGATTACCTTGCGACCATTTAGCCCGAAAATCCTTGCGACCATTTAGCCCGAAAATACAGCTTGATAACACAAAAACTTGCCAAAAACTTGCCACGGTAGACAAAGGGTTAAGGCTGGCCTTAAGGGGCGACAGGGTACCTTAAGGCCAACTTCTAACCCCTGACTTCTAACCCCGGAGATATATTGTTAAATCTTTAAATGCCCACATGATTGGCCCAGGACAGTGCACAGTCATTTAGAAAAGCCGCTTCTTGTCACATTGATATATAACACTCCTGGTGTTGGTTGGGTGCATCATCACTTAACACAGCCATTTTTGTTAAGAGGTCGGAACGATTAAAAAATAGGCCCTACTCAATGTTGTTTTTTACGATTGCTTAAGCCGCGTGTTCTACGGTAGAAAAGGACTTGGGTTTTGCGCATAGCATGTAGCTTTCCCAGCCCAGATTAGATAGCATATCTGTAAGAACATAGCGATCTTAGTTGTTGTTGTCGTTGCACCCTCTTCTAGGTTCCAACATGGACGGAGGAAGAGTGCACTAAAACCAAACAGAATGGCATCAAACACGGCTGGGGAAATTGGAAAAGCATGCGCATATCTACGAAAACAAAAAATCAAACCCAGAAACGTGCAGAAAATGTGAAGAAAGATCACAACTTATTTGGGAGCATGCTAACAGCACAGTACATCCATACGCATTTTCTGCCACTCTGAGTCACATCTTTAACATTGGTAGCATAGCACAAAAGTGATAATACCATTACCTACGCCAACCGCAAACTGAATGAGAGTACTATAATTGTATGACAGAGCCTGTTGCATCAACATTGTCATTTAATTTCCTGCCAACTCTATAAGGCCAAAACACCAACCACTTGTGACAGCAAGGCACAGTCCACACATGGCAAGCCAAGGCAAAACACATAGCTGAACAAAATAAATTGAGTTGAATCAATACAAAGCATGAGGATTTAATTGATGTATGCATTTGCATGTTGTATCACAGTGATGGCAGCTCTAGCACAAATATATGATAACTCACCCAATACCACCAACTAAAAATACCCATACCAACAAACAGCAAGCTACCCATCAATATGCCCAACCTCCCAACAAAGTTTGTACTTAAATCACAAAGTATCATCAATGGCATTAATGAAAGACCAGTTACACGTACACCAATGGCCTGATGCTGCTCACATAAGCTTTCAACTGCACGAGCACTAGGTTGGACCTCCTCCATGAATAATCGACCAAGTGGTGCATTAGTCCTCTTGGCACCAAAGAGAAGCGTTTGACACATCCCCAGTAGACTGCCCAAGTAGGTTGTGACTAGTATTAGACATATCCATGTACAAAGGAATACATTATGTACTGGCCATAGGAATGCCTGAATGACACGCGGGGGTAGCATGGTCTGACTACTCAATAGGAGTGATAAGCTTTCGACTAATGTTGCCGATCCAATGATAAGACGTTCTGGGATGGCAAGTGGGTTATCCATCTCGAGGCACAACGGTTCCTGCTTGGCCCACCACTGTATTAATGATTTTAATGATAATAGTTTGAGAACGAAGGAGAGGGCGAATTGTGAGTTGAGAAATACGAATGGGCTAATTCATTAACACACACAAGGCAATTAGAATAGTTGCTCGTGCGCACTGCACTTACCCCATTGGACGAATGCGTGAGTTGCAATCTAGCCAAGTATGCCGATCGTGACTCCGATGCCGCAGCGCAAAGTAGCGGTACGGCAGCAAGGCCACGTGGGCATAGCAATCCTCCTCCACCACCGCTGACATAGTCTGCTGCTGCTGCTGCTTCGTTACTACCACCACTACTGCCCGTTGCCTCTCCCCCATTGGTCCTCGCGACAGTAGTCTTTGTAATAGTCGTTGCTGGGACCGGAGACGATGTGCTACTACCATTGCTAAGCAAACTCCCACCACCATCCCCATCGGCCATCGTACCATACACTTGTTGCTGTCGATCACACTCCTCGACGTACCGTGTCATGGCTTCACTCTTCGTCATGCCCTGCTTCGTTCGCCATGCCACTATTTTCGTCCTGTCTGCGACTGACAAAGTTTCGTCATTGGAAGTTTGTGGCGGGGCATCGCCGGATACGGCCTGCTTGTGCAATGCGTATAACTCAAGTCGATCTCGATTCTGTATGCATAATGACGTTATAAAGAGAGAGAATGTAGGAGAGAGAGAGAAAGAGTTGGCATTATTAGTAAGCGATGGACACACGAGCAGCATTGGAAAGAATATCAGCTGCAAACAAATATTGCAGCGCAAGCAATCGAGAGACACGATACGGTTTCGATTTGCAATGCAATGCGTCGTGCGAGGCTCGAGGTGTAACGAGCCGTCACGGCGTGCGTGCGTACATCGTTTTGAGATGGATGTTGCTAGCGATACAGACGCACTTGCTTCTTCTTACCGACGGAGGATTCTTGGGTCGCCATGTCTTCATCGCGTTAGTCTTTGCACGGAAGGCCGATGGCGACGACATGGTGCGGATGATTCTCGGACTCCAACACGCCACGAGATGACGTCGCCCACGGAGGATCTTTCAAATCGCGGGAAATGATCTTCGGGGGGGGCGGGCCTGCATGAGCGACAAACCGGAAGAATGCTTATCAGAAGGCTCATAAATCAATACTCCTACAAGCAACAATTCGTTCAGTTGGCTTATATTATTCCTCAGAAGTATCATCATCTACCAGCGTCTAAAGCACAGAAGTATCATCATCATCTAACCCGCACGGGAATGTCGATGGTTACCTCTGTCGTCAGGCCGCACACGGCTTTAGATGAAATTGATGCCAAGGGAGAGTTCAAACGAACCGATGCTGGCTATAAGCACGTAATCGCACCGGGTAGTCAGTATGAACCCGAAGCAGGTCGGTATCATTTGTATGTATCCCTCGCTTGTCCATGGGCGAATGGCACGCTAACGGCACTACGTTACAAAGGTCTCGAGGATATCATCAGCGTATCTGTGGCGCATCCAGTCTGGCGACGTACGTGCGTTGATGAGACCAAGTCAGAAGACGATACCCACGTTGGATGGCATTTTAAATCGCCAGGCGATGCACCCGTAACTAACGAGCTTGGACATGGCTCGTACGAATGTGATGATGCGTGCATCCCCGATACCGTCAACAATTGTCAAACAGTACGTCAGTTGTACGAAATGGCGAATGATGACACGGGCAAGTACTCAACGCCTGTCCTATGGTGCAAGAAGACAAAAACTATCGTATGCAATGAAAGTTTGGATATCTTGAAAATGTTCGACTCGGTATTTGACACCAATAGTCTGTGTAAATATCCACTTCGGAAACTCTTCCCCGTCAACGATAGCAAAAAGATGGCCATGACTGAGGAACTCAACTCCTACATTTACCCCACAGTGAACAATGGAGTGTATCGATGTGGCTTCGCACGAACACAGGAGGCTTATACTAAGGCTCATACGGAGCTATTTGCATCTCTTGATAAACTCGAACACCACCTGGCAAGCACCACGTCGTCGTCATCATCGTCTTCCTCCACTTTCCTAACTGGAGAGGAATTTACGTGGATTGATCTACGTTTATACATGACTCTTGTACGCTTCGATCCTGTCTATGTAGTATACTTCAAGACCTCGGCAAAGCGTATTATGGACTACCCAAATCTACTACGATATTTACGCTCGTGTTATGCAATTCCGGAGGTAAAGGCAACCACGAATCTGAGGCATATTAAGATGCACTACTTCGCGAGTCACCCAGCACTGAATACATATGGTATCATCCCTGAATATAATGGACCTGAATTGGAGTAGTTGTAAATGTGGTTTGGGTTGTGCAGTTAGGTCGTGTAGAAGTATGGTCATAGGATAAGAATAAGAAAGACGAATACGAGGGGAGTAGATAATAGCGATCTCTAAAATAGATAATGTACCAGAAAGTATGCAACAACTACTTGCGTTCCTACAGAACTTATTGTGGAGACGGAACTCAATATATTAAGTAATTACGCCGAATAACACACTCCTCTTTTACACCTCATCATCTACCTCCTATATACTCCTCATTTCATAAACACACCATTTTACTCCGAGTAGCTAAGCTTGAGGTGAACGAAGGAGTCCTTCCCGAAGATGCTGTTCCTGACCTTCGTTTCATAGGTCTTGGGTCCGTGAGCGAGCTCCTCCAACTTGATTTTGCATTTTCCCAGCGAATCATCACCAAGGGTGTCACTGTCCATGATCTTGACGGAAAGCTCCATGTTATCAAGGGTGGGGATGTTGAAGTGGAAGGTCTCGTGGTACACGGGGTTAAGGTCGTTTGCCTTCACAGTCGACTTCATCTCACCCATGTCCTTATCGAAGAACGCATTGTCCTGCTCGACCTCGAACTTGACGTATGGGTCGGACTTGCCGATGTGGTCCTCATCCTTGATGTTGACCACTGAATGAATGAATATAAGTAATGAATATAAGGAATGAATACATAAGTGAATGATTAGGAATGGTGCAAGCGTGATGAACCTAGTGAATGACCAATGATATCGCAAAGGGAAATGGGTAGGAAGGATCAGTTTCGCCGCAACATGAGCCCGCTAACGAGCGATCTCTCGCCCCAACGATGCCGTGACAGATCGAACTCACCTTTGTCGAGGAAGATGGTTAGGATTCCCATGGTTGCTGTCGGAGAGTTGCACTCGGAGGTGGCGTTGTGGATTATTTATGCGTGGAGACATGGATCTTTGGAGTCATCTTTGAGTCGGAAGTGTGCGAAGGTTCAGCACTCCTATTCTCATCGTGCAGTAGATACGAGATTAAAATAGGATTCGTTAGAATAACTGTTAGTCGGAGGAGATTTATCTCATACTATCGCGTAAGCATGTTTTCGGCGGTAAAGGCTAAGTAGGTACGTACGTAACCGTCCTTCGTTTGGTGTGTTCTGGAGAAGATAGCATTGTTAAAGATGAACAAATGCAAATAAAGTTTGTCATGTGCTGTTCTAAAGTTATTTAAAGTGATGGATATCATATAAATCATTACTGCTATTCCTAATCTACGTGATTGATATTTTTGTACACAAATCATACTGTCTATTCCTAAATAGGTAGCTGCTACCAACGTCTGTTTAAAACTCACAGGTTGCACAGCTGCCGCTTGATCGTTAATGCATATGATTATTTCGCTAATCGTGTTTACTTTCTTTTGGTATGGGTGGTTAGCCATGGGGAGCACCTTCACCTCCAGCTCCTACTAATTTCTTCCAACGCAGACGTATCCGATCCTTCATTACTTCCTGGCGTGCAGTCTTGCGTCTGCCATTTTTCACTTGCGTTTGATCCTTATTGATTTCTGTGTTTGTCACGAGAGGTGGTCGTTTGTGAATGTCAGCATTGTTCATTGGAGTGACACTGATGGTCGTGGGCTTCGGGTTTCCCTTCGTGCTGGCGTGCTGCTGACTAGCAACAACGTCCATGGTACTTTGCTTGCTGCATGGTACTCCTGTTCCACTCATTGCATCATCAACTGAGGATCGTACATTGGGGCCATACCCACGTTTGACAAACGCATGATGCACACCCAAATCGTTCAAAGATGCTTTATTAACATTGTGTTTACTTATCTTGCCGATGTGAGCAAAAGACCTCAATGGAGCCACTTCAAACGCCTCTTGTAAGGAGGCTTCATCGGCAACTCTTCGCGATGATTGAATATAGCTGTTCAACGAGTTGGGCGTTTGAAGCTGATTCATTGTCGATGAAGGGTTCTGCCTATCAGCCGTCGATGTTTTGTCAAGCTGTTTAGAGGCGATCTCTACCTCTTCCCTCTTTTTATGTTGATGGCTTAATATTACATCTGCATTCTCTACTTGTAGCATTGCCATGTCGCTGAGAAGAGATCTAGGTCTGGCAGTAATCTTATGATTTGCAGCAGTAAACGAGGACTGACCGAGACTTTGTGATCGGGAAGACAAGACAGCCTCTGGTATATGATCTGCAGCCTCAGATGAGTCTCGAGTAAGCACATCATCTCTCAATTTCTCAGCCTTAATAATGGATGCCTTGGATTTCACCTGATGCAGAACGAACTCTCCTTTGCCCGACTTGTGTAGTGGTGGCCTTTCTGCCATCTTATTCTCTGCCAGTACAGTCGAGTCCATCGTAGGATTCGATCGTAATTGAAGACTTTGCTCTTGATCACTGTCCACAAGATGGATTGCCGAAAAGAAACTCGTCACCTGAGATGTGATATTCTTAGGCCAGACATCAACGGATGATGATTCCTCATTACCCCAATTAGAGTTTTCATACTCATAAGTTGTAGACTCCTGTACTTGCCGCATTCTACTATCACCGTGTGGCATTCCATCATCGTTGTACTCAGTCGACTCGAACAGTTTAGACGGGTTCAATTCGTTGTGCTTAGTTGACTCGTTATCATCATCGAAATAAGTGTCAAACGATTCTTTAGCAACCGATAATAAGCTTCTAGCCATAAAGAGCTCGCCGTTATATGTATTTGCAATAGACGATGGACTTGAACGAGCCGAGGAGTTCGGAAATGTTCGATGAAAGATAGTCGAGGGCACCGGTAAAATGCTCTGGCTACGTTCACTCGCCTTCGTGTACAGTGAACCCAAATCAGACGTACCAACTGAGTTATCCCCCTGGTTGCTATTCGCCGCGCCACCAGAGAGACCGCGTAGCTTTTCTTCTAATAATGATTTCGATATTTTGTTGGGCGAAAGGCGCGAATGATGCATAGATATTCGGCAATGACTCTTGCGAGATGAATCAAATCCATCACGAGTGTCGACACCTGGAAGAGTGACTTTACGCAACGACGACGGCAAATAATCATTCTCTTGATAAGCAACTCGGGAGTCGGACTCAGAACTGGAACTTGTGCAGTGGTGGTGGCTTCGGCCTGTGTAATCATTAGCACTTCCACCAAGCGTTACGTTTCGGCCATTGTCCAAAATTGTATGAAAGTCTCTTACAAAATCATCGTGAGTGTAACCTATACTCTTTTCGTCTTCGTCTTGCCTGCAACCATCTTCATCACTATACCTGGCAACACTTTCGACATCATCAAAGATATCATCATTTTTACTTCCCGAAGCACCTGTAAAAGTTGATTGATACAGTGGACTTGCGCTATCTCTGCTTGTAGCATCATCATTGATGAAGTGCTCTTGAAGCTGTGCAGCATGTCTCGATAGAGAGAATAAACTTAGTTTACCCACAAGTTGAGCTGCACGATCCGCCCTCAACGATGACCATTGCTTAGAGTTGTACTGCTCATCATAATTAACTCCATTACTGGAGTGCCAAGCAAATGAGCGACCCTTGTATAATTCACGGCTGGTCATTTTTATGTTCTCAGTGAATTGAGCACTGAGGGTTGACTCCTCACCACTTCTATCATTCAATAAATCGTCATAACATTTCATGTCGTCGGCAGCCGCTTGACTATCAAGGCATGCCTCATCTCCTTGCTGATGATATTGATCTGCCTCACTTATACCAGCGAGTAATGATGAGTCTGGCGAATCGATATCATCATCGTCCCTACTATCTTTACTAACAATGGCCCGTGCTTGTACTATATTTGGACGTATTTCGTCACACTCCCTCGTGAGCTTTATTTTGTCGTAAAAACGAACAATCTCTTTGGATTCCACAATACGACCTAGCTCCGCCAACTCTTTCATCTGTACAACATTGCTTGAAGTCATAGTAGTAGTGCCATCAGGAGCAATATTTTCTATCGTGCTTCGTGCAGGTGAAGCGTTGGATCGCAGCGGGGTGGTGTCTTGCTTGCGGTTTCGTTCACGTTCCTTCGCGGTTAGAGGCTGGGGTAAGTTGGGCGTGGTGTTTAAGTATACAGCATTTGAACTATATCCATCTGAGGGTGTACTCGTCTTGGCTTGTTGTGTGTTCAGACGACAAAACTTATGGCCTTTCTCGCACTTGTTGCTTTGAATATTTGTTGGGGCATTGTGAATTGAAGGATATGAAGTAGCAGCCGCATTCGTCGTCAGTGTATTACTCTCTAACAATCCATCATCAGCCAGCTCGAAGTTGCCGTTGATACTAAAGACAACTGAACTTTCATTATCACCCAACTGAGTACATCCGCGTAAAAGACCGTTGGAAAATTTATTAAGGAATGTTGCGAGATTATTTTGACTGGCTATCGTTGGTGCTCCGACATTCTTCGTTTGTGGAGCTGCTGTCATCCTTGACGTTACTTGCGCTGGTGCGACCATCGCTGGTCTGTGTTCCTGTTGCACCGACTTGATCAAAGGTAGCGCTCTTGTTGCAACAGAGGGTAAGTCGGAGAATGTACTTGACTGTTCGCTCAAAGGTAGTGCTCTGTTTGGAGCGGCTGGTAAGTTGGAGAATATACTTGACTCCTCGGTGATCAATGAATTCATTCCAAATATAGATGGATCATCGTATTCATGAGATGGAGAAGATGTGATCAGATTGAGGTAGGTTGATAATAACAGACTATCGGCACCACCTGACTGATACTTCTTGGTATCCTGCTGCTGCTGCTGCTGCTCCTCCTCCTCCTCATCCTCCTGCTGCTCTGATGGAGGTTGCGACTGCATCTCAGTGTCCGAAGAACAGGTTGAATTCGTCTGACTGTCATCACAATCATAATGGAGCTGATTACAATCCTGTGGAACCTCGTGTTCTTCTGATGACGAAGTGTTCTCTTCGTCTTCGACTAATGGATTAAGAACGTTAGCGGCGGATCTCAACCAAACATCCTCGAACACATCCGCTTCACTGCCAAAAGACATTTTTGGTCCATCGAGTCCAGTGGCCGCCGAACTAACGAAAAACACCTTGTTGTCCTCGCTCATTATGTCAAATAAAGTAGCATTCTGCCGCACGCACTCGCTCTCGACGGATGGTTGGATGCTGTTGGCAAAAGACTGTGCAGGCTGTACTCCGTGCTCAAAGGATTGTGCAGAGAATAGACTCTTACGACTTTCAAATGACTTCGACTTATCAATCATCGTAATCATCATAGCGCTGCTCGATCTATGCTGCTGTTGCTGCTGGAGTCTAGACAATGATTGTAGATTTATCATCGTTGGAAGATGTGCTGCTAGTGATCGTTTGTACTCCTCTTTTGTAGGGCAGCTCGTAGCATCACCAACACCAAAAGATGGACCTTTTGGAAATGTAGAGGAAGTAGAAGAAGAGCGAATGCTACTACTCTCTTCTTTCATTAATTTTAGTCTCTCCCTTGCAGTCTGGTCCTTTTCCTCTGCACTTCTAGATCCAGAGGAAGATGACAATGTATCGACGTGAGCAGACGCAGCTGAATGATCATTTGCACACGACGTGGCAAATAAATCACTATTTGTTGAGAAAGCCTCCTCCTCCTCCTCTTCTTCATCATCATCTTCTTCTTCGCCCATGACGATGCGATCATTTTGTAACACGTTGCCTTGAGCCACAGACCTTGGACTAGAGGTGACAACAGATGATCTCGGACTGGACGTGGCTATGCTAATCAAAGGTATTGATGGTGGAGGATCTATCTGCCGACGACGGTGAGACGACGCCACGCCTCGACCTCCTTTTCCGGCATCATTATCGGCGGAATGATCGGACCGTGTTGGAGAAGGCGACACGTGTGGCGTACGCATCGTCTCGTCGTCGAATGGTGCAGCAGGAGAATTGACTCGATTGCTATTTGTTGGCATCGACGGTACTTGACTACGACTGTGCGTCAGTATCGTCTGACCACGTTCTGGTGTGGCTATATACGACGACGACGTCACCGACAATGGAGATGATGGTGATTGAGGAGACGTAATAGAAAAGAATCTCGGTGGACAACGGCGATTATTCATGTTGCATGTATGAATAGGAGGCAATTGAAGAATTTCTGCCTGCTTCGTCATCGTCTGCTGAAGCCGTTGATGCTGAAAGTGATTCGATAGCAGTTGCTCTCTCTGTTTCTTGACCGTGGCTCCTATGGACGCCACCACCACCGATTGCATCTGCATCGACGAAGTTATCATATCGCGTGATGATGATCCAAACTCATCCCCAGAAATGGCCGTTGACGAAATACTCCTTGTGATTGGATTGGCAAGGTGGTCATTGTCGACATCATCCTCGCCAATTGTATCAAGTGATTGTCGCTGTTGGTGTTGGTTTTGGTGGAGCCGATGTAAGTGCAGTTGCGAACGATCCTTGAACTTTTGTTGTATCTGCCTTTGCTGTTCATTATTAGTAGTCCCACTCATTTGCTGCGCCCGATGAGAATAATCATGATCATCATCCGTGGGTAGCATGATACTACCACCCTTTTGTATATTCTCCACCAGCTTGCCAAGTTGGAATCCACCCTGCTTGATTAGTAGCTGCTGCTGCAATCGACGAATCTTACGTTTCAGTTCAAATTCGGTCATTTCATCGGTAAGTACAGATCCATTCGTTGTCATTGTCGCGACACTGCCAGACGACCTGCCAGACGATAACAATGGCATCATCCTCGAGTTACTATTCGACGAATGCAACTGATTTCGCATCGAAGGATTGAATGGTCTCTGCGACGACGTTGACGATAATCTATGTGACATCGTTGCACTTCCATCGATTTTGCGGCGTCCTTGGTGACTCGATGGTTGCAATACTCTCTCCTCACCACGCTGCCTTATGATCTCACGTGCTCTTGATAATACTACTGGATCACTTGTGCTGCCTAAAATGACGCCACCTGAACGATTAATCTTAGCTGCTGCAGAGGTTTGTTGGCTGTTGAAATTACAATCATCATCCTCTTTGTCCCCGCGTAGGATGATAGGTGGTGGAGGTGGTATTGCCACGTCATCATCGTCATCTTTCTCTTCCTCCTCGTCGCCAGCAGGATCATCGCCGTCAAGCTCGATCATTCGTCGTGCGTTCTCTGCGATTCGACGGAAGGTACCCCACCCGATCGAGGATGCTTCGGTGATGTCGTCGCCATTATTACCATTCGGGTCGTCGTCGTCGTCATCGCAATCGTAGTCGTTCCACATCAGTAGTTGCTTGTCATTGATTTTGCGAGTTCGCCTACGTGGATGATTTATGTTGTGTGCCTATCCTGGATGAAACATGTCTGAGGACGAACCACCTTCGTTTGTTAACGAACCGCCTTCGTTTGTTAACGAACCGCCTTCGTTCGTTTGAAGGAAGAGCAGTCTTGTTGTCCGATGCTGCTGTCACCGGATCGGATGGGAAAGGGGCTGAACATGTAATGTTTTCGTTTGTTGGCTCAGTTCGCATTATTTATGTAGAAAGTAAATTAGGGTGATAAGTCTCTACTATTTTCATTTGGTATCTACATAAATACTCCTCCTCCACACGGCGCAATAAAGCATGCCGTTGTCGTCACCTTCACCCTCTATGAACGGTAATGATGGCGGCGGTAAGAGTCCACATCACCCCAATAAAACAAAGAAGAAGCGCGAGCGTAAGAAAAAGAAGAAGAGACGTCGAGAGGAGGAGGGGGGTGATGAGCAGGAGGAGGCGCTATCATCGTCCGGGAATCCTCCGTCTGGAGAGGAACATTCGATTCATCAACAACTACACGAAGCAGCGCCCGAGATGACCGCAAGCGCCAAGAAGCGAAAGAAGAAGAAACGCGAGCGACGACGACATCATGGCGACGAGAAGGATTTGAAAGAATCTCCCGATAATGCAAACAATGACAACGACGATGATGATAATCGTATTGGAAAAGCTGAGAGAGACAGTGTCAACGACAACGACAGCGAGGAGAAGAGGGGCGAAGGAATCAACAATGACAATGATGACGACGACGAAGACGTTGAGGAGGAAGAATTTGATGACAAGGGCATCGAGAGTGATGACAACACGACGAAACTATCTACAAAACTGCAAATAGCACGGCAGAAGAATCGATCGTGGCACAAGGAAGTACGGAACAATTTATTTGACGGACAGGATGACGGTGATGACGACGACGAGGCGGCGGGAGGAGTGTCCGTCGAGGAAATCAAATTGAGGACTATTGGACGGTCTATCCCATCAATATACTCCCCCCACACTAGTGGTGAGAATCGCAACTATGCAATTACTACAGTCCCAGTATCCTCCTTGAAATCAAATACCACACCCAACGATGTCACTACTGTTGGTAATGTAGCACGAAAGTTACAACATGAATTATCATGTCCAATATGTCAAGATATATTATACAACCCCGTGTCATTACTGTGTGGACATAATTTTTGTTTTGCATGCTTAGATTGGTGGTTGGAACGTGCTCATCAACAAGAACAGGAGGTGGAGGATGAGGATAGAGGACAACAGCACCACACATCACTTACCTTTACCTGTCCTACATGTCGAGAGATAATCCCAACTAACGCCACTTTACCATTGCCATTGAATAGAAGTAGTGTCGGCACTGATGACGACGATGACAATGATGATGATTTCAAGCCAAATATACGAATTAATACTGTATTAAAAACAGTATTAATGACACTATATCCTCTAGAAATGAGTTTACGTCATCAAGCAGAGGTACAGAAACAAAAACGTGCAATTAGTGGTGAGTCGGGGGGGATTCATACACTTGGAAGTCATGTGGAGATTGTACCATTGTTTGATGAGGGATCACATGAATTAGATTTTCTTCATCGTTCATCATCATCAACGTTCATTTGTAATGATGAGGAATATGGTTGGAAGGCATTATATCCATTGGCATCTCGACCTGGTTGGTCATCATCTTCATCAACATCATTAAACAACAATAGAGGGGATGGAGGGGATGGAGTATATACACATGGCTCTGGTCCATGTATTTTGATACGTAGGAACATTGTATTAGATGAAAATGATCAAAGATATCAGTTATCATTGGGCCTTACTAAGTGCACCTACCATCCTGATGCAACGGCAAGTAGTGATACGAATGTGTCATCATCCTCTGTTGGTGGCGAGGTTGCTACTACTATTGGCGGTATAATTGATATTGAATTGTGTCTACTGTCAATGGAAGAGGATGAGGTTGATGATAGTGCTGGCTTTCCTGTTGTTATTAATGATGGACATGATGATGAGGCACTAATTTGTGCCGATGAGAATTGTGTACATACCTGTATTGAATCTATTGCCAGAATGGTATTGACTGCAGCAACACCAACAACACAGACGTCCATGAAAGAAGATTTGTTATCACCGAGGATGGTATCAGTTCGTGAAGTACCATTATCAAGAGGCATGATTGGACGGGATGGGACATTACGTTTTCGTATTGATATGAGATCTACCTTGGCAGGGTGTACAATATCGAACAAAATAAAGGATGGTATTGAGGGTGACGATGACGATGTTGATTCTGATGATAACAAATGTGGTAAAGTCTCCAACAAAGAAACTCCAAGTAATGCATCTGGTGGAGTATATAACAATATACAATTGATAAAGTTGATATTTCTTCATGCCAATACTGGTGCCAAGCTTGAACTACGTCTACCATCCATGAGTGCTATTGATGAGATTATGCAGAATGGTAACCACTGCAATGAAGGAATTGATTTTTGTGGATTAAAGAAGAAGCCAGGTAATGATAATGAATGTGGTGAATACAACAGCAAGAATACTGCATCTCGTTATCTCATTTACGATCCTGATGATGACGAAGATGATGATGACAGCGGCGAGAATGAATATGATCTAGATGATGGCTTCTTGGTAGATGGATCACAAGATAGCGACAAAAGTGACAAGACCGATGAATTTGACTCGGATGATGTGGACAAGAAAGATGATGTTATTGGCATTGACGACACTGATGATGATGATGATGACGATGATGATGGAGAATGTCAAATTTGTAATAAAGGAGGAGACTTGATTGTGTGTGATGGAGGAGATCATCTGAATGGATGTGGAAGCAGCTATCATATACTCTGCATTGGCAGGACTGTGGTTCCACCAGGTGACTGGATTTGTATGGCTTGTTCGAAAGGTGTTGGATTTGATGTTGGCATTGAGGGTCATGAGTTTGCTGATGAAAAGATTGATTCAACAACATCTTCGACAAAGACAATGCCACTAGTTATTGATGATTCCGATGACGAGAACAATGATGTTGATGATGATGATGTTGAGATTGTTCCCAGTCGGAAGACAAAGTGTATCAAAAGAAAGATCTTGCACACCCCAGACAGTGATTCTGAATAATTTGATAACTATAATGATGTATTTATTTCACTATGCAACCAGTGCGATACAGTCCCAGTTATGATTTGTCCAATCATGTAACCGGAGTAATAGCAGGACTGAAAAGTCCTCCCCAACGGTCCTTGCGTTTCGGAGCAATAGCAGGACTAACATTTCTTCCCCAATCTCTCATTTGTTGCTCAACTGCGATTTTCGACGACAGACTATTCGGATCCTTCTTGTTTTTTTTGTTCATCTTCATCGCATTAACACCGTTCCTTATTCTCCTTACTGAAGGATCAATCATGGCGACGACTCCCAATAATTGCGCTGCGGTGAAGATTAGCACCAGGACAAGATAGTTGTCCATGTTGTTGCAATGAGGCTGGTTTGTACTCTATGGAATCGATCCTTAACAGAGATACGCTGGAAGGAAGAGTGTGAGAGGCAACGATGCACACATACATATGTATCGCCTCTCGTTCATTTTGGCCTCCAGACTTTACCACGTAAAAATTTTACGAAAATTACCAAAATTACCAACTCTTTTTACTATTTACGCAGATATAGAGAGCACAGGAAATTTGGCTAGTTCAATATTTTCTTTTCTAATTCATTAGATACTAACCTGTCACCTAATCGTAATATCAATACTTAACAACACTTGT
>Ga0247843_1006637_pt1 | contig 14921 bp, 8 predicted proteins | sample LaCruzMarch2017__FD_192420 | JGI IMG/M metagenome (GOLD analysis project Ga0247843, IMG submission 192420) | Freshwater microbial communities from meromictic Lake La Cruz, Castile-La Mancha, Spain - LaCruzMarch2017_8m | ecosystem: Environmental > Aquatic > Freshwater > Lake | place: Spain... | reverse complement strand
GCACCCACCAATCCATTTGCGACTAAATCAGCGACTAGCAGTGCTTTCCCTCCCATGTCAGCGACTGCTCCATCACCGTTTAGTGTATTCTCGAAGAAGGAGGAGGAAGCGAAGCCCATAGTGAAGAACACAAGTAATGCTGGCTTCCCTCCAATGTCATCGGCTGCACCCACCAATCCATTTGCGACTAAATCAGCGACTAGCAGTGCTTTCCCTCCCATGTCAGCGACTGCTCCATCACCGTTTAGTGTATTCTCGAAGAAGGAGGAGGAAGCGAAGCCCACAGTGAAGAGCTCAAGTAATGCTGGCTTCCCTCCAATGTCATCGGCGGCACCCACCAATCCATTTGCGACTAAATCAGCGACTAGCAGTGCTTTCCCTCCCATGTCAACGACTGCTCCATCACCGTTTAGTGTATTCTCGAAGAAGGAGGAGGAAGCGAAGCCCATAGTGAAGAACACAAGTAATGCTGGCTTCCCTCCAATGTCATCGGCGGCACCCACCAATCCATTTGTGACTAAATCAGCGACAATTAGTGAATTTTCACTCACTGGCAAGGAGGATTCAAATCACAGCAGCTCGAGTGCTGCTGTGCTATCGATGACGGACAGATTTATTGCATCAAGAGAATTTGCCGGATTGAAGGTGGGCTACGTCTTCAAGTCGGATCACTTAGGTGTTGGATACTACAGAGATGTCACAAACAATTTGTCCAATAAATTTGGCTGTTTAGTGCGTGATGGCAATATGATAACAGAAAACAACAAGTTTAGCGTTACCTCGAAGTACGAGGCTGAGTTGTGGAACCAAGTCAATTGTTTTATAGAGAAGACTGTGATTGCTAAGAGCCTGCAAATCGAAGTTTCATCCTGCATCCCTTCAGATCTTCAAGCTGACATCGACAAAATGATCAACAAATATCAAGAGAAAATATCAAATGCTGAATTATTCATAGGTCGGAGCTCTGCAGTCCAGAAACGATTAGTTCATCTTATAAGTATCCAAGATGATTTAGATCGGCAAAAGAAATCAGCTCTCGTTGCTATTGAGGAACAAACTACCGGCCAAGCTACGTCCCAACTTGCACGAAAAGAACCCCTGGATGCTGAATCCGAGAAGAAACGTCGAGCGATTGTATCAAAACTTTACAAAGTCCAGAATCTAATGGAAAGGGTTGAGAGTCGAGTATCATTGAATAAGGCTATTTTCTCTTGTTCCGCGAGCCATCGACAGGAAACACTTCGTGCATCGGATTATTTCAATCAGTGGTCGAGAACTCCACCGAAAACTCGTGAACAAACGGCTAAGGAAGCAAGAAGGGTATTATTCAGAGCACTAACTAGTGGGTTTGACCGAGTGCGGGACTTTCAATCTTACGTGGAACACATTTCAGAGAAGTCAACAAATCTTGTCGCTTCTCAATCAATTGATAGATCAAAGGCACATAAAAGTGGCACGGAATCGGTCCTAAGCAAGAGTCGAATGGGTCCTTTGTCGAAATCGAAAATCATATCCCCACTTCGAACAAAACAACTAGTTTCACCATTGAGTAGCCGGAGTAACCCATCTGACATGCGTGCCTCTATCCTTGAACGTCACCATTCTTTGAGAAGGATGACGAGTGAACTCTCTCGCGAGCATCGTTCAACGTCCACAATATTCTATACGAGAGGACTTGCATCACGAGATTTATCAAATAGTCAATCACAGATCCCTGACTGGCGGTCAAAAGGGAAGAATCAACTTTATTCCAACTCAAAAGCTGAGCAGCTTCTTGTTGCGGCTTCTAGAGCCAATGATGCGTCGTCTGCAATTGCCAAGTCTTTGTTTTCATCTCCCATTACCAGCACGAAAGCTCGGGACTGGAACGCCGCATCTGAGCGTGAGAAAGCAATACTCAATATTAATGTTCCAACACAATTGACGACAATTAATCTTGCCGACGCAACGACAGAGGCATTGAAGAAGTTTGGTCTCACTCCTGAGAAACTTGCTGAAGGAAGGGATATCATTTCTCGTGATGCTGCTGAGTCGACAGCGCCTCTTATTTCGTTTTCAGACACGAAACCGGCTCCTAAATTTAGCCTCCCGACATCTAGTTCCACTGGTGCGTCTCCCTTTACGTCGTCACAATCACCCAAACGGGTTTCTCAGACAACAAATCAGAGCACCTCTTCAGCCCCAACGCTAAAAATTCCAATTGATTACAAGAGCGTTTTGACGAAGTTTTACAAGGACCATGCTCCCGAAATGATTGCAGAAATTGAATCTGCTTTGAACAAATACCAGGGGAAGGAAGCTGAGATGTTTGTTTCGTTGGCAAAGAGGTATAAAGCGTCTAATGCGTTGAATCAAGAATTCGAGTCTCGCGTCAAGAATATTGATAAACATGACTACACTGCATTGACAAAACTGTATCTGCAAGTCTTCAACCCTAGCAGAGCGAATGATGCAGAAAAACTGTTGATGAAAAATAAGGGAAAAGAAGAAACCATGTTTGCAGATTTGTCATCAAGATGGTTCACGTGCAATCCATTACAAAAAGTGAATTTGCCAGCGGTGCCTTCTGCTGAGTCCTCTTCTGCCGCTCAAAACTTGTTTGCTCCTATCGTCGAAGAGCCCAGTACTAGCGAACCAACTCCAAATCCCTATGTCACTGAATCGAAACTTATCGCAGGTTCATCAGAACCAATAGCAACACTTACCGACGACAATGACTACCATAAGCTATTAACCGACTTTTATCAAAGGCATAATCCGCAAAAGGTGTCTGAGGTGACCAAGACTTTGGAGAACTACAAGGGACGAGAGCATGCCATGTTTGGCAAGCTGGCTGTGAAATACAAAACGACCAATCCTTTAGACGATGTGAAATCAGCTTCTACAACGCAATCATCGTCAGCAACTACTTCGTCATTTGGTTTTGGAAATCTAACTGCCTCATTAGGGGCTTCAAAGTCTCCATTTGGTACCACTCCTTTGGCTCAAGGATCACCATCGGTGTCATTTACTTCATCTACTTTTGGTGCAGGTGGTGCATTAGGACAGAATAAATCATTGTTTGGTAACACTCAAGCAGCTACAGCACCAGCCCATCCTCCATTCGGTAGTGCTGTTGGTTCCTCACCGAGCCCTTTTGGTGGATCATCTACAGCACCTCAAACAAAATCTCCTTTTGGGTCTGCTGGTGTCACCAGTGCTTTTAATTCCAACCCAAGCCCCTTTGGTGGAGCATCAACTGGTTCTGCCTTTGGAGGGGGGGTTGTCCCTGCTGCAACGCCGCTTTCGGGTGGCCAATTTGGTCTTGCTCCATCGGCAGGTGCAGCCTTTGCACAGGCTACGGGCTCTACCAAATTTGGAGGACGCAATCCGAGGGACATACTCGCAAGCTTTTACCAGACTCACAATCCAAGCAAAGTAAACGAAGTTGACACATTGTTGGCAAAATATGCGGGGCGGGAAGAACAAATGTTTCTTGCCTTGGCTAAGAAGTACAACCTTGACCCATCCATGTTCGGCGTCAGTGCGGCGCAGCCCACAGCTACCCCTACGATGGGAGGCATGACTTTCGGTACGCCTGCACCTATGGGTTTTGGCAACACTGCTGGATTTGGGGGTGCTGCACCAGCTGCGGGTTTCAGCGCTGGGGGCTTTGGCTCAACTGCAACAGGTGGTTTCGGCTCGATAGCGCAAACAGGAGGATTCAGCGCATTGGCTTCGTCGCCTGCGACTGGCTTTGGAGGCTCAGTGCAGCCATCTCCATTTGGAGTAGCAGCTCCTTTTGGTTCTGCAAGAAGATAGATGAGGTAGAATACTTCTTCCTCTAGCCTTTGACCTCGAAGAGAATGATTAAACTGTGTATTGGTATGTAGCACTAACGAGATCGAGAATAGTGCTGATGAGATTATTGACGATGAAGTGGATAACAAATAAATAGTACTGCCGAGTAAAGAGCAGTGTTTCTCTACTATTACTCCTACATACAAGATCATCAAAATTGTTGTGCGTCGTGCTCATACCGTCGTCTACGCCTTCATCATCGATGATTCTTCCGTTGCAGTGCTGGTCGCTGTCATCATCGGAGCGTTCGTGGCAGGATCAGGCACCGTGCTCTCGCTTGCCCCTACATTATTACCTACTCCCTTCTTCTTTTCAATACTGCTTGCGACCTTACCCCACAACGAGGTCACGCCGGACTTTGTCTTTTCACTCGCGCTCGACGCAGCAGCCATCGTCTTGGACGAGATATTGTGCTTAGCATCCAGCTCCTTTGCCGTGACAACTGCCGCACTAGCCGCTACGGTGGTCTTCTCGACGGCGACGTTGGCAATCTTGTTGGTCTTGTGAAGAACATTCGCAAGTTTGGGGAAGTCGGCGTCAATTCGTTGTTGCTGCTGCAATTTACTACGGATCATGAAATCTGGTACCCATTGAATAGATCCAACAACCGCGGCCTCTTTCTTTGTCACATCGGGCGCCGCTTTTTTAGCAGGGGGCGACGGGGAATTGGTTATTGGTGCGAGTACTGCTCCTATTCCTATATCTGAGAATTGCATGTTCATCATCGTTGATAGAATCGCAGATCAATGATAATAAAGGGAGCGGACGGAAAGGAAGAGAAGCGAGTCTTGGGATTCGTTGGGTTTTAAACGTGCCCTATCGTGCGCTGTTCCCGCGTGTGTGAGTCGTACACACCCTGGAACCAAAGTCGTTGTTACAGAGGTTGTTGCTTGCTACTTTGACATCTAAGTAATTTAGTTAACTCGGAACGTGCACTGTTCCCTTCGCCATGCTCACTAACTTGAGGAAAATATTTGCCCCATCATCTCTCAAACCACTGTGTTGATATTCGTTCGTGATCCAAACCTTGACACCTTCCATCGGACCATCGCGTTTGACAAGTTTCATGGCACAATCAAAGTCCACATACATGTCGTCATAGTACGAAACACTGGCGGCATTAGTCCTCGGCGGCTCATTCGCATTATCGCCACCGATGAGCGCCCTTCGCATATTTTTCGCATCAAACAATGGTAACCAGTCATCTTTCGTTGCCAAAGCCTCTGAGAGTGAGACCATACCGCGTCCACTCACTTCTTCGTAGTCATTCGTCATCCACGGAAAGACCATTTCACCGAAGAATAAGGTGGGTCTCGAATCGTCATTAGAAGTTATGTGATAGTCAAAAACAGGAATCTTGTAGCTCTCATAGGATGAATGTGCCGCCCATTTTGTCGGGCCGGCCAATGGACCATCGGCATAAATGCTCTCATGCAATATGAAATACAGTGGGGCATCATCAAATGATTGATTCTGCTCCACCTTCTTCAAAAATGAGAGTGAAATCTCATCATCATTGTCATCCAGGAATGCCGAGCTTATCACGGAGTGTAAATTCGCAAAGGCTGATCCAGGAGAACCACCTAATCCTAACCCGAGCTGTAAGAACCTTCGTGCTGTTAGCATCCCTCCACAAGGCAGCAAGGCGGGCTTGGTTATTAGTCGACGCACAATCCTTTTTACTACGACAACATCGCCGGGATACTTTTCATAGTATTTTCGATTCCTCTCTTCGACGCGAACCCACAGCCTATCGTATACCTCTCGGATAGGTGTATTCATCGGAGCAATCCCACCTGTGAAAAGACACATTCGCGGAGGATGCATAATAGATGACAAATAGGTCATGAGACAAAACCCACCAAAACTTTGACCAAGTGCAGCACCCCATGGCCGAGGAAGAAAATCGTCCTTGTCATTGGTATCTTCCGCCGACTTTGACGTCATTGGAGTCGATGATCGGCAGAGCGCCTCTCTAATCCATTCAGCATCTCGTATTATTGAATCGGCCCGAAATTTGGTGAGGTAGCTCGACGCTTCGGTTACAGCCAAAGATATTTGTGCCTCCTTTAGCTGCATCACAGCATCACTTTCGTCGTTCTCCACATCGGAGCCCAAAAGGAATAGATTGGGAAACATCCTCCTCAACGTTTGCTTTGTAATTGGAGAACTCCGACCAGTTCCCCGCTGGTCCATTAATATGACACGATCAAAAGTAGATCCATCAAGGTTGGTCACTTCTCCCAGCAATACAGCAGATGCCCAACTTGACTTTGATGATGTTAGTGACAGTCCACTAACTGGAGCAGCACACCCAAACCCTGGTCCACCCTGAAGATAAATCATCGAACGTGATGGGTCAATGGCACCTCGTTTCAAATAGATTTCTGCTCGTTTCACTGAATCAATGTCCAGATCGGACGACGATGATATATACAATTCGTCCACATCAGAATTGGTTATCAATTCAATAATACAAAAGTATAAATCAATCGAAGGTCGATCAGTAAATGATTCCAACGTGTCAAATGCCGAATCGACACGATTCACGAGATTAATGGTATTATCCCTCAATGCTCTCAATTTTGTAGTTTTTTCCATGTCAACATGATGAAGTGGCGCAGAGATACGATGCTCGGTAACCATGGCACGTTTATTCCCACACGGATGAATGGCCGGTGGAGATATGATGCGATGATTACGATATTCTTTCATCTTCTCAACGAGTAGTCTCTTCATCGCTGGACTGTCCATCGTTCCTCGCTCGTTAGTAGTGATGGAAGTGCTAATTGCTTTTGGCTTGGTATTGTGTAACCAGCCGGTGAGTGGCTCTGTTTCTGTATCACTCTTTCCGCCTCTCAATGGCAAAATCACCAGACGGCGAGTTGAGATGCCACCAACGCGAGAAAACGAATATGCACGCCAACAAGACGATCCTAACAATACCGCAACCGTAAGCGCTAGGGTGACAGAACGCGAGGGGAGGAGGATGGCGATGGATCGCGTGTATCGCATGCGGAGTACGTTCTAAAGTTTATGCCCAGAGTTGAGTTGTCCGTTTTGAGATTGAATTCCTACGTAGAAATCGGACCTATTTTTTTCCGTAGTATCGTACCCTCGGCTCCGGCAACTCACCAACTGGATTTTCCCCTATCTCATCATGGCGGTGCCGCCGTCGACTATTACCAAGCCCATGGTCATATCTAAACCGGATCGACCAAGCATTCCTCATCGACACGTCTATGGCGATGTAGCATGCGCTTGGTTTGGGAAAATTCCAACGGGCGGTTGCAAAATAAGGCCACCATTTAGCCCTTCATTGTAATAGGGTATAAACTCCTACTCTAGAACCCTAGAATACCAGTAGAATAACACGATCGGTGGGGATGCGAGAAACGAATCGAACGATGCAGCCATAGGAAATCCGTCTTGTACCATGACCGCAACAGCCACACTTTCAACATCAGACAAGTTGCATATCCTGGATCCTTTGCCATCCTTCACATTTCATTCCAACTTATACCTGTTCAGCACTGCCACAACTTGTCACAACCACGATCAAAATTAATGGTACCATAAATTCATTATAAAGCAGTCACTTTGATGGGGTTAGGTTGATCGTTGTGTTTCCATTTGTGTTAAATTATCTAATGAATAATACCCCTGGCGAGTCATCGTTGAAACCATACATATTATATAGACGTCACTGTTATCAAAATCATTTCCATGTCCCATATCCCAGCCTGAGAGCGATTGGGTGACAAGCGAAGAGGGATGGGTCGCCCGCCGATCAGACCTTAGACGCAGTGGTACCACCGCTGCAATTTATCATCATCTCATGCATGGTCTCATTTGTGTGCGGGTCCATCAATCTCGTCGCGGCGGGAATTGAGTCGCACGAACAGCCGTTGTGAGAAGTGGTGAGAGAGGAGGGAGTCCCCCACACATCTTGCTCATAAATTTTCACAGCACCACAACGCACCCTATCCATCGACATTCCTTGTACCAACATCATCATGTCTAATATCTCTATCACCACCGCTGAGCAAGGTGCCACCGTCAACGCCGATGCCTTCACCTATGCTGACGTGTGCCCTGTTGCTGCCGCCGATGAATCCAAGCCAGGCGAGAAAGCGAAGAAGCCGGTCACCCTCGCGAGCGTTCTTCACAAGACCCGAAAGATTGCCAACGTCGCCGTAGAGAAGACCACCGTAGCGGCTAGTGCGGCAGTTGTCACGGCAAAGGAGTTGGATGCGAAGCACCAAATCTCATCCACAACGATGGCCGCGGCTTCTAGCGCGAGTGAAAAGACAAAGTCCGGCGTGACCTCGTTGTGGGGTAAGGTCGTGGGTGGTGGCGAGAAGAAGATGGAAGTATGCAATAATGTAGGCGAAGGTGAGACCAATGTGGTACCTGGTCCTGCTACGAGTGCTCCCACCAATGCTCCGACGATGATGAAGTCGTAGACGATGGGATGTGGGACACGCGATGAGATAGTACAACGCACGTAGGGAGGAGTTGTTTACATATCATAATTATTAGAGAATCAATCATTACACGAGCAATATTTCTTTACCCCCTTTTCATGGTGCAGTGGAACCGAAATTACTTACTATGTCCACAACCTTCACAAATCCGAGCTGGAGCCCACCATGAGGACGATCCTTAATGCCCCCCTCACATCATCAAGGCTAGAGCAAGCCATTATTGAGACTGAGGACAATGTAGTTGAAGAGGAAGCTGATGGGAAATGGTATCCCGACTATTCCGTAAGCTCCCAGCAATTCCCGTGCACCATGGTAGTATAAGAGTAATAGAGGAGCACGACGCGAATACGACGCCTAACACGCACAATAGGTGTTCACATATCATAATTATTAAAGAATCATTTCGTTTCTATAGCTCAAACCTCATCATCCACACCAACACACCTTTCACATGCATCGACACGCACCCCCTCTAGTTTTACCCATAATGCTCGTGGTCAAAGGCTAGGGACTAGTATTCATTCCTCAGCAGCACTATCGCCACTGTTCCCCCGAAAACTGAACTCCAACGATGACGAGGGTAATGCAGGCGGCCTTGCTATTCCAATCGACGGAAGCAAAGAAGTGTGCGCCCGCAATTCCTCCACGCTCGCAATCGCTTGTTGGATCGGAGTGTCCGTACTGTTACTCCGCTCACGCCAGTAAGAGTGCGCCGTTGATACTCGTGGTGGTACTTGTGATTGGTTACTCCTAGTTGGAGACACATGCCTAGATGGAGACAAATCCCGCCAGCGATTGTGAATCGTCGTCGGTGTACCAAGATTTATAGGGTGATTACGCCTTGTTGGGGAGACCTGGCGTGGTGGCTGCCAGTGATCATGAAAAATACTACCGGCCGGATCGACTCTCGTTGTTGGGGATAGTTCGCGAGGTTGATTCCCCCAGTGATGGTGAAAAATGCTATCGTTCGGGGTAATAAGAGATCCAACAGCGTCGGATGACATCGGGTCGGGACTTGTTAATGCCTCAGACGACCGAGAGGAATTGATTTCCATCTGTTGCTCATCAAGTTGGTCAGTCGAGATGACAAATCTAGTCGTCCAGTTCCAATCCATGTTGTATGCGTGAGTATTTGCGTCGTCTTCGCTAGTTCTAGTGGCAAATGGAGTTGATGGCATATCAATCCGCGACCGAAGTCGCTGCATTTCACGTACAAGCTGAGATCTCCGCACCCGATTGCGAAATGGAACCCCCTCTTGCATTTGAGACCCAGCCATTGCTTGAGCGAGTCTCTCAGTCCCAATAAGAGTCTTCGATATTTCATACATTTCTTCTTTCGTTACCATGTCAATCCGACAACATGGACATTGTTGACTTTTGACTAACCACTCGAGGATACATTCTTTGTGAAAAGCGTGGGGGCATCTCTTTGAAAATATGCGAACATCTCCTTCGTCATATGCACACAAGCAAATTGAGCACATTTCACAATCGTCACTTGTAATACTGACATCCTCATAACTGAAATAACTGACAGTGTCTGAGAGAGAGCGATCTGTCGACTTACAACTTTCCACTTTCTCCAATGGAATCACCCCTTCCTCGACGTCTTCCTGGTCGGATTCAGCACTGATATTCAATTTACCAATCTGACAGTAGCTGGAAGAGTGACCCAAGACAGTAGATGCAGTCAGATCTCCTGTCTCTTTCCCGTCAATGACGTTAGAGGTAATTTCGGTGACGTCTGATCCACATGTTACTAATCCAGGAGATTCATCATAATCCAAGTTGGTCTCTCGAAACAAGGAAGGCACAGCCGGACAGAGATCATCAGCATCATCGTCATCACAATTGTTACTCCTATCACTTATTGGTGATAACACACGTGGAGATAAATAGTTTCTCGAAGATATTGGCCCAGTGCGAAGAAATGGTATAGCTGGGGGGTGATTCAATTCCGAGTTGTCATCATGTTGACTTTTGGTCGAAGCTGGAGACAATGCACCAGAGTTATGTGATTCCAACGAATCACAACTTCTTGACAGGTTTGCCAAGTATTTTATCTCATCACAATTGCGATCCATCGTCTCCTCCTCCTCGTCCTCCTCCTCCTGCTCTTCTTCCTTCTCAATCCGTGAGGTGGCGTGTAATTGCACCCAATACTTAGCTGTCCTCTCAAACTCGGCCCTCTCGTTGAGGTACATAGTCGCCACAACTGCGTCCTGTGGGTTATCCGGCTCAGGGGAGCAGAGAAGGGCCTGTAGAGAAAGCATCGCCGTCTTTATATTCAATGCCGGGGACCATTGATCCTTCAATATGTCCAGACAAATCGCTCCTGTCTGGGAGCTAATGTTAGGGTGCCATATCCGTGTGATGAATTTCATGATCGGAGGCTCGAAAGGGTAGCCCGTCGGGATCACTATATTAACATTGAAGACTCCACCCTCGTAGGGCGTGCCCACTGGACCGGTGATGGTGCCGATGAGGTGATTCATATCGTCTTCGACAATGTGCGCGACGATGCCGGACGAAGAGTCAGGTTTGCACAATTTGGCAACTTCTTTGGCTACCCTACCCGCAGGAGTCATCCTTACATTCGACTTGCGAGGTGATGTAGGGGATGGTGTCGCATTCAATTCATTTGCACCGGTGATTGAAGTTTCGGACCCTATCAAAACTACTGGTGAAGTTTCAGACTTGGGACTACTCCTAGGAGTATCATACTTCTTGACCGACTGTAAAATAGGTTTTACTCTATCATGCATCGCTGCAATAGTATCGTCAATCGATAGTGAGCTCGTGATAGTGTCAATGACGAGCTCACAGCTGTCAACACGGACTCCTCCTCCACTCTCAATGTCATCATATTCAACTCTCTCGTGGTGTTGAAATAATCGGTCCGAAATAGCATCTTCCCCATCTAAAGTTGACACATTATCATGTTCTTCTAATTGATTTTCTTCACTTGATGTTATGACACCATGTTCGAAACTTAAACTCGAACCACCCAATTTAATGCGATCGGAAATGAATACTATGAATGGCTTCTCACCACTATCATTACTACTAGTACTACTGACCTCGTCTTCGTTCGACCAGGTAGAGTTCATCTGGTCTTCAATATCATTTAATTCATCATCATGTCTATTACTAATTTCACGATTACTCGCAAAATAATCATCATAAATAATGATATTAGGATGATCAGAAATTACAACATCATCTCCGAAGGATGATCCCATCATCCCATGAAGAGGAGATATATTACCAGACGACAAACCAAGACGTTCTGAGGGTGTTCGTTTGCGATGCTTCTTTACCAATATACGTTTCTTCTTCCGGGGCGAATAGGCCTCATCTTCAGTTACTGGTCGGATATCATTCTTAAATATTTCTTTAAGTATAAGCATACGTGATGTGGGGTTAGAGCTTACTGCCTGTAATTGTCGTTCAATCCGATCCTTTCGTCTTTTTTTGATGCTGTATATAGATTGGAATACACATGCTAATAAACATGGAGCGAGGATGATGAAACATATCACTGGCATCCTCCACCAATAATCCTCATCCTTGACTGAAAGAGAAGCAGTACCAGTGGTTTCATTCATAGCTGTGATATTCTTCGGTGTAATAGCAGTGAGTGATGGTTTTGTTCCTGTGGTGTTCTCATCCTGAAATAAATTTACTGGTGTTAGCAGATCATTGGCCGAAGTAAATAAATTCCACCTTTCGTCCAATGTTGTCGTCTCGACTGGGAGAGAAGAAGAAGTATTGATTTCATTCATAGTTATCTTCGGTGGTGGAATAGTGAGTTGTTGCTCCTACTGTAGTGTTCTCATTTTCAAATAATTTTTTTACTGGCATTGATGTGAGCAGCAGAGATTTGCCGAGGCGTTTGAAACATCGCGTCTAGCAGCAACAGGGTTTGATAGGGGTAGTGAATGCACGCGCAGCTCGACAACTTCGTCGTTCATTGCCAAAGGGGCGCAAGTTCCTATTTCTGGATTTCGCGGTGTGATTCGCAAATTTTCAAATTGGCGGCAACCATGTTGTTGGCGTGGGGGGCTAGTCTGGGTCGGACTCCACTACCTGGGCTAGGCCTGGGGGAGATCAATAAACAAATAATGGTGTGCGGAGTGAAAAGAACACAATTTAAGCGGCTTAGCCATCGATCATATAATCTATAATGGCCGACAAGAAAAAATCTCGGAGTAATCAACAATCGAAGAAACAAAACAATGAAGATGGGAGCAAGTCCAGGGCCGTAGCTTTGACTAATGGGAGTACTAGCCGTAGCAGCAGGAGCAAATCTCGGCCGAAACAGAATAATGGTGGTGATAATCGTGCTCGAAGTAAGTCGAGGACAACAGGAGAAAAAAATCGCAGCAGTCGTAGCGAATCAAAGAAGTCTTCTCAATACGAACCCAAGCCCAGTAAGGGCAATCGATCCTCGTCATCAAAGAAGAAGAAGAAGAAGAAACGTCCATCTGCCAAACAGTGGGATGAATATACACGAAAGGCAATACCCGCATCAATTCGTATGATATCCGGCTGTCATGATTCACAAACGTCTGCAGATGTCGGCAAAATTTCATCTCAATTCCAACTACCTAATCCTGCGGGTCAATCCGGAGGGGCATGTACCGCGGCTCTACTTCAGGTGCTATACAGCAATCACAAATCAAATAGGAAGGACTGTTCCTGGATTGATGTACTTTGTCAAATGCGAGATGTATTAGATAGTAAGCGTTTTGAACAGATACCACAATTAACATCCAGTCGTATTATTGATTTAAATACTCCGTTTGCTATCACACCCACGGATGGATCATTTAAAAAGAAGAAGAATACACAACGTGCATTACTTATTGGTATTAATTACACTGGACAAAATGGTCAATTGAGTGGATGTCATCATGACGTGAACAATGTTGCTAAATATTTGATGGACATTGAGAATTTTAAGAAGGAGAATATTACTATATTAATGGATGATGGGAAGAATAAAAATCCAACAAAGAGTAACATACTAACCGCATACAAGCGGTTAGTGAGGGAATGTAAGGAGGGAGATGTAGTATTTTGTCATTACTCCGGACACGGTGGACGAGTACATGATGATAATGGGGATGAGGAGGATGGATATGATGAAACTTTAATCCCGGTAGACTATGCTAAGGCAGGACAAATCCGAGATGATGAGCTATTAAAAACATTAATCCACCCCATGCCTGCCGGTGTGAATATGACATGCTTGATGGATTGTTGTCATAGTGGGACTGTACTTGATTTGCCGTACCGATTCGTTGCAGATGGAGAATCGGAGGAGATGGAAATGAATGACAAAGTAAACTTTGAGGATGCACTTTGGCAAGTGGCTGGTTTGGCGTTGGGTGTGGCAGCAGGAGCTGCCGCAGTGGGTGCATTGGAAAGTGCTGCAGAGCCTGTGATGATGATTCTGGGAGGTGGACCGAATGCTATACATGAATACTCTGATTCTAGTTGCTGTACTGTATCATAAAACCATGATGATTGCACAAGAAGAATACTGTTCCACCGTAAACAACTTGACTCGCCTGCATCTCATCAAATAGGAATGTCATATTTATTTTCACATCCATAATTTTTAGAGTTGCATCCCATTCGTTTACCGGTGGGTTTGCCGGTATCGGTAAGTTACCGGCCCTCTTCGGTTGGTATATTCGGTATGGTATTGGTATTAAGGTGGGGTTAACTAACGCTGAAACTACGTAAATACAGTAAACTAGAGATTGCGCTGAACACTAACACATAACACATAGAATTAAGAATTAAGTCTAGACTAGGACAGGACGGCATCAAACAATTCTCAATTGTCCACCTTTTTTTCACCAAATAAAATATATCTTCACCATTGATTTTGCCCCGATCCTCGTCATCACGGTGCAATGATATCATCATAGAACTTCAGGGCATCCATTTGGCAATCGATTTGGTATGACCCATGAGCATTATGTTAGTTGCCCCAGATTTGGCTAGATATGTGAATTGGAGGATCAAGATCAAGATTGCTTACCTACAAGACTAACATCACTTGGTTTGACCCAATTTCAATTCAAAAGGTCAACTCCATGTTTTTTGTTACACCAAGACAAGAACAATGATGATTAGGTCCCTGGGAGCATATATAAGGCTGGAGCTACATCCTTATGACAACAGTAGCCACTGTTCAAGGTGCTGAAACCTTTTATATATATATAAAGAAGACCTGCCATGAGTATGAACTGGACGGGGAGGAGTCTCAATCATAAGTACTAACAGAGACTCCTACTTAAAATCAAAGCACAAAGCACAACATTCTTAGGTCCCTGGGAGCATATATAAGGCTGGAGCTACATCCTTATGAGCACCGTAGCCACTGTTCAAGGTGCTCAACCACTTAATATATATATAAAGAAGACCTGCCATGAGTATGAACTGGACAGGGAGTCTCAATCATAAGTAGTAACAGAGGATCCAAGTGCGGATCCATGCACAATTTTCACATTTTTGTCCCTATGCACCAGTATGCTGTGGTTGAGGCCCTAATTCACCTCAGACTGCATCAGACATCCA
>Ga0247843_1006636_pt1 | contig 14924 bp, 14 predicted proteins | sample LaCruzMarch2017__FD_192420 | JGI IMG/M metagenome (GOLD analysis project Ga0247843, IMG submission 192420) | Freshwater microbial communities from meromictic Lake La Cruz, Castile-La Mancha, Spain - LaCruzMarch2017_8m | ecosystem: Environmental > Aquatic > Freshwater > Lake | place: Spain... | reverse complement strand
TACTTAACGATAGTGACGTTTATATTTCTTTTGCTTTTTAATGAGAAGCGCGACTCATCTTTCCCTTCCGGTTTGTGGATTGTCCTCTTTTGGCTTCCCGCCGAGACGTTGAGTTTAAAACGACTCCCCGGAAAGAGCTCTCAAGATGCCTTCCTCTCTACCATCGAAGCCCCGGCTGATTCATGAGTACGTGCCAGATTCTGGTGCATGTCATACAATTTACTCTTACTAAAGTTTTCTTTCTCATCTTTATCCTCACCTTCACCTTCGATCATTTCACGTTTCATGTCCAAGTTCACTGCACAACATATCCCAACTGATTCGATTCCTCACGATTGGAGCAATTAGTAATGCAATATTTATGGTGGGATACAATTACCTAGTATCAATATTTGAACCACAGGGTTATTCGGCGTCTACAATCTACTCGATATTCTACACTAGTTACATCCCCGTTGGACACTTATTACAATGCTTATTCGTCATCGGTTGGCCAACGAACTATGTTCAGAACTTATTATCAAATGCACCCATTGGATTAACGGCCATGGCCATCGGTACGATGCTTACTGGATTTTTATCTAGCATGCACTTTAATTCTGCGGCGGAAGATTGGATATCATCAACATTTGGTACTGAACCACGTAGTCCCATGGACGATGAGGGAGAGTTCTATTCGAGTCTAGTAGTTATGATAGCGACTGGGATTTGGTGCTACGTTTTAAGTTTGTATGTCAATGCTACACCGGCACCTGTGGCTCATGCCAAGGATGACAAGGATCCAGGCAAAGAATTGTAGTATCTATTCATGATGAACGGAGAATGTGTGTGGGGATGAAGACGATGCAACACTTAATTCATGTCTTATAAATGCACTAACCCTGACCCTAAAATATATAAGTAAACACATTAACACTCCATTCTCCTAACAAATGTAATTTTTCGTACCCTATCCATCTTCCTAACCAATTTACTCGTCACGTCGGCCGCGCTCATACAGCTCACATCCTCATCGTCGATTGCAATTATGATATCGTTGGGCTGTAGCATCTTCTCGAGCGGCGAGCCACGTCGTACACTGTGCACTACTGGTTGGCCATTAACTACATCAATGGCCACACCAATCTTTCCAGGTGGAGCAAAGACGTGTTGCCTTGTTAGCCTATTAAGTTCCTCCGTGTATGATACTGGTAATGCAACAGCTCCCGGAGCTGGGAATATTGTGTTAGAAGGCACGCCAGACCAGAACATATTTGGTTCATCTCTGTAGCTTCCGTCAGAATATGCAGTCATGTTGTTGTTGTTGTTGTTATCATTGGCATTGCCCAACGGATCAAACGAGTAATCATCAACACCTCCTGCGTTTTTCGAAGATAGCGTAGCAGAATTAAAAGATCCTAACTCGTTAGACCTCCATCTGGCTGCTCTCATTTCCTTCACTTTCCTGTGCGTTGGCAGGTGGATGGATGACAATTCAGATTATAGTGGTAGTAGAAAGCAAGTGTTTGAACTTTGCGAACTTACCGGCATTGTTTCACTGTAGCACACGATAGCAAAATGAAAACAATCCCACCAACCACAATCGCAGCTATGGAATACACAAAAACTGTATCTGAAGAGATTCTCTTCTCAATCGCAGCCACACCAGTTACTTGACTTTGATTCAACGCCGCCCTTTCAAAGTCACCCAAGACAATACTGTTCACATCCATAAAGTACGAATCGTCCGACTTCTCCTGCATATATTGTAGCAAATGACTTTGAAATTTGTCACATACATGAATCAACATGTTACGAAAATTATCACTAGAGATTGTACCAACCATTTCTTCTAAACTTGTATACTCGGCACTTATTACCATTGAGAATGTCAGTACCGTGGGTTGAACCCCACCCTCATCCAATGATTTGTCGTTATTTACAACCAAGTGACCAACGTACGTTCCCTCGTCGTATTGTCCGTTGTGAAGTAAATGATCGTCAAATATATCCACACTAATAATCTTTAAGTCATAAACTTGTTGTTCCGTAAATACTTTCGTTAGGAATTGAGCCAGTATATTCGAGAATATTGATTTACGCGTTGTGTCAAACTGAAGATAAGAAGTAGATGATACTGAGCTGTAAGTGACTTTCGCTGAGAGTGTGGTCGAAAGGAATGGTTTACTGCTTTGTGATCCCTCCTTGTGGACAACAATATTATTCTGGGCAATTATATGCTGCTGGAAACATAATAGGGCTAGTAGTAGCGATTTTGTCGTTCGACTGAACATGACGCTGAATAGGAGGACAGAACTACCCCGAGACGATGCGGTATCTACAAAAATCTACTCCACCACCCACCACTTGGTGACGTCGAGAGTGAGATCGAGGGAAAACTCACTTTTTATGTTCTGCCTCAGATTCTTTTCTCTCCTCCACCCAAAATTTGATCCAGTCTGTGAACGTTCGAAAACATTCCTCCCTAACCCCAGAAAGGTAAGCATTGAAATAACAACCTCAGTCTCTTTCACTTACGTCGTCAACCCATCTACGTGACGGTAACCAAACAATGACACTCAACGAATGCAAACCGTTCGACGAAGAGGACCACGGGCAGGAAACGAAGTCGCATAATATTGTCGACAGGACACTCTTTGCCAAGAGTAGGGAGGATAGTGGCATAACTACCACTTCGTCGACTTCCTCCCTTTGGTCCACCAGGTCAAGCAAATCAAGCAAGTCACGTGGTTCCTCTTCGCAAGAGTCAATCTCAGTCACGTCGATTGAAGTGATGAAAGATGCAAGACAAGCGTATCAAGATAATATCTACTCCATATCCAAGTCTAGCTACATGATCATGGGTGGAGGGCAAGATGCTGTTGACAATACTCAAACGAATAACGAACCTTCTCTCATTGACACCAACCCCCAAGCCCAAGAAGAAGTCCGGCCTTCAATGAACAATGCCGATGTATTTAAGTCGTCAGAGACTGTTGAGCCTAACACATATCGCGACTTGAGCCTAGATGAAGTACCTCCTCCACCTGTGCACAAAGATACCCCTTGTCCTAAAAAGACCTCGTCGTCGGTGCCTGCTGAGCCCAAATCATGTCGCGAGATGAGCCTGGACGACACACCTCCTCCACCTGTGCACAAAGATACCCCTCGTCCTAAAAAGACCTCATTTATGAGCAAACTCTCTCCAAAAGTCTTCATCAGGAAGAGCAAGAGGGCTGAAAATGGTTTTACTGAAAGCACACCAGCCATTGTCTCTACAATTAATGAAGACGAAGGAGCAGTCAGTGATCTGCAACACAAGGGCGTTGTCGTCGAGAGTTTGACTAACGCACCAGCTTTTCCATCGAATAGTATTCCTTATGTTGCCCTTAGTACTGCAACAACAAATGACGACACAAACATCATCATCTCAGAGACCTTGGTACGTGAGCAATCGAAATGCTCCGTGCTTACTGAGGAAACTACTGAATCGTCGTCTGATGGCAAGCTGAAGGATGACAATCAAACAAAGACTTTTGATGATGGGATTCCATCATCTTCGAGTCAGGAAAACTACATTGTTGCGTTACTAGGGAAGCTGCTAGGTCCCTGTCAGTGCAACAATGACTGTGCTGGAATTCTTGAGTCTGAAAGAGCTGGTACTCGCACTGGTGATGTACCCTTGTGCTCCTCAGATGGATTGCTCTATACTGATCTATCCATTCCTTCTCCATCTAGCATCCAATCCATAGTTGAACGTTGTTCTTTTGGAGGAATATTTACTGTAGCCTCGGCAGCTGAAGAATCATCCTTGCTGAAACATGACGCTGATGAGTCATTGGCTGTGGAAGCATATACGGACATTGACATTGGCAGTCAAAATACTCGTATTGGCTTCAGTGATCAAGAAATCACGGTTAAACCTTCTGTTGATGAAATTAGCAAGGACAAAAGTCGAATGATGAAGTACCCACATATTCGAAATCTGTTCCGCAAACGATGAGAAGGAAAAGAAGGACCTGCTCTGTGTACAATAATAGCCATGGAGGTTAATCCTAGCCTACTTAATACATAATGAAATTCATCACCCCATGATAGAGAGTGCTTCTTTCGCATGTCATTACTTACTCTCCTTGGTATCCATAGTATATTTATGTAGGCCTTAACCTCCACGTAGAAGAAGACCATGACGGGATATTGTAATTTCTTCGTCGGCGTCGCTGCCGTTGCACTGTCCACGGTGGCACCACCAACGATGATCCACGCCCAAGAAGGAAAAGCGCATCGTAGATTGATCCCAAAGCATCCCAATCAAACGGTAAGTTGACCCCGATCCATGTTCTTTGTTCTTGGCGGAGAAACGATGCTGAAAACGACGGAGTAATTCGTTGCCAAATTATTGTATGTAGTGACTTACCCACTTCGTATGTGTGTATTTCTCATTGTCCATTTCCGTCTTCTTACACTATCCGACATCAGAGCATTCGACAATTGGTAACTGATAAAATTAACCGACAGGAGGAAACACTAACAAGGTTGATCGCACAACGTCAGTCTGCCATTGATGATCACAGTTCAGGTCGGAAATTACTCACCGATGAAGGATTGGAATATCACAAGAATCATATATCAAGTTTGCGACGTAAACTTGCTGTTACCAAGCAGAAAGACCCTACGGTGAGTTAGCGATTCATCAATGTTCTTCTCGTAGTACGATGTATAGTATCTTATCTTCATACAACAACCGTGTCGGAATAATTTGAAATATAGATGCGTGAACTTGAGATTGAACATGAGGTGCAACTACACGAAAAAATGCTTCTTGGAGAATTCATATGGACACCGGGTGAATCGGACCTTGTATTACGTGATCCGCACTGAGAGTTTTCATGAATGTAAAGTTACAATGGGGAAGAATGTAAAGTTGCAATGGGGAAGAATGTAATGTAAATTAGACAATCAAAATGATGAGTGCACAAATAACACTTGGTATCAAAACAAATTCTTGCATAGTGAATTAAAGGTTCAACGTAAATTTAGCTTGTTATTAGAAATATGAAGAAGGAAGCCCTTCGCATTCATGAGGGCAACTGAACCATTTGGCATACAATCTAATCTGCTGGTTAACAGTTAGCCCCCTCTCCCCCAACCCCACCTCCCCCGCCCTCTCCTCCCCTAGGGCTATCCCCGTCTCCCATTGTTGGTGTATGATGAATTCGGCATTCCACACATATTTCTCCATACAATCATGAATGTTGTTTGTTTTTTGCCTCGTTAGTTCTCTCACACACACAACGCACACAACAACACATTTTATTCCATTTTCATAGGAGGGGTCTTCCCCTCGGTTATATGCTTCTCCACCACGGCCTTACTAACCTCACACTGGACCCCCACAAAGTTCACTACATTATTTTCGGCATCTCTCAATGCAGCCACGAAGAATTGATTCCAGAATGGTGTACCATCGGCCTTGTAATTTAACAAACAGACTGATGTGTCAGTTCCCTCTCGTACACCTCGACGGATAACATCCACGGCTGCTTGATCAGTCCCTGGTCCTTGTAAAAATCTACAGTTCCGTCCAAGTACCTGATCAAGACTATAACCGGTAAGGTCTAAGAAACCCTGACTGACATATACGATGGGATTGTCGGGTAAGCTTGGATCAGAAATAGCAAAATTCTGCTGTGACCCACTTAATGCTGACATTAAACGATAGTCCGGTTCCATTAATGTCTTTACGGGACCAAATCCGCTGGGCATAGGCAGGGGAGTATATGTACCGCGTCGTGGCTGACTGGGATCCCCGCTATCACCTTCGCCATCATCAAGGTCTTTTAATAATTCAGTAGCCCTGTCTGGTAATTCACGTTTGATAATATCTTTTAATGCACCAATCTCGGATTGTAAACCATCGATCTGTTCTTGTAAACTTTCGAGTAAAAACTTTTTACGTAATCGTGATCGTTTGGCATGCTCACGGTTACGTTCTCGACGTTCGACCTTTTGTGCAGCAGTAAGTGCGGCGGCTGGCTTTGTAGATATCCCCCCTCCCCCATCATCAAATCCGGCATCATCGGCAGAACGTTTTCCTTTGGCACCTCCACCGCCATCGGACATGGATCCATCATTGTCAGACCCAGATTCACCAAGTCCAGCGCCACGACTAGTAACATCGTCTGGTACACCAAAGTCACCAAAGTAGCAGTCGTGGAATAATTCGTCAAGGTCGAGGGGTTCCTAAGATGTATTTAGATAGATTGAGGAGTTGTGAGGAAAAGCGGTTTGTTGTGGACCAATGATGCAAGGCAGGAACAAAAAAGGGAACTCATCATTGTGAGAAGTAGTAAAACACAAAACGAAAGTTACCATGTATATTTGTAACACAAAACTTACACTCTCCCCGGCAGCATTGGGATCAGGTGCAAATAGCTCCATCGCACTCCCTTTAACAACATTAATCGGGACCGCGGGATCTTGAGCTCCTCCGTTGCTAGTGCTCATCGTACTTAAACCGCAATACGCGGGCTACCACCTACCCTTTCTGTAACGTCGTCTATCTTTACTTTCAACCACAACAGCAGTGTCTCAGGGTATGATGTGGCGGCCGTAACTATAACGGTCCGCGCGGCGACGGGTTGGACCTCGTGTTGAACTTTAACTTTGGAGATATGTTCCCAACCAAGCTGTGCCCACGCACGCCCCCCATCATTCAAAGTCGCTCATAATTAGTGGACCAGCTCAAACTGGGAGCGAACACAGAAGATTCGATGCGTTGACGTCACGTCGTTCATGCTGTTGCTGGTCTCTGGTCGGACTACTTGCACTATCATCCTTTATCATTGCTATAATCTTTGCATGGCGTCTCAGAATTATGACTCATCATTATCTAACAATAATAACAACGATAACGAGGATGGCGTGTAATCTCATTATCCTCCACTCAAATCATATCTGTAACCTCCCATGCCATGGTCTTTGCAGCTGTATTGACCGCCGCACTCTCCGGTATACTGGTAATATATGACACAGTCATACTTGGTATATGTGTGTACCATTTGGTAACTATTATTCCTGCTATAAGGGCACCGTGCATCGCTTGACGCCGTTGTGTGTTTAGGTGCATTTGGTGGAAGTTTGCTAATTTGACATTAATATTTGCTATACTATTTGGTGATTTTGAGGAAAGTGGTGTATCGTATCATACTCCTATTTGTATCATACCCGCTCGACTAAAAACCTTTAGATTGCAATATCAATATCAATCAAACGAAATGCGTTAGATTCGATGAGTATGATGACAGCAATCATCATTGATGTCTGATAGAGGATAAAATGCTAGTGTATTCTACTAGGACATTAGTTCATCCTTGAGAAGCTCGTAGACAGTAAACATTGTCCCAACCATCGGCACGACCTTCAATATCTCTGGAGTTATACCTCTATAAAATCCCTTCATCCCATCTTTCTTATACATCGAACGTATCATTTCTGATCCAGTCAATTTGAGTCCAATTTGTCCTTGTATTTGCATCCGTCGTCGCACTGTGTCGAATGGGAATGTCAGTACCGTCGACATTATCCCACTCACTGCCCCACATGCCAACGTTAGCACGAACCCAAGCTTGTTCCGATCACCCGTGGCCGTATCAACCTTGCGCAAGTTATAAAATAATTCATCCTCTAATGCATACTCTTTCAATGAACCGTATACTACGTACGAGATCGAAAAGTTGGGTACCGCAACCATGAGCGTTGGCCCGAGCCCAGAGTACAATCCGAGTACACCCTCATTTTGTACAATCTTGGCGAATGCATCAGTTATACCCCGATATGCCTCCTTACCATCAAGTTGAGTTGTTAGACGCGTTCGTACTAGATCAAGCGGATAACACGCGACGCATGCCGTCGTGCCTGCTACGGCACCAGCAAGTAGTCGAGATGTCGTGGCAACAACTTCGCCGCCCTCGCTACCCACTCCATCATCCTCATCATCATCACTCAATCGTTCGTGTCCATTAATTACGTCCAAAACTTTCTCGTAGCAGTAAAAATTGATCGCCGAGAATGGAAAGCGATGCAAGCACGACGTTCCGTTGCCCTTCCACAGACTCATCACGCCCCCCCGTTCGACGATCTTGGCGATCCCGCCGCGTATTGACATGCTAAATTTCGGTCGATCGAACTTCGTCGTGACCATCGGATGGACCTGATAGAGTATGGTCAATCGCGACAGTGGCGCGGTGATAGTTTTGGCTATCGATCCGGCCATCCCGCCGCAGAATAATTGTTTCAATGCCTCGATGGCACGTGAGTCCTTGTACTTTACCGTTGTTGCCGTCGTCGTCGTCGTTTCGTTGTTGGGGTTGCTATTGCCGATGATCTTGCCGTTGATGATGTTGCTATTGTTGCCATCGTCTTCGTCCGCAACTATTGGAGAATCCATAATAATTGTATCTTCCACATTCAAGCGATTGGTAATGCGACTAACGAGGGGTTGAGGTGACCGACGAGGTCTCGTCGTGCGACGCCGCTGGTCAGTACTGCAGCGGCTGTTGTTGCTGCTCCTTTCTTTTTTGCTGTCGTCCATGATGACTTCTACCTGTGCCGGCGTCAATGAATATAGCAAGATGACAATGACAACCCTTCCGCTCCGGAGAGTCCTAACGTATTCTAGCTGGGAAGTATCTAGGTGCGTATTTTGTATTTCCCCAAGTTTGGGCAAGTCCACGATTACGATTAACACGGAGACACGGACGACTAGCTATTTACTACCCCAATCACACGTGGACAGCGGTCGCGAATGGGAATGGACAGCTACGACGATCACGATGATCAATTTCTATTTCGTTTAGTATCTACATTTGGTTGGGAGGATGCTAATGCATTATGTCATCGACTACTCATCGCGGTGGAAACGGCAGCGGACGCTTGCCGACGCGATGACGATGCCAATGGGCATGCAAACGTCGTGGCCCTTGCCGATAAATTTACATATGATGAGTACCATGTTGGGATGAGTAGTAATAGCGATCCAAACGAAAACATCATAATACCGTACGACGATTGGGATCAATACGATTACGGTAACGATGATGATAGGATACAACAACGACGACGACGACGACATCAGAATCGTAACACACTTCAACGGTGGCTCAATCGATCGGAAGCACAACTCTACTACACTGATCAATGGGGCAATTGTGCATTACATGCAGCATCGTACGTCAAACCACCCGTAGACGTCATCACAAATATCTTTCGTTTAGGACGGACACTATTCCTGCATGGACGCAGGAGTAGGAATTATTTACCAATATGGTCCATTACTAGTAAGGATGGATCCACACCCTTCCTTGTGGCATGTGCTACTGGTGCCTCGTTAACTGTTTTACATGTCTATCTTACTGAAGCGGAGTACTACATTGAACAACAATGGTGTCATGCATATTATACAAAGATGATGATTATCCAGTCTGATGAGATGGGTGTTACTTCTCTATCCGGTTGGATGGCATTTCATGATTCATTTATTAGTTTGGAATTGGTCAAGACAAAACAGTCGGCAGCAGAGCAATTGTCATCACTTCTCTTATCTGAGTATTGGGACTTTGTTCGTCGTGCTCTCACCTTTGCCACAACACCGACATCGAGACATTTGAGCAGCACGTTCACATTAGTCCATCGTTGTGCGGCGATTGCGGACCACTGTCCCGTGTCACTGCTGGACTGGGTCATCGCATGTCTACCAAATGACGATGGCAATGATGGCGATGCACGCTTGACAATGTTGGACGATCAAGGTAGGCTACCGTTGCACTGTGCATTAGAGGTCGAGGATGCGATAACTCTGTCAACGATGGACACTCCAACCAAAACTGACAATGATATGATATTGACTACCACAAAGATGGCATCATATGGCACTCCGATGCAGCAGCGGAATAGATTTCTTATTGTAAAACGATTGCTTGATTGGCACCCTCAAGCGACAGTTATCCCATACCCTAACAATGGTATGTCGCCCATTGTACATGCCATTATGCATGGGGCTTCGTGGCATTGTGACGACGGTGGCGATGGACTACTCCAAGTGATGTTGAGGCATTCTCCTGAACAATTACTAGTAGTCGACTCGATATCTGGTTTGTATCCGTTCATGTTGGCGGCTACAGTTGCACCAATGGACGATGATGAAAATGAGCATACGGTGGTCGAGAATATCTACAACTTGCTCAGGACAGATCCCCAGTGTTGTAGACCATCAAATCATGTGTAAAGAATGTGTAAAAGTTTTTTCCTACTACCCTATCTAGTGTTATTAATTGCATGAAATCGTGTATCCCATCAGATTACCTCTAGTATGAGCTTGGCTGGTGAGAAAATGGCACTTGATTTATGAACCCTGGAGTGTGAGTCATGGTTGATTCAAAGCGGCTACGAAACATCACCGATTGTGAGTAATTCATACTCTCAGGTCCATTACCTGAGTTGTAAGGACTATCTCTGCCTGAGGGTCCGCTTTCTCTACCTTCCTTTACTCGAGCAGATGCCACCTGCTCCATGATCATCCTCTCCCATGCCAATCTCTCTAACTTGTACAGACTGAGTGCGGATCTGGCATCCTCAATAGGATCATGTGCCTCGCCGATATTTTGAATGTCTCGTCCAAGTTTCTCTCGTACCAACTCCTTCAGTTTACGTGGACGGAGAATGGTGCCATCCTTTCTCTCTTTCTTCATAAATGGTGGGTAGTTCGCTGAGTCTCTAATGTCATGCCAAGGGTGGACAATCTGCAAAGCTGCCAAATCATTCTCAAGTGCGTGTCCAATCAGTATCTTTCCATGCAATATATCCTTGACCATCTTCCGAACCGCAGTTAATGATAATGCCTCATCGCCTTCGAGATCCTTGGCTTCTATTCCAGAAACAAAAGTTCGATAATCTGTGACTGCCACCGAGCACTTCACGAATGTATCGAGGACAACCTTTTCTGCCCAATTACATATGGTAACACGTGCAACTGCAGACTCTAATCCTTCAGGTCCTACGCCAACCATCTGTATTCAATAGAATTAAAAAGTTGAGCACACATGTAAAGCTTTGAGTTAATTTGATTCTTCATGGTCAAAGTTACTCACCTCACAATCGAGCGCAAAGTAGAGGTCATTCTTTGTCATTGGTGCATCATGTGGTGGAGAGATGTGTGTTGGTAGATGATACGGTCTCTTCTCAATATTCCTCAGAGCACATTTTCGTCTAGGAGTACTGCGCCGATTCTGCCAATGACTTTCACATGCCAACGAATGCTGGCCAAAACTCTCCGGGGATGATTGAGTCGATGTAGATGGTGAAGGAATGCTGTTTGAGGTGTCATCACAAGCACTTCGTGTATCTTCTTCGACAGGCGTTGATGGAGCATTACTACGGAGTTGAAAGTTGGGTCTCATCGACATTGTTTTATGAAAGTACTTCTATGGTGCTCGGATTCAATGATGAATCATACTACTCGATTGATGGTGTCTAATGATTTGGAAATAATATGAGAGTGTTTGATGTATTACGTTCAGTAAGCAAAAATTGGAACGATGTCGTTCAGAGCCGCAAAAAATGGCACTTCGTGGGCGGTCTCTCTCCTCAAAATCTTTAAATTGCTCAATTTTTCACTGATGATATATCTACTGCTTGATATTTCATTGGGCTGATATTTACTTAGGAATTAATCCAGCCCAAGGAACTTTGGTGCACCTTGGAAAACCAAAATTAATTTGAAATAAATCAATTGCCCACTTTTGATGATTATGTCGAGGCTTGGGACATGTTGCTTCATAGTTGCTACTCGTATGCTTTGAATAAGAACTGACAATGCATTTGTCTTTACTTCTAGCAGGTCTCGCTCTCACTGAAGTCCACGGTGAGGGTCTCAGGTACAACAATGGTGGGGTGTGGGAAGTGAATGATCCAATGGAGAGAGTGTATGACGGAGAAAGCAATCGTCAATATGAACTCGACATGTATCCTAACGACGAGATACGTGACAACTTCAATTCATCTTCAATATATGTGCCATCATTTAAACATCTACGACGATCTTTGGCGACTGATCCACTTTCGCCTATTGCACAAGGAAAGAGTCTATCCTCGATGAGGATGTCTGTGTCCTGTCATAGCAACCAGCGAGCTGTGACGATTACCATCAAGACTGATGAACAAGGACATGAAACATCCTGGGAGCTTCGTAAGAAGTATGGATCAGAAGCCATGTATGATGGACCAGATGAAAGTGTAGATTATGTAGACTCGACAACATACTCAGGTGTAGTGTGCCTTAATGTTGGAATGTATGTTTTTACCATATTCGATGATCTTAAGGATGGCATGTGCTGCAGTGCCGGATATGGACACTATGATATAGAAGTTCAAAATAAGGATGGAAGTTGGAGGGATGCCGTGAGAGGAAAACAGTTCTATGGCAAGAAGATGCATACAATCGACGTGGGAAAAATGGAGTCAACAATGACAGATCGCGATAAAGAATATTTGATTGCACACAATAAGAGGAGATTGCAATGGCATACCGAGTATGGAAAGGCATATGTACCGTTAAAATGGAGTAAAGGCTTGAGGGACCTATCTGAAAAATATGCCGTCAAACTCCTGGATACGTGCCTGACTGATACACCCAGGCATGATACTAATAATCCATATGGAGAAAACCTTGCACGGAACAAAGGTGGTGGTGATTGGGGTCAATTATATGATCCTGATCAAATTGTGGGTCGATTTGTTGAACATGAGATTGGATTACCATGGGCAAGGAACGGTCATTTGACAAATGTCCTATGGAGAGCGACTACATATGTGGGGTGTGCCGAGGCCTCCAAGTCATATCAGGTGGCAAGTGGTAACACTCACAATTGTCGAGCACAAGTTTGTAGATATGCCAAGCCTGGAAATTGTGGTATGGGATTGTATAAACGATCCAATGGTCTAGTTGATTGGGAAAAGCCAATGATGTCAGATGACAGTCCTTGTGGTCCTGATCATCCACCAGAGGGTGCGTACGATTAAGCTGTCAAGAGGTAACTACATAGATTGCCTGAAAGATGTCTTTGAATAAATCTTAGTTTATACATGCTTATCTTTATGCAACTTGAATTGTTCTACGACTGGACGATATAGTCCGCTAACGCTAGTACGCCACCTGTAGTACTGCTCTCTCTACCTTCAAGCGATTCTGGATCAACTCCGCGTTTCGGATATCGAAGCTGTAATGTAAGGTTATCCACTCCTGATACAGACGCATCAGTATTGCTCACCATACTAACAGAACCACTGGGTCGAGTGTCAATCAATGATGGATTCAATATTACTGAAATGCAATTAACTACTTTCTTCTCATCATCCCTTGACACCATGCGCTGATACCGTCCGGGAATGCCTGCATTAAACTTGACATGATCTGCCCCAACTAATCCAATCATAAGCCCACCTACATTATCCTTGGTCCATTCGTATGCATTACTCGCCATGCCCTCATCCCATAAAATCCGCCCACTGAAGAAACGTGCAAATGACATATCCTCTTGTAACTGTTGACCTGTAATGGTTGTTCGTAATATTCCCATCTCTTTATGCATATCATATGATGGACTAATAACATAATCGACATATGTTTTATAATACTCCATACTTGCAAACTGTGCAAATCCTACAGGATCACTAATATACTTTTGAAGTTTCTCTCTTGGTAGGTTAGGGAATCCACCCAATTCGACTAGACCTAAATCTTCCGAATCAACATTTAATGCTATTAATGGTATAGATACTTCACGACATGTTTCAAAGATTGGAAGATAGTTGTCAAATGACCAACTCCAACGCTTGTCCCATTGGACTTGTGACTTCATTTCTGAAGCAGATATTACTTTGTTAATGTACGCATCTAATACTGGTTGGAATTGAATCTGTACCATCTCAAGACCAACAGACATATTGCTTTTTCCACGTTGTGATTTTGCTCCTTGTCGTAGAGAATGAATATTACGTACAAAGTTGGCTTGTAATTGATGATCAATTGCCGAGTTATGATGTTCTCCTAACCATACTGTTCCACCACGTCCAGCCATGGCAAGTATTCGATTAAGATCTGTTGGTGTGACCTGTTGAAGATTAGGAGTCAAGTTGGATGATGAGTCAGAAATTATCTTGTACGCAGTGAAAGGAGATGATTGTAAAGCTGCATCATCCGAGGCAAATGCAACGGCATCCGTTGATGAAGACCATCCGCCTATTGCTGCAGCAGAAGATGCTGCAACAACAACTCGTCCACCCACAGTCAAAGTTAGACCTATCATCTCCCGCCTTCCACTTTGAATGGACATGGCGGTGGCGCCGCCGAGCAATAGGCATGCAACAATTATTAATGCATGCATCGTCAATACAATCATCTCGTCAACACCAAAATACACACTCATAACTATCTACATACATATTTTTGACCACATATTTAAGTGCTATGTTCTAACCTTACAATGACAACTCGGTGCACCCTCGCGACGAGTACGAATCAACTCGGCTTCCCCTACGATACGACAGCATGAACCTTGTCGCCACCCGATGGCAAAATAAACGAGGGCATTGACATCTATTGCGGGTTATTCTTTACCTCGGCAGTCATATATAACAACTAAAATACAGACACAGTACGTAAGGTACCATCACGTTCCAAATGTCGACCCAAGCCCGTGGACTAAACAACTTCATCTCGGACTTACGCAATGCTAAGAGTAAGGAAGAGGAATCAAATCGTATCGAGGTAGAACTTGCAAAGATACGACAGAAATTTAATCCCGGCGATACCAAACTTTCGAGCGATGGGAGCAATCCCAACCTGTCCTCGTATCAACGAAAAAAGTATGTATGGAAATTAGCGTATA
>Ga0247843_1006635_pt1 | contig 14930 bp, 1 predicted proteins | sample LaCruzMarch2017__FD_192420 | JGI IMG/M metagenome (GOLD analysis project Ga0247843, IMG submission 192420) | Freshwater microbial communities from meromictic Lake La Cruz, Castile-La Mancha, Spain - LaCruzMarch2017_8m | ecosystem: Environmental > Aquatic > Freshwater > Lake | place: Spain... | reverse complement strand
AGCCTTCGGGTGCCCGGAACCTCTCCGGCTGTCGTGTCCGGCGACCGCGGGGCGGCCGGAGCGATTGATCAACCGGTGGTGCTGGGGGTGCCTGGGGCCCGCCTGCAGGCGCCCCCGATTGCTTCGCAGATCGTCAGCAGTCCCGATGGGCGTCGGTTCGTGGCCGTGGTGGCTCCGTCGCATCGCCTGAGCGCGGCGGCCGAACAGAAACCCTGCCTGTGGCTGGGCCGCTTCCCGCATGAACCCACCTCGGAACAGGCGCTGGACATGCCCGGCATTTGTTCCAGCGCGGCCTTTTCGCCCGACTCGTCGCGCATCGCCGCCGGGACTTGGGACGGGCGATTCCGGGTGTTCCGTGCCGCCGATGGCGTCCCGATCGGAGCACCGATCCAACAGGAGGGACCGGTGCACAGCCTGACCTTCGATGCCACCGGATCGATCGTCATCACCGGTTCCACCGATCGGCACATCCGATTCTGGGACGCTGCGACCGGTCGCCGGGTGGCACCCGACATTGAACTGCAGGCCAGCGTCGCCCTTCTGCGGACCACCGGGTCCGGCGACCTGGTCGGCGTTGCCAGCGACGGATCGGTGTCTCTGTGGGCCGGCGGATCCTGGACTCCGATGTTCTCGCGGGCCCCCATCGACGAGCCCTTCCGCCGCTTCGCCATGGCCCGCGACGCCAACCTGCTGGCCGTCTCCACCAAGGACCGGCAACTCACTGCGCTGCGGTTGGGCCGCAACACCGTCTCCCCGCCCGATGCCGCCCTCTGGGTGGACCTGCTGGCCCCCTACCGCCTCACCCCCGACGGCCAGCACCAACCCATCACCCCCGACCAGCGCCTCGCCGCCTGGCGTCGGTTGGCCCGGTGAGGGGGGATCCGCGCGATTCGTCGAATGGGAGACCGGCGATCAGGGGGAGGTCTCATCATCAAACGTCCGTCACCCGAGTTTTGGCGTCATTCCAGAACGGATCCCATTCCGGGATGTGCGCGGCGAGACGGAGCCACTCGTTCAGCGCCTGTTCATCCTTGAGGGCGTTGACGCGTTCCCGGTGGGAGAAGGAAACTTCGCCAACAACCAGTCGCCAAGTACCGCCGGACATCGCACGACGTCATGGGGGGCAAATGGCACTGTCGATCGGTGGTTCAACGCCCACCGGTGAGCAGAAAATTTCCGCTGATCGTTCCGAAATTTGGGATGTCTCGAAATAGGGGCTTGTATTGCCCCCAACCCGAACCGCACCTCCCATGAAAACCGTTCCGGCCTTTTTGATTCGATTGATCGCATTGCTTGCTCTGGCCGACATCGTGATCCCGCCAGCCTCAGGGGCCGGTACGCCGCCGTCCATCGTGGCCCATTGGGATTTTGAGACCCTTGAGGCGGATGGCCTTACCCTCCGCTCGAAGTCAGGTACTTACTCGGGGCAGGTCCAAGACAATGCAATTTTGACCGCTGTCGGTGGTGGCCGCCCCGGCGGTGGTCGAGGCTTCGATGTGCGGCCAAGCAATAATGGGTATCTGTTGGTGGAGGCGAGCGGGACCAACAATCCGATGAACTTGGCAGTGGCAGATGACTCGGTAACGATCACGCTATGGCAAAAAAATTTCTCCAACGTCAACAGTTCCTCATTTTGGTTTGTCGCAGATAGTCAGGAACGCGGACTTCAGGCCCACATCCCTTGGCCTAATGGGCGTATCTTTTTAGATAGCAACGGTTGTTGCGGCGCCCCTTACCAAAGACTGGAGCAGACAGTTCGAGATGATTTCGACTGGACTGTTTGGCATCACTTCACGTTGCTAAAAGATAAAGACTCCAAAAGGATTTACATCGATGGAGAGTTGCTGGGCGAACAAGTCGGTGGCGTTGGGCCTTTGCCCAACGATTTTATTCGCCTCTTGATTGGATCGGATAATCGAAGCCAATCCCCGGATGCCATTATCGATGATCTCGCGATCTGGAAAGGGGCACTGAAACCCCATCACATCGTCCAGTTGGCTTCTGGAATTTCTCCGAGCGAATTGGATACGATTACATTTTTCAATACACCTCCCGTGGCGGCGGCCCAATCAATCATTACCTATCCTCGCACCCCAACCGCAATTGCCTTGGGTGGAACCGATGTCGATGGGGGTACCTTGACCTTCACGATCGTGACCGGGCCGTCCAATGGTTCCTTGAGCGGCACGCCGCCCAACGTGACTTACACGCCCAACTCCGGCTTCGTCGGCTCTGACACCTTCACCTTCAAGGTGGGCGACGGCGTGACAGAATCTGCGCCGGCAACCGTGGCGATTAGAGTCGAGAATGCACAATCGGTGGCCATATCCCAGGTCCGCACTAATGTGATAAAGAATGTGACTTGGCCGACGTTACCGGTTCCCGATTCAGAGTTGGAGGCTTACTTGAATCAGTTTTTGGTACCTTTGGTTTTTTCAGGCCAGGATGCTGATGGTGACGTGCTGACTTATCGATTGGTATCCGCTCCTGACGGAACATCCATTTACCAAAAAATATCTGCAAACAGTTATTCTAAATCCACATATCTCGACGGTGCGTGGGATTCTGCTCCCACCGGAGTCGTCAAGGAGACAGAACCAAAATGGTATTTCCGCGCCAATTTGCCAGGGACTTATCGGTTTCAGTTTGTCGTCCGCGACGGTACCGCAGATTCTTTGGTTGCAAATCTCGATATCATTGTTAAGCCGATACCAATTACAAGGTTAGTAGCCCATTGGGATTTCGAGAACCTTGAGTCGGATGGCCGTACACTTCGCTCGAAGTCAGGTACTTACTTGGGGCAGGTCCAGGATAATCCGATTTTGACCCCTCTCGGCGGTGGTCGACCGGGCGGTGGCCGAGGCTTCGACGTGCGGCAGAACAATAAGGGGTATCTCTTGGTGGAGGCTAGTGGCACCAACAATCCTTTGAATGTGGCTTCAGGGGAAGGGGCGTTCACCATCACTATGTGGCAGAAGAACGATTCGACGACTTGGTCGAGCAGTTTTTATGCGTCAGCCGAAGATTCAAATAGAAGCCTTATAGCCCATATTCCGTGGCTGGATTCGAATATCATCTTCGACACTGCGGGATGTTGCGGTAGTGAGTCTAGGATCAATAAACAGGCGTTTCCTGGCCATGATTACAACTCATGGCATCTTTACACGTTTGTAAAAAACGGCAACAAGCGGCAGATCTGGATCGATGGACAAGTTCTTGCTGTAGGTGATGGAAGCCCTATTTCTAGTACTCTCAATACTCGTCTATTCATCGGATCCGATGGGGATAGGCGGCCGCCGAACGCTGTCATTGATGATTTTGCCATTTGGAAAGGCGCCCTGAAACCTCATCACATCGCCCAGTTGGCTTCTGGAGTTTCACCTGGCGAATTGGATACGCTTACCATTGTCAACACGACTCCGGTGGCGTCGGCCCAATCAATCATCACGTATCCGGGGGCCCCGACGGTGATGACCTTGGCGGGAATGGATTTCGACGACGAGCCGTTGACGTATTCGGTGGTGACGCCTCCAGCCAAAGGTGTGCTCACTGGGACCCCGCCGTTGATGGTGTACACTCCGAATCCTACTGCCAGTGGCAGCGACAGTTTCACCTTCAAGGTCAACGACGGGACGGTGGATTCCTCACCGGCCACGGTGTCCATCTCCATTCAGACGTTGAGCACTCAGTCTCCCTCGAAGTTGGTGGCCTGGTGGAATTTCGAATCGGCCGAGGCTGATGGAGTCACTGTGAAATCCCGGATGGGAGGATACGCCGGAAAGATCATGGAATCGGCCAAGATCACTACGGCGGGTGCAGGCCGACCCGGCGGGGGTCGGGGTTTCGACATGTCGGAACCGAACAGGGGGCATTTGCTGCACGAATCCTCGGGAGGGGACAATCCGTTGAATGTGGCTGCGGCGGAGGACAACCTTACAATCACCCTGTGGCAGAAGAACGTGTCCAATCCCAACAGCAGTTCATTCTGGGCCCAGGCGGAGGATACCGCTCCGAGCAATCAGGCCATGATTCCGTGGTCTGATGGCAACATCTATTGGGATACGGGTGGTTGTTGCGGTCCGGACACTCGCGTCAGCATCATTCCTGCCGGACAGGATTATTCATCGTGGCATCAATACTCCTTTGTGAAGCGGCGGTCAGTGAAGGAGATCTGGATCGATGGCAAGTTGGTCAAGAGGCAGGAAGGAGCCAAGCCCCACACGATTCGGAACACCAAGTTGTATATCGGAGGCGAGTGGGGATACAACCCGCCCAACGGCACGGTGGACGACTTTGCGATCTGGCGGGGAGCCTTGTCGCCGGAGGAGATCGGCCGACTGGCCGCGGGCGCCGCACCCTCTGAGTTGATGGCAGACAGCGATTCGGACGGTTTGCCCGACTATTGGGAGATTCAATATGGGCTGGATCCGGGGCAACCGAACGGGAACTCGGACCCGGACGCCGATGGATTTTCCAATTTGGAGGAGTACGCCTTGGGGACCCCTCCGAATGATCAGGTTTCCCCGATGCTTTTGGGCGCGGCGACCACCTTGGGTGGAAAGACCATCCGGCTGGATTTCAGCGAGAAGGTGGATCCGGTGACCGCTGGGGATGTCGCCAACTACAGCATCAGCCCGGCCTTGGCCGTGACCTCTGCCTTGGTCCAGGGGAACGTGGTGGTCCTGACCACTGGCCAACAGGATCAGAGCGGGGTGGAATACACGATTTCGGCCAGCAATGTGCGGGACCTTTCGAAAAAGGTCATCGCCCCTGGTTCGTCGGTGCGAACCTACGCCTACCAGCGAATCAACCGAACGGGGGCCCTCCGGTTTTCGATCTGGCGCGGAATTCCTGGAAACGAACTCGATCGCCTCTTGGCTGATCCCCGATACCCCTCTGAGCCGGATACCATCCTTTCCTTGGGCAGCTTCAACACGAAGGAACAGCTCCCGGACAGCGACATCTTTGCGCCCGAGCGGGAGAGTTATGGTGCAAGGATCGACGGGTACCTGACGCCGACCGAGTCCGGAAACTACCGGTTCTTCATCTCGTCGGACGATCAGTCGCAACTGTTCGTGAGTACCGATGACACGGAGGTCAACCTTGCTTCGGTTGCGAAAGTGATTTCGTGTTGTGACCCGTTCACGGAACCGGACAGCCCGCGAACCTCTCAACCGATCGCTTTGGTTGCCGGCCAACGTTATTACATTCGGTTCCTGCACAAGGAAGGTTGTTGTGGAGATTACGGTCAGGTCGCTTGGCGGAAGGAGGGAGATACCACGCCGGCAGCCTCGCTGACTCCGATCCCGGGAACTTTCCTAAGCGGGGAACTATTGATCGATCCGCAGGGTGCTTACACGGAGATCTCGCCCAAGCCGAATGCGGTCGATGTCAGCCCGAGCGCTGCGATCGTGATTCGGCACCGGGACGGTACGGTCCCGTGGACGGCGGACAACGTGACGCTGAAGTACGATGGGCAAACGGTCACTCCTGTGATCACCAAGCAGGGAGATCTGCTGACGATCCGCTACACGCCGCCGGTTATGTCGCCGAGCGGGGTGACCCATTCGGTGATCCTCGGCTATCTGGATCCCCAAGGCAGGCCCTCGACCTATGAGTTTGGCTTCACCTCACGTGTTTACAATCGGCCGGTAGCACTCGCTCAGTCGATCTCGACCGATGAGGATGTGGATGCGTCCGTCGTGCTTAAAGGCTCGGATCTGGATGGAGATGATCTGACCTATTCGGTGGTCAGCCCGCCCAAGAAAGGGACTCTCATCGGTTCAGGTGCTAGCCTGACCTACCGGCCCTCTGCGAATGCCAACGGTACCGACAGCTTCACCTTCAAGGTGAATGACGGGACCTTGGATTCGGAGCCTGCGACCGTGTCGATTGTGATTGCGCCGGTGAACGACGCACCGATTGCCCTTGCAGGCACCTTCCAGACTTCGAAGAACGTGGCGAAGCCCATCAGCTTGGCTGTTTCTGATCCCGACATCTTTGGTTCTTTTTCTGTCGTTGAAGGGAACTTTTCGTGGCGACAGGCCCGCACCAACGCCGAGTCCCGTGGCGGGCATTTGGCGACCTTCACCAGTCAGGGGGAGTGGGATCTCGCGAAGGCAGTGGTCGGCCAGCGCTCGCTTTGGATTGGAGCCTACCAAGGCGAGAACCGGGTGGAGCCGGCGGGTGGATGGCTTTGGGTGACAGGGGAACCGTGGGGATTCACCGCTTGGGGCCCTGGAGAGCCGAACAATGTGGGATCCGAAGACTTCGCTCACCTGATCTATACCCCGATGGTGAACTCGCCGACGTGGAACGACGCGCCCGAGAATTCCTTCTATGCCAGATCGTATCTATTGGAAATGCCCTCAGCCGAACTGAACCAGGGGTTAACCTTCACGATCGTGACCGGGCCGTCCAATGGTTCCTTGAGCGGCACGCCGCCCAACGTGACTTACACGCCCAACTCCGGCTTCGTCGGCTCTGACACCTTCACCTTCAAGGTGGGCGACGGCGTGACAGAATCTGCGCCGGCAACCGTGGCGATCGGGGTTGGGGTTCAAAACACTCCACCGGTGGCTTTGTCGGTGGTGCGGACCAATACCTGGCAAATGCTGAGCTCCCCAAATGGGCCTGCCGTGGTGCCCTTGGTTGTTGCCGGATCCGACGCCGATGGTGACCCGCTCACTTACCGATTGGTGTCCGCTCCCGAAGGTACAATCATTTTCCAAAGGACATCCCCCAACAGTTACTCGGAAAACATGTTTCTGGATGGTGCGTGGGGTTTTTCACCCACCGGCATCGTCAATGAGGCTGAGCCCAAATTTTACCTTCGGGTCGGCCCGGGGACCATTCGGTTACAATTTGTCGTCCGTGATGGCTCCGCGGATTCTGCGGTGGCCAATCTGGACATGGTAGCGCTTGCGCCCGCCCCGGTCCCGGCCGAAAATCGGGCTCCGGTGGCTTTGGCCGGTTCCATCAACACGGCTGAAGACACCTCGGTCCCCATTACCCTTGAAGGGTCGGATGCAGATGGTAACGGTTTAACCTTCTCCGTGGTGACTCCTCCGACCCAGGGGGTTTTGACGGGCACGGCACCGAACCTGACCTACACCCCGAACACCAACGCCAATGGATCCGACAGTTTCGGATTCAAGGTGAACGATGGCTACGTGGATTCCCCGCTCGCGACCGTGTCGATCACCATCGCCCCGGTGGCCGATACCCCCGTGGCAAGATCCAGCACCATCACCACGGACGAAGATGTCCCGGCGGCGATCGTTCTGGACGTCTCGGACCCGGATCTGCCGCCTGTCGGCGTCTTCACGGTGGTGGAGGGCAATTTCACCTGGACGCAGGCTCGCACCAATGCCGAGTCCCGCGGTGGGCATTTGGCCACCTTCACGAGTCAGGCGGAATGGGACCGCGCCCGTGCGGTGGTCGGAGATCGTTCCCTGTGGATCGGAGGTTATCAGGGAACCAGTCGTGTGGAGCCTTCGGGCGGATGGCTCTGGGTGACTGGTGAACCGTGGAGTTTCACGGCCTGGGGTCCTGGCGAACCGAACAATGCGGGCCCTGAGGACTATGCGCACCTGCTGTACACCCCCCTGGTCAACGCTTCGACATGGAATGATGCCCCGGTCAATTTCTTCCATCCGAGGGGTTATCTCCTGGAATCTCCGTCGAATGTCACCTCGGGTCTGACCTTCACGGTGGTGGCTCCGCCCACCAAGGGCGTCTTGAGCGGGGTGGCGCCGAATTTCACCTACACGCCGAATCCCGATGCCAATGGCGCGGACGGGTTCAGCTTCAAGGTGAACGACGGTACTTCGGATTCCGGCGTGGCCACCGTGGCGATCACCATCCGGGCCGTGAATGATGCGCCTAAGGGCGAGGCCCAGTCGTTGACCCTCGACGAGGATTCCGCCGTGCCGGTCACCCTCCGCGGATCCGATGCCGAAGGCGACGCCGTGGTGTTGACGGTCTTCTCACAACCAGCCAAAGGCATCCTCAGCGGCACTCCTCCAAACCTAACTTACACCTCGAAGACCAACGCAACCGGCCCGGATGCGTTCGTCTTCAAGTTGGATGACGGCTCGTCGTCTTCCTTTGCGACGATTTCAATCACCCTCACTCCGATCAACGACCCACCGGTGGCGTTGTCGCAGACAGTGACCTTGTCCGAGGATGCCACCCGGACGATTACACTGCGGGGTTCCGACATCGACACCCCCACCGCGAACCTTTTCTTTACGATCCTGACCCCGCCCACCAAGGGTTCGCTGGTCGGTACCAATGGTGTCTATACCTACCGTCCGAACGCCCATGCGAACGGGCCTGATGGATTCACCTTCAAAGTCAGCGATGGTTCTGCCGATTCGGCACCTGCGACCGTCTCCATCGACATCACTCCGGTGAATGATGCACCGATCGCAGTGTCGCAGGGGGTCTCCACAATCGAGGACAGCCCGGTGGCCGTGACTCTGGTGGGTGTCGATGCGGATTCCGATCCGCTGGCCTTCTCGATCGTCAACCAGCCCACCAATGGTTCCTTGAGCGGTACGCCGCCGAATCTCACCTACATCCCGCGGACCAACTTCGCGGGCGTCGACAGCTTCTCGTTCAAGGTGAGCGATGGTGTCTTGGATTCCCCCACCAATGGGGTGGTTTCGATCACGATAACCACGGTGAACGATGCCCCGGTGGCGGTGGCCCAATCGGTCAGCACCCCCAAGAACACGCCGCGACCTGTCCTGCTCGCAGCGGCCGATGCCGAGAATGACGCCTTGACCTACACGGTCGTCGCTCAACCGACGCGGGGTGCCCTTTCCGGGACCGCTCCGGTGCTGACCTACACTCCGGAACTGAACTTTGTCGGCAACGACAGCTTCACCTTTAGGGCGCGTGACGGTTCCGCTGACTCGGCGGTTGTCACGGTCAGTATCCGGGTGACCGCGAGCAACGTGGCACCGGTGGCCCTCGCCCAGTCGGTGACCGTCGCCGAGGATACCGGCGCGCCGGTGCTCCTGAGCGCGACAGATGCGGATCTTGATCCGCTGAGCTTCATCCTCGTGGTGGGTCCGACCAAGGGCACTCTATCGGGCACACCGCCGAATTTGGTGTATTTGCCCAACACGAATGCGGTCGGAGTCGACTCTTTCACCTTTGTCGCCAACGACGGAGCCGTGGATTCGACACCCGCCGCGGTGAGCCTGACCATCACGCCAATCAACGACGCGCCGGTGGCGCAGTCTGCGGCCGTTTCCGGGTCTGAAGATTCGGTGATCCCGGTGCTCTTGGTGGCATCGGATGTCGATGGGGACGCCCTGGAGTACACCGTGGTCGGCACTCCGACCTACGGCTCTCTGGAGGGGACCCCGCCCAACCTCAGCTACATTCCTCCGACCAATTTCAGCGGCACGGACAGCATCCGGTTCCAGGTCCGCGACGGCACCGAGGACTCCGCGGTGGCCACGGTCCAACTGACGGTGACACCCGTGAATGATTCGCCGATCCTGGCTCCGCTGGCGGGGAGCGTGCTGGATGCGGGCGTCGGCCTTTATTTCAATGCCGCTGGCTCCGACATCGATCTGCCTGCCCAGACGTTGACCTTCAGCCTGAAGTCTGGACCTGCCGGAATGACTGTAAGTTCCAGCGGCTCCGTGAGTTGGTTGCCGACGGGTTCTCAACGTCCGAGCACTAACACGGTGGTCTTGGAGTTGACGGATGGCAGCGCCACCGTAGCGGGCTCGTTCGTGGTGGTGGCAAAAGAGGCCTCACTGGTTGCGAACTTTGAGGGTTCCGCCATCGATGGTTACATCGCCGGCGCGACATTGTGGTTCGATGCCGATTTGGACGGCGTGGTGGATCCCGGCGAACCGCAGACGGTCACTGATCGCCAGGGCGATTTCGTGCTGAACTTCGATGCCTCCCTCTTCGACACGAACCGGAACGGCAAGCTGGATCCGTCCGAGGGTCGGATCGTGGCTGAAGGCGGTGTCGATTTGTCCAGTGGCCAACCTCGGGTGGGTCAATTGACCGCACCCGCCGGTTCCAGCGTTATCACCCCGCTCACCACCATGGTGGATCTGGTTTCCCGCGAAGGGACCGGCCTCAGTGTGGCGGTGGCCGAGGAGCGGGTCCGCACATCCTTGGGAATTCCGGCCGGAATCTCCATCAACTCGTATGACCCAGTAGCGGCCGCCGTTCAAGGTGACCAACGGGCCGCTGCGGTTCAGTTGGCGGCGTCCTCGGTGGCGGACACGGTTCGGTTGCTGGCCAGCGTGGTCGATGGTTCATCGGCCGGGGTGGATGCCCAAACCTCTTCGGCGATCGTCTCGCAGACGCTCGCCAAGAAGATGGTGGCCGGAACCGAAGTGGATCTCGCGTCCCCGGCGACCGTATCCTCTGCGCTGAGTCAGGCTGCCTCTGCGGCTGGGACCAGTGTGTCTTCCGAGGTTGCCACAGCCGCGTCAGCGGTGGTCGCCGATCAAAACCTTGCCAAGGAGTCGGCCGTTGCCAATGCGTGGAATCCCCTCGAGGCGCTGCAATCCATCTCCCAAGTCCAGGCCGTGGCCCAATCCTCCACGGCGAATGCCTTGGGCGATCTCGCTTCGGGTGTTGTGACGACCGACGAGGTGCTGCTGGTCCACACCGGAACCGCCCTGAGTGCTGCCGTGGCTGCCGCGCCAGTGGGCGATGTGACTGGAACTGACCGTCGCGCAGGGACGTTCACAATTTCCACAGCGACGGCCGTGGTTTCGGAGGCTGGACAGGTCATTCAACCGCTCATCATTGCGCGTCAGAGCGGAGCCTTCGGGTCGGTTCGTCTGCTGCTGCGACTTGAGGGTGACTCGGATTTGCTGAAGACCAATTCCATGTTGGTGGAGTTCGCCGACGCCGTCACTCAGCGAACGGTGGACCTGGCGTCGGTGCTTCGTGATGATTTGGATCCCCAGTTGGATCGGCAGCTTTCGGCCTCGCTCACTCTGGCCCCCAACGCACCCACCGGTGCAGCTTTGGGATCTGGCGTGAGTGCATCGATTCGTGTGGTCGACAACGATGCAGCCGGGTCGATCGGTTTTGTTGCATCCACATTCCGCGCCTCCGAAGCGGGGGATGTGACCGTGGAGTTGCGCCGCGTCGATGGTTCGGCAGGTCGGATCCAAGCGGTGGTACGACTGTTCGGCGGTTCCGCCTTGCCGGTGGCAGATTACACGAACTCGGCGATCGCCACCGAGTTCCTTCCGGGACAGACCCGCAAGCGAGTCTCTTTGGGCTGGATTGATGATGTGATCGCGGAGTCTTCCGAGACGGTGAATGCGACCTTGGAGATGAGTTCTGGTTCGGCCCCGGGGGCAGCATTGCTGACCGGATCGACGGAGGCTGTGGTTACCGTCGATGACAATGACGCGGCCAATTCGGCGCCCGTGGCCACCGGGGTCGCCCCCGGAACCACGCTGACGGTGGTGGAGGGTTCGTCGATTAGCATCACGCTTCAGGGATCCGATGCCGAAGGGTCGACTTTGACCTTCACTCCAGTCGGCGTTCCGTCGAAAGGGGTGCTCAGCGGCCGTTCGCCCAGCTTGAGCTACAAGGCCAATCTCGGAGCACGGGGCACCGACAGCTTCACCTACAAGGTCAATGATGGTCAGTTGGATTCATCCCTGACGACGGTGACCATCACGATCAAGCCCATTAATCTCGCGCCGACGGCCACCAGCCAGATCGTGACCACCGAGGAAGGGCGAGCGGTCGGACTGCGGTTGGCCGGGACCGACCCAGACGGCGATGCCCTGACCTTTCGCGTCACCCGCGCCCCCTCCAAAGGGGTGCTGAGTGGGGTAGGGGGGGAACTCGTTTACACGCCGAATGCCTATGCGTCAGGGACGGACTCCTTCCTGTTCCGGGCCAATGACTCCAAGGACGAATCCCCCGACCAGACCGTCTGGGTGGTCATTTCTGAGGTGAATGACGCTCCAGTGGCCTACAGCCAAGCCGTCTCTGGATTCGAGGACCAGCCGCTGGTCATCACGCTGACCGGGAATGATCCGGAGGGCTCCTCCTTGACCTACACGTTGGTGCAGTCCCCGGTTCAGGGCGTCCTGTCGGGTACGGGCGCTCGACTCATCTACTTGCCGAGTACCAACTATCATGGTGCTGACGCCTTCACATTCCGCGTGAGCGACGGTTCGCTGTCGTCGGCCCTGGCGACGGTTTCCGTGTCCATAGTGCCGGGGAACGATGCCCCGGAGGCGTTCGGGCAGACGCTTGCGGCCGTTGTTGGAACCCCGGCTCCGATTGTTCTGACCGGACGGGATCTCGAGTCGGATCCGCTACGGTTCACCGTGGTGAGGCCGCCGGCCCAAGGCACGTTGTCCGGAATCCCGCCCAATCTGAGCTACACCGCAGCGTCGGGTGCCCGCGGGGCCGATTCGTTCACCTTCAAGGTCGGCGATGGATCCCTCGAGTCGGCTGAGAGCACGGTTGCGATCCAGTTGGCTCCTGAGAATGTTGCCCCGAGTGCGGTGGCCCAGTCCGTGGTCGTCGACGAAGGATCCACGCAGTCCATCAACCTCACGGGTGTGGATCCCGAGGGAGCACCGCTGACGTACTCCATCGTATCTGCCCCGGCCAAGGGAACGCTGAGCGGCACCGCCCCGGGACTGGTTTACACGTCGATTGCCGGTAAGACCGGAGCCGACTCGTTCACCTTCAAAGTCAACGACGGCTTCAGGGACTCCGCTCTCGCCGTTGTCAGTCTGGACATCCGGGAGAATCAGATCCCGACGGCATCCGACCAGTCGGTGACTCTCGCCGAGGATACGAGCCGCAGCATTGTTCTCAGCGGTCTGGATCCGGAAGGAAAGGCTCTGACCTACAAGCTGGTTTCGCCTCCGTCCAAGGGAGAACTCTCCGGCACTGCTCCCAACTTGACCTACACCCCGCGCGGTGATGTTTCGGGTTCCGACTCGTTCACTTTCCGCGTGAACGATGGTGTCAAGGACTCCGTGGTGGCCTTGGTCAACCTAACGATCACCGAAGTCAACGACGCACCAGTTGCCGTCGGTTTCTCCAGTGAATCCTCCAACCGGGCCCCAGTGACCCTTCAACTCGTGGCAAAGGACGTGGATTCCACGGTGTTGACCTATTCGATCGTTCAAGAGCCGAAGCTTGGCTCTTTGAGCGGTCAGGCGCCGAATCTGGTGTACACTCCGCGAACCAATGCGTTTGGTACTGATTCCTTCGCTTACACCGTCAGTGACGGGGTAGCAGTTTCGGAACCGGCAGTGGTGACGATTCCGATCAAGCTGCCGGTGACGATTCCGGTGGCCTTGACCCAGAAACTGGAAGCCGAGGACGGGGTACCTCTGTCGATCATCCTCGCGGGAACCGACACATCCGGTTCGCCGCTGACCTATTTTGTGGACACGCCGGCCTTCGGGACACTGACTGCTTCGGGACCGAATGTCGTCTATACCGCCAAACCCGGATTCCGGGGGCGGGATGTGTTCGGCTTTCGCGTCTTCAATGGTGTCAGGTACTCCAGCTCGGCTTTGGTCGAGGTCCAGGTGGTGGCCAAACGGGACAAGCCTCCGGTTTTCGATGCAATTGCCAACGTCACGTTGGATGAGGGTCAGAGCCTGACTCTGGCCGTGAAGGCCACCGACCCGGAGGGTGCAAAGTTGGTTTATTCTTTGGATCGCGGTCCGTCCGGTCTCACCGTGAGCCCCACCGGCGCGCTCGCCTGGGTTCCCTCGGAAGTTCAGGGCCCGAGCACTAACCTCGTGGTTGTTGGGGTTGATGACGGAGTGAATTTCGTCACCCGACGCCTCACCGTGATCGTCCGCGAGGTGAATTCCGCCCCAGAGATCGATGCGCTGGCTGCGGTATCCATCGATCCGCTGGTTCCTTGGACACTTTCGCTGGCGGCCAAGGATTCCGATCTTCCCGCCCAACGACTGGTATTCGGTCTCGTGCAGGGACCTGAGGGGTTGAGCGTTTCCGACACGGGTCGCATCAGCTGGGTGCCGACTGGAGCCCAGGCTTCGAAGACACACCGGGTGGAGGTGTTCGTGACCGATGGTACCGACCGGGCGACTGCGGCCTTCCAGGTGACGGTGCGAGCCGCGAACACAGCGCCGTTCTTCAGCAACCTGACGTCCCGCCTGATCCGTGAGTTGAATCCCACGAGCTTCCGGTTGGTGGGTCGCGATACCGACCTGCCGGCTCAGCAGTTGACCTTCGGGTTGGTGGCCGGTCCTCAGGGGTTGACCGTCGGCACCGATGGTCAAGTGAACTGGACTCCGACCGAACAACAAGGGCCAAGCACCAACTGGGTGGTGGTACGGGTCAGCGATAGCGGTGTGCCTGCACTGAGCACTACCAATTCCTTCGACCTCATCGTCACGGAAGCCAACGTCGTACCGACCTTCGTCAACCTGACGAGCCGACTCATCCGTGAATTGAGTCCCACGAGCTTCCGGTTGGTGGGTCGCGATTCGGACCTGCCGGTTCAGTTGCTGACCTACTCGTTGGTGAGCGGTCCCAGTGGCCTGACGGTCAGTCCGGAGGGCGTGGTGGCCTGGACTCCTACCGAGGAGCAGGGCCCGAGCACCAACGCAGTCACGGTTCGGGTGAGCGATAATGGTTCCCCAGCCCTGAGTACCACCTCTTCATTCAACCTCATCGTCTCCGAGGTGAACACCGCGCCCACGCTCATCAACGCCTTCAGCCGATCGATGACCGAAAATGTTAAACTGACTTCTCAATTGATCGCCCGTGATGGAGATCTGCCCGCCCAAAAGCTGACCTTCTCCTTGGTCAGCGGGCCGAGAGGATTGACTCTGAGTGCCGGCGGGTTGCTGGAATGGACTCCTGCCGAAGACCAGGGACCGAGCACCAACAAGGTGGTCGTTCGGGTGAGTGAT
>Ga0247843_1006632_pt1 | contig 14937 bp, 14 predicted proteins | sample LaCruzMarch2017__FD_192420 | JGI IMG/M metagenome (GOLD analysis project Ga0247843, IMG submission 192420) | Freshwater microbial communities from meromictic Lake La Cruz, Castile-La Mancha, Spain - LaCruzMarch2017_8m | ecosystem: Environmental > Aquatic > Freshwater > Lake | place: Spain... | reverse complement strand
AATTCACCAATAACCAATCACTAATACCCAATCACCATTCTCCACTCACCAACCCCCAATCACCAACCTCTAATCACCACCACCCCATCCCCTAATGCCCCACCCCATCTTTCCGTATTACTTTAATCTCTCAATTTCACTACCTCAGTCAAACCAGGTGGAGCTTTTTCATGTAAAGGACGAGTCCTCGAAGCGACCAAGACAAGTTCTTCATCCCCATCCATTCTTTTTACAAGTCCAGATATCTGCCGCAGAGTCCAACTTCGGACTAAGAAATTGGTGACGGTGAATGCGATTAGTTTTAAATCAGTAAAAGAATTATGATTTTCAATATATAAAAGCCCTAGTCTGGATTTCCAAGGGCGGATAATTTGGTGATAGCGAAGATCCGGGTCTTTAGCCCCTTCCAATATCTCCCCTTCATCCGAAAAAACAATGGATGAAATATCGGTGATACCTGGGCGAATCTCTAAAAGCCTGTTTTCCTCTCGGGTATACATGGCCACTTCCCTAGGCACATTCGGCCTCGGGCCTACCAAAGACATGTCGCCTTTGAGTACATTCCAGAGTTGGCTGAGCTCATCCAGTTTGAGTTTTCGTACCAAGTGCCCAACGGGAGTGATTCGCTTGTCGTCTCCGGCTGTCGAATCCACTCCCGTTCGGTCCGCTTTTACAACCATTGAACGTAGCTTTACCATGCGGAAAGGCCTCATTTTCCAACCTACTCTATCCGCTATGTAAAAAGGTGAGTGTCTGTCTTGCAGATAAATCAACAAACAAACTGGCACTAGAATAGGACCTGCAAACAGTAGCCCCACCAATGCTACCGAAAAATCAGCCAACCTCTTAATCAAGAGCGCACCATTTCCATCGCTTTACGAAAAATATCTTTAGCTTGAAAATAATATGCTTTCTCCAGCGGCTTGCTAGTAGGGGCCGGGGCATCGGGCAGCGTAATTCGGCTCGGCGCGACCCTGAGGGCTGGCGGCGGAACTTGCTCGACGGCGGAGGCGATCACCTCGGCCGCCATTCCGCAGGTTGACCAATCCCCATCTACTGCCAACAATCTTCCGGTTTTCGCAACCGATTTCACAATCACCTCCCTTTTCAGTGGATTTAGCACTCTCAAATCCACTACTTCAGCACTGATCCCCTGCTTGGAAAGTTCTTCAGCAGCCTCGATACACTGCTGTGCCGCATAGCTACAACTTACCAAAGTGATGTCCGTTCCCAATTTCCTTACAACTGGACCTTGTTGACGCAGGTCGATTTCCTTAACAGGCGGTAGCTTCTCCTCCAGCTCATAGAGCCAACGATCATCGATAAACATCACCGGATCGTCACAAAGTACAGAGGCAATCAGCAGATCCCGCGCATCCTGGACTGTGGAAGGCATCACCAATCGCAGGCCGGGAATATGGGCAAACCATGAGTGCAGGGATTGGGAATGTTGTGCACCCTGCTCCCCGCCCCTGTTAATGATCGCGCGAATAGTCACCGGAACCGAAGTTTGCCCCCCTAACATATGGCACCATTTGGCCGCCTGATTCACTATCTGGTCCACCGCCAATAACGCAAAATCTACCCTAGGATGGATGATGACAGGCCGCTTCCCACAAACAGCCGCTCCCACCGCCACTCCGGTACAGGCCAGCTCTGCCACTGGTGTGTCGATGACACGTTCTTTTCCGAACTCCTTTTCCAGATCTGTCATCGTGTTTCCTACATACCATGGACTCCATAATCCTTGGCCTATCGTAAACACTTCCGGATAGTTTTTCAGCAAGTAGGCAAAGCCCTCCCGCAAAGCATGCCCATAGCTTGTTTTTTTGATTTGGTTCACAATCTCAGCTTTTTTTGTAGTAAACTCTTCCCAGAAGGGCCTCGGCAGTAGGATAAGGATCTCTTGAAGCTTGTTCCCAAGCCTTTAAAATATCCTCCTGCGCCTTTTTAGAAATTTCCAAAACCTCTTTCTCGAGTAGAAACCTTTTTTTAACCATTCCTTTAACTAATCGCGCGATCGGATCCCTTTTTTTCCATGACTTAAGATCGTCTTTCCGCATTACCCCGACATCAATATCCTCGCGGTGCCCCACATGCCCCCTCCATCGGTAGGTCACCGCTTCAATGAATTGAGGCCCCTTCCCTTTGCGCGCAGAAGAAATGGCCCTGCCCGCGGTCTGACTGACAGCCAGTACATCGTTCCCATCCACCCGCTCCCAAGGAATTCCATTAGCCTCGGCAAACCTACACGTGGAGTTAAAGGGCTGACGTAGATCGATATGCAGATGGCTCGAAAACAGATTGTTCTCCACCACAAAGATCACTGGAAGCTTGAAGTTGGCCGCAAAATTCAATGACTCATGAAAAACCCCCTCCTCGGTCGCCCCATCTCCTAAAAAACTGACTGCAATCCCCTCTTTCCCATCCATCTTGGCGGATAGAGCTGCCCCCACTGCAATTGGGATGGTCGATCCAACGATAGGTACGGAACCATGAAATCCGACCAGGGGTTGATAAAGATGCATCGATCCCCCCATTCCCTTAGAACATCCCGTCTCTTTCCCCAACACCTCCGCCATCAGCTGGTGCAAATCCCCTCCTAAAGCCAGATAGTGAGCGTGGGAGCGGTGGGCTCCAAACACCTTGTCGGTCGGCCGAATGTGATCAGCCAAACCTACCGCCGGAGCCTCTTGCCCAATGACCAGATGGCATGGGCACTTGATCACTGCTTTTCCAAACTCCTCCCCGATCTTTTCTTCAGCACAGCGAATCAGAATTAGTTTTCTAAGCCAGTCCATAGATTGATCCTTCGTAATTCCCATCAATGAAATGGGCTCATGATGCTTGCCTGATTTAGCCAAGTCGCCCAACCGAGCTGGATCTTGGCTGACCTTAGGCAACTTGGACTTAATCACTTGCGGTAAAATCCCAGGATGCAATCGCAGATATAATCCACTTCCTCGTCGGTCAGGGAAGTGTTCATTGGAAGCAGGAAGCATCTTTCCATAAACCTCTCTGTGTAAGGCAGCTGAACCCCATCGAATCCCAACCCCTTGAACTGATGAACTGCCTTGCCCGCCCATTGGATGATCGTGCCGATTTCCTTGACTTTGAGATGTTCCCTCAATTTTTCCCTGCTTCTGCTTTCGATTTCATAATTTTGGTAAATATCAAAGTGATCCGGGTCTTCATCTGGTCCTGGGGGAAGGGTCAGGTCCTCCAGCCCTTGTAATCTCTTATGGTAAATGCGCGCAATGGCACGGCGACGCTCGATTTCCTGCGGGAAAACCTTGAGCTTCACGGAAAGAATGGCGGCTTGGAGGTTGTCGAGGCGTGAGTTAAGGCCCCATCGAACAACCAGCCCATCGCGGTTTCGTCCATGGTCACGCAACTCGCGCAAGGTTTCAGCCGTTTTGTCGTTTTGGGTAAAAAGAAGCCCTCCGTCACCAAAACAGCCCAATACTTTGGCAGGATAAAAACTAATGGAACCTGCAAAACCAAAGATTCCCGCACACTTGCCTTTCCATTTCGATCCCAAGGCTTGGGCCGAATCCTCAATAAGAATAAGATCATCTTCCCGACAGATAGCTTGAATTTCATCCATGTTGCAGGTCCGGCCGTTGAGCTGGGTTGGCATCAGACACCGGGTTTTCTTACTGATTTTTTTACGGACATCATCTGGATCCATCAGCCGATCCTTCCGGCATTCGACTAAAACAGGCTTGGCCCCAACAAAATGAACCGCCGAAGCTGTTGCGATATAAGTATGCGACGATAATATCACCTCGTCCCCATCGCCGATTCCCGCCGCAATTAGGGCTAAAATCATCGATTCTGTGCCATCAGCAACTGCGATTGCGTGCCTAGATCCTGCAAAATTAGCTGCTTCAGCCTCAAAATGTTCCAGCTCTTTCTGCAGGATAAACGAACCCCTCTCGAGAATCGGCACCATTGCAGAAAGAATTTCTTCTCTTTGCTGTCCAAAGACGTGCTCATACCTGAAAAACGGGATTTTCATGAAGGTTTAAGTTGTAAGGTTTTAGATTTTTTTTTCACAACGGCAACAAATTTAAACGCCTGATTCCGTAATGCCGGAAACGAAAGATCCAAATAATCCAGAACCCTCCTTGTTGTAGATGCCCCTAAAAGGGGCTTTAGAAGTGGAATTAAAAAAGAAAAAATACCGTGAAAACTTCGGCAGACCACTGGCCCAATTTCACGTTCAAAATCATCGAATACTCGCATGGTTGGCATGCGCAAAAGCGTGCTTTTTGTGCGATCCCCTAAAAGGTAATGAATCCACCTGTTAAATCGATAGATTGGGTTGTGATTTAGAGAATCCACGCAAATAAAGACCCCCTCCTCCTTTAATATGCGATGAATTTCAGTAAACACTTTTCTATGATCTAGGTATGACAAGCTTCCAGCACATGTGACAATATCGAACGAATTGTCTTCAAATTGCAAGCCCTCCGCATCACCCACTTTTCCAGATAGAGATATGCCGTGGTGTTTTCCTCGCAAAAGTGCCAACTCAACGTTATGCAGCGCGATATCTGTCACCGTTATGGAAGCCCCACCTCGACCCCCGACTAACGAAAAGACTCCACACCCACAACATAAATCTAATATCTGCACTTCTTTTTTGGAGAAGTTCTGAATTTGTTTTTCATAGATAAGGTATGGAGTTCGAATTACTTCTGGAACACCAGTCGCACCCAAGTTTTCGAACGTTTTGCATTTTTCTTCACTAAGAGCTTTTGCCGCGCGATTGTCATATCTCTGTTTTTCTTTGTTTTTATCTTTGCTAATGGCGTCCAAAGACATGTCAGTAGGCTTGTTAAATAAGCTCAAAAGTTGCCTGCCACGCCCAAAGCTAGATACCCGCCAATCACAGACTGACTTGATCCAATACATTTAATTTCCCAAAACATGGCTCTGCTACAAAAGTCTTGCATTGAGGCGCGGTAACTAAACGAGCTAGCCTACAATAGCACATCGCTTTGTACAAATGAAGCTTCCTACACTTCGACAATATTTTGTTTTTGAGAATATGATTCTTTTATCACTTTGGATGCAGATGCTCGCTTCGGTTGCGTTAACGCAGTGTTATCGAATTGTGACCAAGAGCCTCAACTTCAATACCTTCCGTCTTTTGATTTCGGAATAGTTCCCGGCAGGCTGATTTTTTTGCTTGGAAAGTTGGCAATATCGATCTTTTCGAAAAATCTTTCATAAGGTTTGATAATTCATGGGTAAAGAGTTATTTCCTCATCTGACAGACATTCTCAATATGAGATACAAAGTGCTTATAAACCATATTAACCTCGTATCCCTGCCGAAAGGCAGATTGGATCTTATTCCGATTCTGTTCGCTATTAGCGATACTTTGATTTACAGTTTCATCGATCGCTTGCGCGCAAGCAGCAACATCTCCTGGTTTATATATTCCCCCCACGCCAATCTGTTTAATAAGGGCAGCGATTTCGCCCACGTTCGGCGCGACAATCGGAGTCCCATACGAGCAATACTCAATGATTTTATTTGGCAGACTTGCTGCAAAATCTGATCGATCAATATACGGCGCGACAGCGAGTATTGAAGTGCTTAAGATTTGTGCAATGCCAGAGCTATCTAACCATCCACAAAATTCTACTCCCAGGCATTTTCTGGCAATTTCTCTAACTTTGCCTTCGTCATCACCAGTACCACAGATAAGAAGCCGTCCATTGTTAACTTTATGAAAAGCAGAAATAGAAAATCCACGAATGAGAGTTTGAAAATCAAATGATGATGTAATTGAACCAATAAACGCAATCTGGTTCGATTTGGATTTATATTCGGCTGACAATTTTATGGATGGGTCTGCAACCCCAAAAGGAAAGACTTTGTCGGTAGAACTCGGCGGCCTCCCAGCATATGAAAGAGCCCATTCAAGAAATGGCTTGGACATGCTCGTGATACCGCCTGCATTGCGAAATGAGTACTTTGCAGAATTTGAAAGAGGCAGCAACCCAAGCCGGGCTAATGGACGCAGCCACGCAGGCAATTTATTCCAAAAAATCTCTGGCCATTGGTCTTTTACATCTAAGATCGTCGGGATGGCCCATTCTCGAGCTAATCGAATCGCTTCTGCAGCAAGCTCGATTGGTGGGAATCCGACAACCATAATATCGGGGCGTTCTTGCAAACGAGCAATCTTTGCGAAGTTCTTTCCAAGCTTCCAATGGTCATGAAACCTAGCGAGCCCAATGTGTCGCCGATACCCAGGGCTTGGAATGAGTAGTACTCGGCCGTTCGGTGCAAATGCTATTTCCGTTAATTGACCGGTGCGGTGAATTTTTTTTTGGTGCCAAAAGTCACTGCTTATAACACTGATCTTATGCCCTTGGCGCATTAAGGCGTTCGTTAAATTTGTCGCGCGCATAGCGCGCTCAGACGGCCCATCTGTCGGGAGCGACTCACCGGTTTGCACAATCCAAACATGTAATTGATTCATACCGAACCTATAGGCTTAAATTTTGCGCTGACGAAGTGATGTTTAATTTTGAGAGCGAACGGAATCGCCCTTGTATTTATGAATAATGCTAAATACCAATGCATATCCTAAGATCATCCATAGACCGTAGACCCAAATAATTGCCTGTAACGAAGACTGGAACGGCAAAAGACTTAAGAGCGTAATAGAGATGCAATAAAGCGGTGTGCCAAGGATTCCGACCCCTCTTACGTGTATCAGAAAGAAACGCAGTCCTACGAAAATGCAAATTGCAAGAGAGGCACCGAACCATCCTTTTCGGCTAAAAGCATCGGCGTCAAAGGAAGCGTTGGCATTAGCAAAAGACATATAAAGAGTTGGAAACCTCTCAACATAAGCCCATATCGCGATGAGCCTACTCGGCAGTTCTTCGGGTGGAGGTCGTAAAATGGCCGAACTAAACCCTTTAGGCGATTTGACGGTTGTGAAATATTGATACCACCTTATGGATACGTCCGAGGGGCAAAATATTACTCTATAAATAATAGCTTCTGTTTTCATGGCAAGCAGGGATATTTTCTGACGACGCTCAATTGAACCAGCCGACCAAATTCGGTGTCTATCAGCGATTGTATCGTAGTTTCTTGGATCTGTTTTTGACATCTCAATTCTAGTGCCCAGAAGTGCAGTTTTCGGATTGAACATCGGCGACAACTTAAATGCGAGAGTCGTAATAGATATGAGAAATAAGATGATGCTAGCACTAACGAAGAGCATTGTTTGTTTTCTCAGATAACGCGAAGTTGCGGAAAGCGCTAGAGTTGTGCTAGCAGCACAAATCACAAGCGGAAACTTGGCGGTAGTGGCAATGGCGTAGAAAGCAATCCAGGTGAATGAGAACATGGCCATCCAGAAACGCCTTAAAGCACACCAGCATACAATTGCGATTGGTGCAAAGATAACGAGAGCCCAAGTGGATAGGTAATCAATTAATGGTCCGCTGGGCAGAAGTTTTGTTGCTTCGGCCCGTTCTCGCGCCAATCGTTCAGCCTGACCTGCAGTACTTGATAGGTCCCAAAGGCTCAGGAATGGGATTTTGGGCATTAATACCAAATGCGTTACAGTGAATATACATGTTAATGCGAGGCAAATAGCCGCTACTGACAAGGTGAATGAGACATTGATTTTTCTTATATCGCTTAAAACAAACGGCCTTCGGAATGCCATTAAGTCAGCAAATAAAATAGCACCACTACAAACTAAGACTAAAAGCATTTGTATGCGAGTACTCCAAAGGTAAAGTGGCGGCGCCTGCATGAAGAAAGGAAACACCATGAAGAATATCCAACATATGCTTGGCAAGCACTCAATATATGCAAGCGGAGATCTTTGGCGAGCCTGTTTCAAATTAGATTTTCTTGAGAGTTTTTATGGTGGAGGTATATAATGACAAAATATTGTGCACACGCAACTGCGAAAGGCATAACCAACAAAGCAACACCTGAGGAAATCCAAGATGCGAATACACCACATCCGAAAAAGGCCGCAGAAAAAACAAGCGACCATTGACTTAAGATTGGGTGGAGCGTTGGCATATTAGTAGATATAACAATGAAGCCGATGGAGAGCGCTTGAAAAATATACATTGAGATTCGAATAATGGCCGTAGAGGTGTAACCGAAAAAGAAAAACTTCGAATCATTAAAATGTAGAGCCCAAAGAAGCATTGTAGCAGTTCCTACATTTAAAAGTATGATTGTGCGAAATAAATGTGGTAATTTTTGCTTGACTGGCCTGTGTAGAAAAAGCTTCCCCCATTGGGGTCGCGTGATCCAAAATATCCAAACAGTGCTAATCAGCACCCCGAAGACAAAGGCCAGAATTGTCGAAATACCAAGAATTAGTTGCAGTGCCATTGCGGCTGAAAAAAGAGCATCGCGAAACCGCGCCGTGAATGCGAAGCCCGCTGACATTTGCGCTCGTGATGCTACTGCGCCGAAAATCCACATTATGACTACCGAACAGATGGCGATGAAATATGCCGGGGACCAATTGAAGTAATTTGGTCTCCAGAACCACCCCACAATCAGAAGCCCAAGAGAAACTATCGAAAGGCAAGCAATAAAGCGAACAGTTGGCGGCTTTAAATCCAACAGGATTGAATTGATGGCAAAGACTGAGCATAAACTACCAATATAAAGCAGATCGTAGAACTCCTTACTACCATCCGAAACATTTAAAACCACATAGTCACGAACTATTCCAAAAATAGCTGATATAACCGCTGCTATATAGGTTGCTTGGGTTATCTTTGAAAGTTTAGAGGTTGCATAATGTTTTAACGCCATATTCAAATTAAATAGATTAAGAATATTTTCTTGTTAAAGCACGCTTTGGCTTATTTTCCTAGGGGAAATCAAGTCCGAGAAATGTCTATTGGTTATAAAGATGAATAAAAGAAGTAATCCTACACCATCAGTCAGATCTCCACTAACTTGTACCCTCACAAATTCACTTAAGAATAAAATGCCGGCAAACAAGTTTGGTGAGTTATTTGCTAAGGAGATTTCTTGTGTCGCGTAGATCAAAGACAAGAAAAGCCCGGCCCCGACTACTAAGACCGGAATCCAGCCGAATTGCAATGAAAGCTCGACGAAAAAGTTGTGGGGATAGGTGTATTCGTTTTCGTTATTGGACAGATCGCGCACATCAACATATGTTGGAATTTGTATTGCTTGCGGCCAAATTCCTGTTGGATAGGTTGCCATCAGATCGAGGCCAGTAGATATTAGTTGGTATCTATCGTCTTGTATTGATGCAGAATAATTTATCGTGTTTAAAATTCCATTTTGGGAATTTAGTTGGTATCTATCGTCTTGTATTGATGCAGAATAATTTATCGTGTTTAAAATTCCATTTTGGGAATTTTCGCTCCCTCTTAAGAAGGTGGTTTTAATCTTGAATAACCTCAGAGTGCGAGCCATTCGAGATGTCCACTCGGTTGTGGTGTTTTCCCCACAAGATTCGAAATACGGATAGTGAGTGTTTATATTGCCGCATGCTGGGACAATAACTAGGCAGACCATAATCACGATGGATAGCATTTGGGTTGTAACACGACGCTTATTTTCACGCGATTGCCTCCATTTAAGAATAATATCGAGCAGAGATCCTAGAATTAATATTAGATATAGTGCAAATACCGCTCTTGAAGTAGTACAAATCGCTAAATATAACCAAGGAGTTGCCAAGAGCATGCGCAAGATTCCTGATCGCCAAGTAACTATGGAATAAATTGCCATAAAATATGTTCCTAGCATAATCGGCATTGACTTCATGTTGAGATGGACAGATCCGTCCGTATTTTCAGATCCCCTCCACCAAACCAGAGCCGCTAATCCCCATCCAGCCACAATCAGGTAATTTAAAAAATCACCAGAATAGTCGTTTGTAATCGTGTTATTAGTATTGCTTTCAAAAAGTTCACTATTTTTTTTGCTGCATTTAGTAAGGCTAAGCACAAGAGTATTGACGGACTGAGAAAAAAAAACAGATACAATTGCGGCAGAGAAGTTTGTGTAAACCGTAATTTCGGCTTCGGGGCTATACATATATTTAATGATAAGATACAAACAAAAAAGCGTTACCGCGGTTCCGTAAAACGTAATTTGACGCAATTGATTTTCTTTAATTATCCAGTAACGGCGTAACCGCCAGCAAATAATAATTCCGGCAAGCAAAAAGATTGACTGCATGGTTCTTTTAAGTTCAAAGTTTCCCACGCAAGTGCACCAACAAATTATTGACCCAATGGCAGGATATCCGCCTACGCATAAGATCCCTAGAGATAGCCAAATCTCTTCTTTATTATTTTTCTTCATCATATAAAAATTTTCGTAGATTTTGGACCTTAATTAGTATTTGCACTGTTGGGTTATTTTAATAAATTAGTAGATGTAACTTTCGTTGTATTATCTTATTTCGTCACTTGGCATGCCTGTTCTCTTCTCTCACTTGACGTTATTTTTAATGCTCTCCGAATCCGCTTAACCATCCAGCTTGTCTTGTTATGACTCCTGCCATCCATTCACAAGGCTTTACATCCTGATTCACCACCGCCCCAGAATCGATAAATCAAATCTTCCCTAAGGTGACAACACAAATAGTCATCACATTGGCTCGTATATGCCCTTTATCACCAAGGTTTTCGGTTCTCCTCTTTCCTGGGAATCCCGGCACGGGGGTTGTAGGCATTGGTCAAGACTATGCTGGCCTCACAAAAATATCGTCCTCGATTTTCACCTCGTCATAGGTGCTGACATTATTTTGCAATTTCTCCCCATCACTAATTTTCGCCTTGCTCACATAGTGGTCCTGATCCAGTGAACACCGATTCCACACTCCTAATGAATGCTATTCTTGGTCTTCTACGGAGAGGCTCCAGATTCCGCCAAGACCCTGCAAGGCTTGCCCATGGCTGATTTGGAGCCAGTTATAAAATCCTAGGATAGAACTGACGATGCTTTTAAGAAACAGCCCTAGATCCGCCCTTGCAAACCATACATTGAGGAATCCGACCAGCCCCAGATAAAGAAGCAAAGCGGGCATGAGGCGCCGTAACCGGTTGATCGCGAAATCCCCAAGCCCCGGCCAGCCCCGAGGAATTCTGCGCAGGAGGGTTCGCGTGATCAGAAAACCGCTCAAGCAAAAGAATCCCTCCATGCTTCCCTAGCCCAGCCCCACCGGGGCTCCGGGCACAATGTGGTAAATTAGAATCCCCAAGACAAAAAGCCCCCGAAGGAAATCCAAATCGAAGCTTCTCGAGGCCTTGCCATCAGCAGACACGCCCTTTATCGAGCAAACCCAAAAAATCCCCTTTGAGCCTCCTTCAGTGGAGGAAGCCAGCCATAAGGCTCCGGGCAAACATGACAGTTTAAGGTCAGGATTTATTTTCTATCCGCAGGATGTCGCCTTCCAACAAATACACGTCCTGGGTGGCCTGGCACCGATATTCCCCTTGGCCACTAAGCTCAAGAGGAATTCGCTCCCCAAACCGGCTCATCCACCCCGCCTGCCTGGCGGGAATACCCATCATCAAGGCATGGGCTTTGACGTTCCGGTTCACCACCGCCCCAGCAGCAATAAAACAGTGCTCCCCTAGGGAAACCCCGCAGATAATAGTGCAGTTAGCCCCTATGGTGGCACCTTTCCCAATCTTTGTTTTTCGGTACTCATCTTTTCGCGGTATGAACGCCCGTGGATTATATACGTTGGTGAAGACCATACTGGGACCGCAAAATACATCATCCTCGATCTCCACTTCGTCATAGACACTCACGTTGTTCTGAATTTTTACCCCATCCCCGATTTTCGCTTTTCCGACATAAACATTTTGGCCCAGCGAGCACCTTTCTCCTATCACCGCTTCCGGTCCGATATGACAGAAATGCCAGATTTTTGTGCTTTTGCCGATCTTGGCGCCAAGATCAATAATGGCGGAGGGATGAGCGTAATATTCTGGGGCTTTCATTTGATCAGCACTTGTTTTCCATTGGTCGAAAGAGACTTTTGGGCCGCATGCAAAAGGCTTAAAACTTCCAACCCTTTCCGGCCATCGGTCCTAGGCACAGCCCGTGTGCGGATACATTCAATAAAGTGCCGGCACTCCTCGGCCAGTGGCTCAGCTCTGCTGAATTCCACTTTGTGTCCGTCCCCCTTGATCGGAACCGGCTGGCCCTCTTTCCACTCCACCCGCTGGTCGTAAAGCATCAGTTCTTTGGTGATATCACAGAAGCTGGCCATTTTTTTGGATCCCACTACCACCAGCTTCTGCTCCTTGAACGGGTGCAACCAACTCACGTAGATATGGGCCCTCACCCCGTTATCGAACAGCATCTGCATTAGGGTGATATCCGGAATGTTGGGGCTGACATACGCCCCACCAGTGCTGATCACTTCAAATGGCATTTTCCCGGCAATGCGCAGGATCACCGAAATGTCATGCGGCGCAAACGACCAAAGGGCGTTTTCCTGAGTCCGGATTTTTCCCAGATTCAGCCGATGGCTCATTACATAGCGGATCTCCCCTAACTCACCTGAGCGGATAAGCTCGTGAAGCTTGAGAATGGCCGGATGATACTCCAGAAGATGTCCCACCATCAGGATTTTGCTTGCCGTCTCCGCAGCCTTGACCAGCTTTTCGCCCTCTTTTAGATCCACCGTAAGCGGCTTCTCCACAAAAAGATCTTTTCCCGCCGCCAAAATCTTTTCTCCCACCTCATAATGGGTCTCGGCTGGAGTGGCCACCATCACGCCGGCGATCTCGCGGTCATCGAGAATTTCCACGGCGCGGGAAGTCCATCGGATCCCCCTACCTTGATCCCCAACCAGTTTTCGGGCCGCCTCCAGACACGTCGAAGAAGGGTCACACACTGCAGCCAGGTGCCCGAGCTGAGCAAGGGTCCGCACAATATTCCGACCCCAGGCTCCGGCTCCCATGACGGCGATGTTCGCTTTGCTCAAATTCTCACCTCAAAGCGTCCTTCAAGCTTTCCACAATAAAATCCTGCTCTTTTTCGGTCAAGAAAGGGTGCATCGGCAGGCTCAGGACTTCCCGGGAGGCTTTTTCGGATTCCGGAAAATCGCCCCACTTATAACCCAAATCTGAGAAAACCGGCTGCTCATGCAGACACTTGGGATAATAGACGGCGGTGGGGATGCCCTTGGCTTTCAGCCTTTCCGCGACCTTGTCCCGTTCAGGCACACGGATGGTATATTGGGCGTACACGTGGGTATTGCCGGGGCGGATTCGGGGGGTGCCACAGACGTCCTTGAGTAGCTCCGAATAGCGGGCTCCGACCCGGCCTCGCGCCTCAACTTCGTGTGGAAAGTGGGCAAGTTTAGGAATTAGGATAGCGGCTTGCAGAGTGTCAAATCTGCCGTTCATACCCAAAAGCGGGTGGTGGTGACGCTGAATTCCTCCATGAGTTCGAATCGCCCGCATTTTCTCAGCCAGGCCGTCATCGGAAGTGAAAAGTGCACCGCCGTCCCCATAACAACCCAAAGGTTTGGCCGGGAAAAAGCTGGTGCTACCGATGGCGCTAACTCCACAGCTTTTTTGCCCGTTATAGGTTGCCCCGAAACTTTGCGCAGCGTCTTCCACCACCGGAATTGCACGATCCGAGGCCAACTGATTGATTCCATCCATATCGGGCAACTGGCCAAAAAGGCTAACCGGCATGATCACCTTGGTCTTTGGGGTAATTGCCGTGGCGAGTTTGCCAACATCCAAATTGTAATCCAAGGGATCGATATCTACGAAAACCGGCTTGGCGCCTACCAAGGCGATAGACTCGGCCGAACTAATCCACGTGAATGGCACGGTGATGACTTCGTCCCCAGACCCGATGCCGAGCGCCCGGAGCGCAATCTCCAAGCTATCCGTTCCGCTAGCACAGGTAATGGCATGGGGCACGCCCACAAATTCTGCTAGGGCTTTTTCCAGCTCGGAGACCTCCGGTCCCATGATGAAATTTCCATGTTCTAAAACCTTGCGAATCCTCGCATCGATCTCTGTTTGATACTTCAAGTATTGCTGTTTGAGGTCGATAAATTGCATTGATTTTATTTTTGGTACGAGGGATTGCGTTCTAGATCTTAAGACTGCTGGCGGAAAGGATATGCTTTCCAGTACGCATTGATTCCAAATCCTCCACTTCCATTGCGCTACAAACCTTATACTTAAGAATTATGCCTGAAAATAGAGCTTGGGCCTGTTGTGAGGCGCAACACAGTTGCGTGTATCCACAAGCGGAACGGCAAGCTGGGAGAAATTATGATTTTTAAGGGGAGTATGCGCAGTGGCAATGACAACTAGGTCTGAGGCGGTATCGATAGGCACTGATTTTTTCCCGGTCAGCTTGGGGTGCTCGCGGCTTGGCCTAATAGCAGGCACAAACGGATCGTGAAACAAAACCTCAGCTCCCTTTGCCTCCAGTTTTTCCATTAATACAAAGCTTGGACTTTCGCGCTCATCGTCCACGTCTGCTTTATAGGCCGCCCCTAGGATAAGAATTTTGGAATCCTTGATCGACCTCCCCACCTGGTTCAGGGCATCTCCCACCTTTTGGACAACAAACTCTGGCATCGCGGTATTAATCTCCCCCGCCAGCTCGATGAAGCGGGTCGGATGACCATACTCTCTCGCCTTCCACGTCAGGTAAAAGGGATCGATCGGTATACAGTGCCCACCAAGCCCAGGTCCGGGGTAAAAAGGCATAAAGCCGAACGGCTTGGTCTTGGCAGCCTCAATCACCTCCCAAATATCGATCCCCATCGATCCATAAATAATCTTTAGCTCATTGACCAACGCGATGTTCACAGAACGAAAGATGTTCTCCATCAGCTTAGTAGCTTCGGCCGCTCGCGTGGAGCTCACCGGCACTAATCGTTTGATT
>Ga0247843_1006630_pt1 | contig 14941 bp, 6 predicted proteins | sample LaCruzMarch2017__FD_192420 | JGI IMG/M metagenome (GOLD analysis project Ga0247843, IMG submission 192420) | Freshwater microbial communities from meromictic Lake La Cruz, Castile-La Mancha, Spain - LaCruzMarch2017_8m | ecosystem: Environmental > Aquatic > Freshwater > Lake | place: Spain... | reverse complement strand
TGATTTGGATCGTCTCAGCATGACACTCAAAATTCGTAAAAAATTGTGTATGCGTGGTTCTAGCCGGCGCGTTGTATTGGTTTGCCCAATGATGATTCATTCTCCTTATTAGACCGATTGGTGGACCGAATATGTACAACCGCATCGTCACATCCGACTGCAACCTTTCGTCCATCGGGAGGACAGATTGATGCCGATATTACACCCACATTCGGATTGGACTGTCTGTGGTATTGACACTACGATGATGCGATGTTGTTGTTGTTGAACTAATTGTTTCCAACATTACCAAGGGTTGCGATTTTTCATCATTGTTGTATTGTTATCCATCGTCGATCGTCAATTGTTGACGTATCCCTACCTCATCATAATTGTAGTCATCATCATTGTCGTATCATCCTGTATCGTAGTACTCCTGTTATTGTTGTATCATCCTCCGTCTCGTACTCCTCCTCACTGTTTGATTGTTATGTAATAATAATATGTAGTGTAGTTCTGCATGGTCGGCGGGGCGTAAATATGCACATGGGTCCTGTACTAGCCAACGACTCCTTCCCACCAGTTAATTGTCACATATTTCTGCATTGACAACCACTCAATTTTCTCATTCCAATCATTGAATTGGCCCAAATCGAGCAAGGACATACCCATCAATGGTGTTCCGAAGGGGCCCGCGTACTCGGCTGGGAGGCGTTGACCGTATTGACTCGTCAATCCATCATTCCCCTCTCATACACAAAATGTAACACAATTGATGCAGCGCGGCGTCGCCATTTTCTCTTTTCACCACAGGAATTTTCCCAAACCAAGCGCAGACCACCTCACCCATGGTGTGTTGATGGCGTCGATGCACCCGGCTGGGGACTCATACAACCACAGGCCGAGCGATTTGCGTCTACACTAGGAGGACGTAGTGCCGTCATGCTGTCTCCTTATCTGTACCTCTGACGTTTGGCATGTGATCGGAGGATGACGCGCCGTAGCGGCTCGGCTCACTACTCGTTCTTGGTTCGTCTGTTGCATATATTGCGTACGTCGCAAATTACTGTCGTCGTGGCTGTTTAACGCGGTATTAACGGCGTCGCCTCAACCTGCCGGTTTAATGCACCGCAAGGATACAACTGAAAGTTCAGCGTGTTACGCACAAATTCCTTTCCCGGGGGCGAGTTGACACTGCGCAAACAGCCACAAAGTATTTTGCGACGAAGAGACGCGTAAGCTTTCACGGAGACGCGTAGGCTTTCATGCTAGTGTTGTGTGTTCTCTGGTGAATATGCATCATGGGCAGGGAAACGGCCTTGCTTGCATCCATCGCGTGAGAGACGGCCCCAAAAGGCGCAATAATTCTTAACGGATGACTTCGTGACGTGGCTTAAATAAAAATACTTATCAAATGTATTTAAGCCACGTCACAGCCTTCTCAAATCTATTTAAGCACTTAACAAAAGTATTTAAGCCACGTCACACACTTAACGAAAATCTATGAGGATTCGTTGGGTCTAATACTAATTACTTATTGTTCCGGCTTAAATACTTTCACCAGCACAAGCTGAATGCCGTACCATACCTACATAGCCGCTAGAATCAAATTTTGGTTCAACAAAGTCTGTCCATCTGAGCGCCAGACAGACGGTTCATTCCAGCTGAGTTCCATACTCTCCCTTGTGCCTTCGGGAAATGCCCTCAATCGTGGACACAACGAGAGAACAAAGGATCTTGATCATTTGTTGAGAAACAGTCCGGAAACATGGAACGAGCTGTAAAACATTGGATAATTGCAGCATCAGCTGGGGATTTTTATGCTATGCAGTGCTGTTAGTAGAGAATCTATTGACTCAACTTTGAAAGCTGGCAATGTTTGTTGTGCTGAGATGAGAAGGAGGTCAAGAGATGCATGTATTCAATTCATAATACAAGTATTATTCAGGCAATCTCAAACTGAAGCGACTGTGTTGCGTTCTTGAGTGTCCGCTGCTGTTTGTAATGTGATATGATAATGGTACTAGTTTAAGTGTTGGCAACATTTCATTGCGCCTTTTTCATCTAATTTCAGTAAAAAATAGAATGGACAGTCATTGTCAGTATCAGCACTCTGAATAGACTTGTTACCATCTTCAACTGCATCTGAATTATTTAAAGTGCCGAGGAAATCGTTCATCTCTCTCATGAGATGGTACATCTCTCACGAGATTTCATCAACTTTGCCACCTCTGCCTCGGTCAGCCCTTCACCCTCACGTTGCTGAGTGTCCCAAAAGTCCTTCAGAGTTGTACCCTTTACATCTCGTCTCACATAAAAGAGAATGTAAGCCGAGGGGTCCACCACATCACGGCTTGCGAGTTCATATATCTGAGCATCATTGAACAAACGCCACTTGCCATCGAATTCCGACTTAAGACTTGCCACGTAGTGTCCACCGGATAGAGCACCTTGGTGATGCACGACTCCGTATAAATCGTATATGCTCTCCGTACGGCCGGAATTACTTCTGGAAAGGGGGTGAAAAGTCCCACCAATTTCAACGGCATCACTAGTATCTTCATCTTCGGAATTATTCGTTTTCGCACGACAGTCTTCTTGGTTGGCCTTTGTGGAAGAGGAGGAAGAAGGGGCTATTATCCTCGACAAGTCCAAACCCTCAATAGGGAAAACTACTAGGTCTCGTAGCTTTCTCTTCAAGTGTTGATTAAATTGGAACCGTTTCAGATGAATCATTACGAGTGGAGGGGTCCTCCAGATACTCATCTGCTTAGTCTGAACACGAAAGTCTTGACATTTTGAGCAGTATACTTCTGGAACCTTTTCCTCCTTTGAAAACGAATCAAGGCATTCTTCTAGAGTAATCGAACCACTGTATCCATATTTTTTTCCTCCACCCCTGTGGAATGAACTGTGTTTCTTCACTCTCATTAGTGCTCTGTCATGGGGACTTGTTTGCACATTAATACCATTGCTGATTTCAGTGATTTGACTTACATCCCACCCAAATCCTCCACCACTAATATTCACTGACATATGCCAATCAATCGCAAGGCTATCACCACAACTGGCAATCACTGGAAAGTCGTCGCAGGGTATTAGACAGCCAACGCAGCACGAGTACCAACTACACATTGCACAACGACTTCCGTCTCTTGAAACTAGTCTTAAATGGAATCCAAAGGGTGCGATATTTCCAGCTGAGAAGCATTCCATGTCTACTGTCGTCTTTTGACGATGCTGTCTTCCTCTTCTCGCTTTCCGCGACGGAACAGAGGATACTGATGTACCAATACCGGTAGATGTGTTGACTTCTCTCTTCAGTAGTGATGGCGTGATGTTGCTACATGTCAGCACATTACTTGGCACATAGCGCCGCATTCGATTCGAAATTAAGGCGTATAAATCCTTGCCAGAATAACCTTCCAAATCTCTGATGCGGAGCAATAATGGAGATCCAAAAACACTTGGCTGGAAAGGATGTAAAAATGACCCCGGGACTAAAACGAGCTTCCTCTGACATAAAGCAAGATACGAATATTTGACAGTCTGCGATGCACTAGGTCGATCTTTGCTCTCGATAACAGGTTGTATTGCATACACGTGCAACGAGGGAAATCCTCCAGATTCCTGAGAGCTAAGCTTCGAAAGAGCCCACGATTGCTGGTGCAATTTGAGAAACAAAAGAAGTTGGTCTAACAAGTGAGGAGGTACAGGAAGGATTAGAAAGCATCCAACAGAACTCACTGGAACAATCTTCCGTATATGACTTTCGCCCATGTCAACAACTGCCATACTATCTGCTATTTCAGCTAACGCTGACTTGGTCGCATCATCATTTCCGTGCTCGGAATCAAACGACTCATCAACCTGGTCTATTTCATCTGCAAGTATGATCTTTGCCAAATTCAGTAGCACATCAATTACTTTACCATCATGGCGCACGCGAACTGAATATTTCATTATGTCCTTATCTTCTTGTATAGGATATAGAAGACACTGAACAGATATTTGATCATCCTCCGGTAGTGGGACTTGAAGATATGCGAATGGCTCAAATCGGGCACTTTCGTATTTGCACGTCTTACAAGTCGATGTGCTCTTGTACTGACCTGTAAACAATGCCTCTATTATCGATAGCTCTCTTTGTAAGTGATTTGTCCACCAAATATCTGCCAATTCCTCATCCGGTCGTCCATCAGAGTCGGGGGCCTCTATGTATGGCTTTTTCATTATTCTGTTCAAATCTTCGGTAAGTCCACTGAGCAGAAATGCAAGCAACTCTTGAGCATCGTGTTGCTCGTTCCCTGCAAAATCCTCGTTAAATTTTCCTATTGCTTCTTTGAAAGACTTGGGCGTCAATGATGGTGCATCTAAAGGGGTAGATGAAGACATAGTTCTAGTTTTGGTGGGATCTCCATTTGCGTTGTCGTGCGTTTTCCACAAGTCGTGCACAAGTACAGCAAACGCTTGAGCAAGGCGTCCTTCATGACCGAGTGGATTGGTTGTGTTGATGTCGCGAAGGTATGACTTTGAAGTGAAATAATCCCTCAAAATCGGAGTGTGACTTAAGCACTGAATTGATGAGTTAATGTAGCAGGTGTTTCTGGGTGTTCCCGGCAGAGATAATTGTGAGCATAAACATAATTGGTCATGAGCAAGAAAATATAATAAAGGAAACTCCTCACCCCATATTGTAGAGACCGACAATACCATCCCCTAGTACCATCTCCTCCTTCTGCTCATTGGCACGATCAGCTTTTTGCACGTTTTCCACTGTCCTGTCATTTGCCACTTTCGAACGAGGCCAACTTCCATCCTCATTACGTAACTCAAGAAGTAAACTAATATTCTCATTTATTTTCAATTGCGTCGTTCGAAGATTTCTCTTGTCGCTAATAGGGTTATCAAGATCTAGAATCCATCCCATCGTTTCAAGTTCTTTACCTGTTGTAGAATTAGTGATATTGAAACCGTCTATCAACCAAAGACGAGAGTCAGATCGCATCAACTTTGAACCGCGAAGAAGACCCTCACGGAGTTTCACAACAAACTGATCTAGAGGTAGATACATTGAAAGTGGAACAAATTGCTGAAACGGTCTTGGTTCCCCTTGAGAAGCCTTATCGCAAAGGAAGACATTCGCAAATAGGGGATAGAGCTCGATTGCATATTCCTCACACACCTCTGACGAATCCGAGGTTCTAGTTCTAATGCTCATGTGGTGTCGCAAATCAGTGTTGAGTTGATGGAAAGGTACAACCTCGCGAGTGATGGGTGGTCCACCATCATGCCACGCCTGTAGAGCACTCCAAGTCAACGGCTCTAACAACTCAAAGTCTCGATGCCATTCTAGGCCTTGTTTCAATGATAGGATCCCCTCTACAGACATGAGATTGTTGTTATCAATCATTCCCGTCAAATGATAGTCTCCGTTGATTTCTTTACTGTCGTTGCCCCTTGCAGCAAAGTGCTGCCATGTCCTCCACCACTCAGAATTTACGACGTACCATGTTGTACCACTTGGTCCATGTGGCTGCTCTTTTGAACGAGGGTATTTATTCTTGTGTCGACGCCCAATCTCGCTCACAATAACATTTTCCATAGTACCCGACCCTGGTTTAACCCCGAATAGTACAGATGCTATAAGACGCAGATCTAATAGGTACAGACCAAGACGAGTTTCGCAAACGGAAGTATTTGCACCAGTATTGCCTTTGGAAACGGGCCGGTTAAGATGCCATCTTACAAAGCCCTCAAAGTCGATAGACAATAAACCTGATTTCGAACCATCACTTGCCTCGGATATAACATAATCAATGAGTTTACTCAGAGGAATGGAAGAAAATGTGGTTAACGGCGGAAAACTTGGTGGCAGCAGCCCCAATAATGATGCGTCGTTGATATCAATTACGTAGTCTTCTCCAACTAATCCAGATGATTGCTTCATACTCGTAATTGATTTACTCAATTCACCCCCCTTGTCTTTGCCAGCTTCATCGAGAGAAAATGTTGGTGAATCTGCATCAAGTCGGTATGACTTGTGCTCCAACAATAGAAGTAGCATTCTACCAATTTGCGACCGATTAAGCAATGTCTCATCGGCCTGCTTTTTGTTATCACCCACTGATATCTGTAGAAATGCCTTGAATGCAAGTTTCAGCAGTGGTATTTCGGACGCATAATCTTCGTCATGATCAGTATGCATCTGTGATACGCAATCGTCGTCTTCTCCCCTTCTAGCATCAAATCGCACAGCCTCACACCCATATGATAACACATCGTATATAGACAAGTAATACTCTCCACTTTCAGGACGGGTGACAACGCTCCTATCATTTGTTATATCCTCATTCCTTCGATCCTGCGCAGCACGTCCAGATATTGCACGGAATGTCAAACGTGCCAATTCGATAGGTAGATACCCCCCATGGCCCAAGTCATTATTTGGTTCAGAAACGGCCCTAATAAAGCTATCTTCGTCAATGACATTCTTTGGTCGATGAGGTTTGACAATAGCAGATGCGTCAGTTATGTGTTCTTCTTCATCGTCATCAACATCTTCTTCGTCCTCTGGTGTAAGTAACATATCTGATTCTTCTTCTGCGCATAAATCATCCACCAAGGAGGAAGTATCGTCAGAATTTATATCAACTTCTCCATCATTGTCTAATATACCACGACTTCCCAATTTGTTACTATTTCGTTGCTCGATGGAATGGAATCTTCTTCTAATTTCATACAATACATTATCACTCTCATCAACACCGTATGTATCATTCCCATCAATTAAGCCATATTTCGTACATAGGACGTCAATCATTAATGATGGGTCTGAATTTACAATACGTAAATGATAATCACACAATATTGGTGAAGGGGGGAGTTGTTTTGGTAGCATGCAATTGAAGAATATTAATATCCAATCAAGTAATATGTGCGACCCTATGATCGACGATGACGACGGTGCAGAGACTGAAGCGTGATTGGTGGTGATGGTGGTGGTAGTGGGCAAGTAGTCAATCGTAGAGCGTACCCCCAATTGAAAGAGATCAGGATTTATCACATTCAAAGTAGAACCAACTCTCTTCACCGGAGGCAGTCTTGACACCGAATTTGAGTTTGTCATCCTCTCCCCTCCTCCTCCTTCTCCAGCGCAACCACCATCAAGGGCAGAAAGAGGAGGAGTAAATAGTCTATCAAGTATACTCTGTACTGCTACAGTCTTGTAACTATCTTCACCATGAATGTCCGATAGAAAGCGTTGGAGCGTGTCACGAGTTAGTGTATTCTGTCGTTGATACCCATCATATATACGAAAGGCTAATAGACATGTTAATTGTACCCCATTGTCATGCGGTGGTTTCGGTGGCGGTGCTCGCATGGTAGTACTAGGTGCTGGTGTTGTTGTTGTTGTTGTTGTTGTTGTTGTGGACTGGGATGATGATGCAACATTAGCAACATCTTCGTCATCAATCATCATTTTACAATCCTCCAACTCATGCGACTGCCGTTGTTGATGCTGCTGCTGCTGCTGCTGCCGTTTCATTGTTTCTAAATAACCACAATATGACATATCCATTTCCCCCAATCTAACAATGGCAAACATGATAATCAAGTCTGGTAATAATATACGTGGTACACGACCTCCTCCACCATAATTCTTCATTCCTCCACCGCCGCCACCTCCACGTGATGATGATGATGCAGCCGATGATGCTGCTAGAATTTGTGTCAGCCGTTGTTCCTCCTTCTGTTCCTCCTCCAGTGTCGTTATTGATTTTCTACCAATCGTCATAGTAGTGGCCATGATACTCAATGTACGTTCTATTAAAGTACCCGGTTCGGGAGGTGTAGTTGCTAATGCGTTAAAAATACATTCTAATAATGCCATGTGTCCATTATTTGCACTACTCCCGGCAGTATTCGAATTGTTATTACTATTAGTAGTATTAGTAGTAGCGCTGCTGCTACTACGATGATCGGGTGGGACGGTCGTGGGAGGTAATAGTATACCATATTTCAAAAAGGATAACTTGTCTAATCCATATACATTTTGCCATGTATGTAATGAGTAGAGTAAGATTTGTTCTACTGTTGTTGTTGCTGTTGTTGTAGTTGAGGAATTCAACCCCGTCATCCTACTTCGTCTAATGTCGTCATTGTTATTATTGTTGTTATTGTTGTTGTTGTTGTTGTTGTTGTTGTTGTTGTTGTCACTATTGAAATTAAACAACGATAACTCTGCAGTAATATCAACATTGTATCCAGGAATTGGAACATAGCCCAATTTGCTCCATGCCTTGGCAACTCGTTGCTGCCGTTCTAGTCGTAACTCCGTGTTGCTACTGCTGCTGCCGCCGCCGCTCTTGCCGTCCTCCTCCACTATTACGTTCCCCGCGGCTGCACCGTGATTGTTATTATTATTAAAATCATGCGCCAGTCCAAATAGCAACAGATCGATCTCGGCCTTCTCATCGACCGACTCTTTCAAATCGAGGGGGTGTCGGTACCTAAAATTATTTCGTCCACTCCTCCTCCCCGATGATGATGATGCCGCCCTCTCCCTTTTTCTTCCTTGGACTCCATTGTTGTTGTTGTTGGCATCGTTGCACGCCGAACGCAGATAATTGCGCAGTATGATCCTGGTCGTTTCCGCGCCCAATATTCGCACCGCGATATGCGGAGATAGCAGGTCGGACAAATGAGTTTGGGGCGACGCGGCATCGGCAGGGAGAATACTGCCACCCTGTCGTTGAGCACTCCCCGTCTTTTGCTCGACGACGCGTAGACGCGTTGTTGACATCTCGGGGGAGGTCATATTATAATGATATTTAATTATTTTTCGTTCAATGTATTTTTGACTGTCATGAAGAAAAAGATAAGCGCTAGAGAGGAGGACAAAATTAGATCTAATCAATACCCAATACGATAGACGCTTTCGTCTCCGCCTCGCTCGCTCTCGTGAGTTGGAATCGATTAATTGTTCAGTCCAAGACAAAGACGTCGTCGACTGTTGTTAGACGATAGGGAGGGATCAATCCCAAATCTTGAATCAAGGACAAATGTACTTTGCGAAGACAAAGAATCTTAAAAATAAATGTAACCGTTTGCACAAAAATGTGTGCCAATCGAAATCTCGCTCGCTTTTGCTCGTCGCGGTCGCGCTTCCCGGCCCTCCCCAACTCCGCCGAGCTCTAACTACCCCCCTAGACTCCAGTATTCAAAGGCACCAGTATCAGCGAGGCTGTCGTCGTGTGGATGTTGTTACACGAAGATGAATGATGTCAATGATAATAGTGCTCGATGGCAAATTAAAAAAATCACAACAGGGAACAATAGTGGCGGATGCCGCATGGGTGGAGGTACTAACAACGGCACGACGACGGTGGAGTTGTCGTTGTTGGCCGATGATTACAATTCCTTGATTACCAGGAGTGCAGCAGTCGTTACGCCGTCTTCTCGTGATACTACCGACGACGACGACGGCTATACTACCAATGATGATGATGGTGATTCCACCGCACATTCTCCTCCTCCTTTGCCAATGCCATCGTGTTGTTCGGCGAATCGAATGACGAATCAAAAAAAAACTAACAACGGTCTAACGCAGCAGCAGCAGCAGCCGCAGCCACTATCATTATTCCGTACTCCGTGGAATCAAAAAATACGAATGACTCCGTTAACAATGGCTTTGACAACTGCGTCATCATCGTCATTTGTTATTCCCTTGTCGTCATCAACAACAACAGCCACAACGACGAGATCAGCGGCAGCTACATTCACACCAATGGTGCGCCAGTCACCTTCATTATTTCTGTCCTATCATGACCACGATCACAGTGCTGTTGTTGACAACATATGTAACGACAGTAACAAAATAAACAATTTCAATGTTGTTAGCAATGGCGTTGTTGAACTTGTTGATGATGATGATCATGACGATGACTGTGACGATGAAGCAATATCACCCTGCTATTCTACTACTATTACAAATCAAAACACCAGCAACAGTCTAACACAGCAGCAGCCGCAGCCACTATCATTATTTCGTACTCCGTGGAATCAAAAAATACGAATGACTCCGTTAACAATGGCTTTGACAACTGCGTCATCATCGTCATCATCGACAACAACAGTCGCAGCAGCTACAATCACACCGACGGCTACGTCACCATCATCATTTCTATCCCATCATGACGACGACATCGCCGTCGACAGCATTTGTAATAACAACAATTCCAACGTTAGCAATGACGTTGTTGATTATGATTGTGGTGGTGATGATAATGAAGAAGCAATATTACCCTCCTCTTCATCCTCTTCCGATTATTCATGCCACATGGGCATGGAGAGTAGTAGTAGTAGTAGTAGTATCCATACAACTACTACTGCGTGTTCACCAATGACCCCACGAACCAATGACTACATGAAATACAATTCACCATTCAAATCATACATGACAATACTCGATGAACGATTAGATAGTGTTACAAAAGAATTGCATCGCTTAGATTGTCGGATTGAACAATGCTACTCAAATGATGATGATGATGAAGATGATGACGATGAGGGTAACAATGATAAGGCAATATATGATGACTTGTACGGCAAGGAGGACCAAATGTCAAAGTATTATTGTTATTCAGTTGATGATAATGTCGTTGATGATATGAATGATTGCCATCGTGCTGTTGTGGAAGAGACGATGATAAATGTGACAAACGACGAACATCACGAGTATCACGGCAATGAAATAATGAGCGACGAAGATGAAAATGACAAGGAAAATATCGTACCCAGCAGTACTTTGAACAACCACCCTCCCAGTGACGACGCAACCGGCAGTAGTGACAGTAAGAGCGTCGATGGTGATAGTACAGGCAAAAAAAGACACCGAATGGGCGAAGTGAATATTGTGAATAGCTTTCATTCCACTAGTGATAGATCGCACCGACTGCCACCGCAGCAAATGTCATGTCAACCACATCAACAGGAGCACATAAATTGCGTAATAGGTGATACACCATTTGACAGCTGTAGTACCAAAGTGCGTAGGGTATTATGGAAAGAAGGAGCATTTACACCATGCTATAATAGCAACGACGATGAAGTACCAATTCAATTATTTCCAATAATAGTAACACCAAATAGTGAGACAATTCAACATGTAACCAATGAATGTGATCAAGTTACTAAGGAACGTGATCAATTATTGAATCTGGTTGTTGAATTACAGCAGCTACGACGCGAAGATGCTGTCACAAGTATGCAATTACAACGTGAGCATCAGCCGTCTTTGGCAGAAATTGATCAGCTTCGCAGTGAATTGAATAAGCAGGAGACTGCATACCGAGAAGATAATGAGCGTCTGAATTTGGCCATGAAAGTGACACCAACCGAGAAGCTTACAAGTGCTGAAGCGTCATATTATGGTACTACTGATATGCTGAGGGATAATATAAAAGTCCTCGAATTGAGGAATTCCGAACTTGTCAGCAAGGTTGAGCAGCTAACATCATCTCTCAACGTCGTGGTCGAGGAGAATAAGGTGTTACAGATTCGAATCGAGGACAATAGTGCCGCATATAACGAGCTGTTAAAAGATAACATTGTCATAGAGGAGAAACAATGTCGATTATTGAACGTTGTTAATGATTTGACAGTATCGCTCAACGCCGAGAGGTTGGATTACGAGAAGAAAATTGATAGTTTAACGACTTTGTTGGAAGCGGAGAAGACGGCTAATGCCACAATTGTCAAGAAGCTGGAAAGGACATTTAATGATGTCATGTTTCAGAAGGAGTCTTTGGAGGGTTCTCTGTCAACTATTTTGTCTGAAAAGACTGACCTTGTCAACAGCCTACAAGATAAGTCGTCGTTGCTGCTAGATTCTCAGGCAGAAAACGAATCTCTATCGATGCAACTGTTAGATCTTCGTAAAACAGATGAAGTCAAGGGACAGGAGATTAAAGTCATGCAACAGCAGTTTGAAGTAGTCCGTGCTCAACGTGATGAGCTATTTGGCAAGAGTGCTGTTTTAAAGAAATCACTTGCCAGATCAATTCAGCTGCTAGAGAAGAGCAAAGATAGAGAGTCTCAGATCGTGTCATTGAATGAGAGCATCGTCAATTTACGAACAATGCTTTCGGGCAAGGATACGCAGTTAGCCAGAATGTCCATTAGAGTTCAGGAATTACAGCAACAACAAATGGACTCAACAGACAGTGACTCGAAGGATGTGATCGAGAGAGCGAATCATTTCCAACACCTCGCTGCTAGACTTGCTGTATCTCTGTTGCAGCTACGGATTAAATGGAAACAATCGAACGAACACAATTTGGTTGCTCAACTGACAGCACAGAATGATAAAGTGGCTACATTAGAGCGTTGTGTTGATGGGGTAACGGCTGACCGGCATGCACTAGCAATCACTCACTTTCATCTTCACGAGAAAGTATCAGCCACGGCAGCTGAAATTGCTGCTGAGGAAAAAGCTCAGCTGAATTCCCAAATACGTTCGTTGAGTGAAAAGATTGTGAATCTTGAAGATGAACTTCAGTTACTTCGAGCTAAAGGATTGAATCAGACTGGTATACTTAGTGAACTTACGTATCAGGATGATCAGCTACTGCAGGAAAATACATGTATAATTGAGGATAATACTTCTTGTATTAGCTCTCTTCGGGAAGATAATGCTGCTCTGACAATGGAACACATAACCATCAAACATCATTCGGAACGAGCAACATGTGGTCTTGAGGAGAGACAAGCTGTAAATTGCTCTGATGTTGATAACAAGGAATCATCGGTCGCTTACTATAGTGACTCTCCAGAAATGGCAACACCGCCATCGGCTGAAGTTAAGACGTTGCTTCATCATGCACTCAAACTCGAATCACAGCTGGAATCATCAGTCATCGAAGTGGATGTATTACAAGAAACAATCAAATCCAACGAAGCAACCATATCTGATCTTCGCAATCAAATGATCACTCTTGACGGGCAGAATTCTAGTAAGGAAAGACAGCTATCATCGTTACTGTCAAGAATGGATATTTACGTTAGTGAACGTGACGGTCTTGCTTTGCAGCTTGATAAGTCTGTTATGGAGTTGAACTGCGTACGAGAGGAAAGAAACGAGATGGAGAAGATGAGCATTGAAGTGAGGAATTTGCGAGTTGGACTGGCAAAGTCTCAAGAAGAGTTGGCAACGACCAAGAGAGATTGTCACGTTATACATCGCCAATCAATGGCTCTTCGAGATATTGTTGGTAAGGCAAAGATATTGCTTGAGAAAAGCGAAATTGAGAAGAATCGTCTACAATATGAGTTGGATAATGTCTTACATGATGCCATGAAGGAAATGCCGCACGAAGACTCTTCTCGGACACCACACGTTGCATTTATCGAAGAATTCAACAACAATATACAACCAGTTGCTAAACGTGGAAATAATAATGAACTCACCATGTTGGCAGTTAGACAAAGTACTGATACGGGTGCTATTATTGACCTTGACGAAAGACAGCAAGCTTCTTCGAATAACAACTGTGTCAACAATAATGATGATGTACCTGCCAAAGTTTCATCCTTATTCATGAAGAACGGACTGTCAATGTTTGACTTACTGAAAGATACACATAAATCTGGCAGAAAGGATAATATGAAATATCGTAACTGATTATTCTTTTTGAAGTGCATGAATTGACTTATTATAAAAATGTTGACTCAAATAATACTTTCACTTGCCAATGGAATAACTTGATGTTACATAAATTTAATTCTTATTCTCTAGACATGAGCTGTCTTTTGTGTGCATACAATCATCCTTCCCCTTCCTTACATTCTTCCCCCCCCCCCTCACATTTTCTAAACCTTCCCACCTTCCTCACTCATTCAACTCCCCCACCCCCCCCTTCCCCATCCCTCTCCAACAAAGACAATTGTCTTCTTCTCAAGCGGTCAAATATTTATTCGCCTCACGATCAAATGCACCCTCAACCTGTACCAATCCCCGTACATATGGATGTGTGGCACTAATAGATTTGAGTGTCTTGATATACTCCCCCACCTCTCCTCCATTTCCTCCTCCCTTGTCAAGGTATTGTGCACAAACAATCGAATTAACCAACGTATCAACATCCGTACCGCCTTCGTGGTTACCAATTGCTTCTTTCAATGCCAATTCGGCAACGTCGTACTTATTCCCGACGATGTTGGCAACGGCCGTACAATTCAACAACAGCAAACTCGGGCCGTACTGCTCGGTCAGACCGAGTAACGTATGAACGGCATCGTCGGCCTTGCCGCTGCCGCCGTGTGCCAATGCCACGTACACGCTCGTCAATTGTGCCAATACGCTATCCTCGTCGGCCTGCCTCAACAATCCCAACGTCTCATGGGCCAGGTCGTATCGATCGATTCTGATGTATATCTGCGCGCACATCGCCAAATGTTCCATGGTCAATCCCAAGTGTACGCACGCCAACGCCTCGCGCAACAGGTCGGCCGCGAGGTACACGTGACACGCGGTCAGTCGGACCGAGGTATCCCCCGGACCGCATTCCGTCAATAGGATCTTCAGCGAATCGAGCACGTCCCGCTTCTTGCCTTCGTCGTTTGCGTCGTCGGCGACGAGGTAGGCGGCGTGCAGGCCCAATGCCCCGATGGCGTGACTATTATTTTCCCCGGCGGCGACGGACGATATGATTTTATCGTACGACTTCGAACCCAGGTGACATCGCAATACCAACTCGTCGCGCTCGTTCTTCAGGTGGGGAGGCATGGGCTTGCGACCGGCATTCCTCGCCTCGTCGAGCGCGAGCGCGTAGTGTCCCAGCCAATATTGGGCGCGGAGGGTGTACAGCTCATCGGGCTCGGCCATTGTTATGCACGGGGGGTTGCACTGGGGGGTGAGCCGTAGGTTAGGGCGCCGGACGGTGGAAAAGCAAAAGGCGAG
>Ga0247843_1006627_pt1 | contig 14947 bp, 14 predicted proteins | sample LaCruzMarch2017__FD_192420 | JGI IMG/M metagenome (GOLD analysis project Ga0247843, IMG submission 192420) | Freshwater microbial communities from meromictic Lake La Cruz, Castile-La Mancha, Spain - LaCruzMarch2017_8m | ecosystem: Environmental > Aquatic > Freshwater > Lake | place: Spain... | reverse complement strand
TCTGTCCATAAGCTCCACCAATCCTTCTTTGATTGCTGAAGCTTACAGGGTTAGGGGGGTGACATTATCGCTGGAGAATTAAAGGGAGACAAAATCGCTGGAGAATCACATTTGGTTACCCATGCGCGAGCTTTTGCCGACAATGTGGCAGCCCGCACGCAGAACAGAGTGAGTTTCGAGCTCGTGTTTCCCGAAACCGCTGCATTGCAATCCGGTTTTCATTTTCCCTGGGCTGCTCAGCAGCTTGCTCAGAATAAAGTTCAGATAAGCCAAATTGGAACCGGTCAACTTTCTCGCCATTCGAGAGTTTTAGGGCTGTTTGATCTTCCCTTTTTGTTTCGGGATCACCAACACGCTGCCGCTGTTCTTGATGGGGCCTTAGGTGAAGAAATAAGGAAGACGGCTGCACTGCAGAGCGGAAAGATTCGCCCATTGTCGTTCACTTACAGTGGCGGTTTCCGCATTGTGGCATCGAAAAGTCGAATTGCCAGAATTGGAGATTTTGCGAATTTGACCGCTAGTAGCGTTCGCTCTATCGAGGATCGGGCGGGCGATGATTCGGACAAATCCCTTCCAATATTGAGAGACGAATCTATGAAATCTTTTGGCGTGAAAATAGCGCCATTCCAATCGAAAATGGTTTCCGAATCAGAGCTTTTTCGAACGGGCGTGATCAATGTGAGCGAAGATCATTACGGGCACTATACTGGCATTTTCAGCAGGGAAGGCCTTATTCCGGGAACGATGAAATTTTTCCTTGAGACGAACCATAGTCTCTTTCTCACTTCAATAGTAGCAAACGAAGAGTTTTATCAGTCGCTGAGCCCAGAAGATCGTGGGGTTTTATTGGAAGAGGCCCAGGCGCTCGCGGTAAAGGAGCGAGTTGATTCGATTCTCTCCGACCAAAAGGCCAAGCGGTGGCTCGAGGTGAGCGGCTTTGGCGTAGATGTTCCGAGCCCAGCGCTACTGGCTGCAATGAAGGAAAGGTCTGAGCCAACTTACGCGCAATTCAAAGGCGCATTCGGCGATTTACCTGAAAAAATTCGGGCCTTCGGTGGGCAGAACGATTCCATGAAAATTTCTATGTCTCGAGACAGATAGGTGCTGGTCAAACCGGCCCAGCTCTTCACCTCACCCCCTCGTCCAAAACTTAAAAAACCCACCGAGCTTGCGCTCAGTAGGTTTTTTAAGATTGGTCGGGGCGGCGGGATTTGAACCCACGACCCCTTGCACCCCATGCAAGTGCGCTAGCCAGGCTGCGCCACGCCCCGATACCAAAGGAGACTGCAAAGTAAACTAAGGCGGTGCCGGGGGTCAAGTTGCACGAGCAAAGGTGCGGGAACTCGCGCGCATAGATAAAAGGGAACCTTGCGAATGACGCAAATTGTCATTCGTCACCAAAAACTGCCGCATTTGCGCCAAATCACCCTCTCCGCGCTGAGACGAAAGTCAGTAGGAAAAATCCGGAGTGAGTGAACTTCGCTCTTCTTTCCTCGATTTTTCGCAGCATGGCATCGCGCTTGCGTTAGTGGTCGCAAAGGAACCATTGCTATGAACAAAGCCAAACTGCAGAACGTAAGCTCGGAATCCGGCTTTACCTTGATCGAACTCATGATCGTCGTCGGAATCATCGGTATTCTCGCCGCGATCGCGGTTCCCCGCTTTGAAACTCACATGGCGAAAGCGCGCCAGGCGGAAGCCAAGATCGCCCTCGCGGCCATCTATGGAGCGGAAAAATCCTTCTACTCCGAGTATGCCGCTTATGTTTCTTCGATGGACGCGATCGGCTACCAGTCTGAAGGCGCCCGCCGATTTTATGTGGTTGGATTTGCCGGTGTGCATACGGGCACGATCACCGGTTATTCGGGCGTGCTCACCACCGCGAGTTTCCCTTCGCTGGCAAACCCGTTCACCTGCATTGGCGGCCCGTCGGCTCTTTCGCCCGCATTGAACGGTGACGCGCAAGTTTTCAGCGTGACTGCTACTGGCTGTATCCGCAATGGGCAGGGTGTGCACGACACCTGGACCATCAACGAACAGAAGGTTCTTTCGAACTCCAGCGTCGGTATCTAGTGGCTGATCGCGGTTATTTCGACCCGGAAACCGGCAATTTACGCGGAAACGGCACCGTATCCGGAATGAGGCAGGTTGAAATAAAAGACTTTTGTTTATTGCCGCGGATGGCAGAAGTCTTGCAGAATGGTTGATACGTACATTTTAAAACGAAGTAGATGTTGAATTAGGGGGACCTATGAAGATCATGAAAAATGCCAAATTGAACCAAAAGGGCTTTACGCTGATCGAGCTCATGATCGTAGTGGGCATTATCGGTATTCTCGTGGCGATCGCCGCCCCGAACTTCTCGCGCTACCAGTCTAAAGCGCGCCAATCAGAAGCCAAGATCGCGCTCGCCGCCATCTACGGCTCGGAGAAGGCCTTCTACTCCGAATACGCCGCCTATATCGGCTCCATGGACGCCATCGGTTACTCTCCTGAAGGCGCCCGTCGCTTCTATACTGTGGGCTGGTCGGCCGCACAAGGCGCGAACCCTACCGGTTATAACGGTGGTAACGGAAACTCGCAGTGGACCAACGTGAACAACTCCTTCGGTTCTTGCAGCGGTACTGTAACTGCCACGGCTGCCGGCCTCGCCGGTGACGCGCAGACCTTTATCGCCGGTGCTGTTGGTTGTGTTCGCCAGAGCGCGACCCTTGATGCCTGGAGCATCAATGAATTGAAAGTGCTAGCTAACAACCAGATCGGTCTCTAAGCGGGTAACACGGACTGGTATGAGGATTCTGATCGCTCTACTGTCCGCGGGAATGCTGGTCGTGGCACTGCTGCAGGAATACAAACCGCAGCAGCGCCTAACCGACAAGATAGTCTTCGATTTCAACGAGAATTTTTACAGCTACTCCGCCGACACCCTGAAAGCCATGACCTTTGGCTACAGCCGTGTCGCCGGAGTTCTTCTTTGGCTGCGCTTCCTGCAGCAAACGCCGCCCAGGAAAGTGGAGAAGAACCAGGTGAGCTGGATCTACCGCGACCTCGACGCACTCACCGAAATCGATCCCGAGTTCTATCCCGCCTACGAGCACGGTGGCATTTTCCTCTCCGTGATCACGGAGGACAAACGCGGCGCCGAGCAGGTAATGCTCAAGGGAGTCAAAGTATTCCCGGAACGCTGGAGGATCCGCGCGTATCTCGCGTATCATTATCAATATGAGCTCGACGAACAGGAAAAGGCAGCTGAGCAGTACCGGATAGGGGCAACCCTTCCTGGGGCGCCCTGGCTTCTCGGAGTGGTCGCAAGCTCTTTCATCGGCAAATCACAGGGTAAGCAGCAGAGCATTGAATTTCTCGAAGGAATGGCGAGAGAGGCGACCGACCCTGCAATGAAGAGCAAGTTTCTGGAAAAGCTCGCCCGGTTGAAAGGAGAAGGCAAATGAGCGAAAACGCGATCCGCTTTCTCGGTCTCGAGAAAGAATACAAAGAAGGTTTCTGGCGCACCAGAAAGCTCGTGGTGAAGAACGTGAGCTTCGATGTGCCTGCAGGCCAGATCTTCGGTTTTTTGGGGGCCAACGGCGCAGGGAAAACGACTTCGATCAAAGTTGCCCTTGGTTTGCAAAGCGCCACGCGAGGCAAGGTGGAGATTTTCGGAGAAAGCGTGGAGAACGCGCATAGCCGTGCCCGCATCGGCTTTCTTCCCGAACGCCCTTACTTTCACCTGAACCTCGCCGCCGCCGAGTTCCTCGATTTTCACCGCCGGCTCTATGGCACGCCAGTTCCTGGCAAGAAACGACCGACAAATAAAGAACTTCTGAAGCTGGTTGGCCTCCCAGACGTGGGCGACAAGCTGCTCCGTAACTTCTCTAAAGGCATGCTTCAGCGAATCGGCCTCGCGCAGGCACTGATCAATGATCCGGATCTTGTGATTCTCGACGAGCCAATGAGCGGGCTCGATCCCGTTGGGCGACGCGAAGTGCGCAACCTGATGGTGGAGCTGAACCGGTTGGGCAAGACCGTTTTTTTCAGCTCGCACATTCTCGCGGACATCGAGAGCATCTGCCAGCGGATCGCGTTTCTGGAAAAGGGTGAGCTTAAGTACTGCGGCAAGATCGAAGACCTGTTCGCGCGCGAGGCTCTTGAGTACGAGATTATCTTCCGCCCGGCCAAAGACAGCCCGGCTGCGCAGTTCGAAGGGCTTGGCCGACTTCACCCGCATGGCAAAGAAGACTGTCGCCTGAGTGTGGCGGGCGAAGCAGACGCCCGTAGAGTAACGGAGAAGTTATGGGCGATGGGGGCCGCCGTAACGAGTTTTGGCCCGGCCCATCGCAGCCTCGAAGACATTCTTTTTGGAGAGAAAGGAGGCGGCAATGCTATCGGTACTGGTAGGGATCGCGCTTAACTCCTGGAAGCAGATGGTTCGCGACCGCATTTTTTACGTGGTGCTGATCGTCGCTTTCCTCATGCTCGGCTTCTCTTACCTTCTCGCCACGCTTACGATCGTGGAATCTCGCAAGATCCTGCTCGATTTTGGTTTCTCCGCCGTTTCGATCGCAAGCGGTTTTACGGCCGTTTATATCGGCATCGTGGCCGTTGCGCGAGAGATTGAACAGCGTACGATCTATACGGTCGTCTCGAAGCCAATCTCTCGCTCCACGTATCTGCTCGGTAAATTCATAGGCAGCCTTTGCGTGCTGGCAGCTTCGCACGTCCTTCTGTCTTTCAATATCGTGGCGATCCTGTGGCTGATGGGCGAGGCGGTTCCAACTGGCTTTGTGGCCTGCCTTTTCCTCATCTTTTTGGAGACGGTAGTGCTGTTGTCGTTCGCGTTCCTCTGCTCTTCATTTACAAGCAGCATGCTTTCGATCGGGCTAACGGTGGGGTTTTTCCTGATCGGTCGCTCCAACTCGAGTTTCCAGACCCTTGGCGAACGCGCGCTGAGCGAAGGGGGAAGAGCTTTGGCGAGAGGTCTCTACTATATTGCGCCAAACCTGGAGCGCTTCAATATCCGTGATGTAGTCGCTTATGGCCGCGCCTTCCCGCAGGAGATGCTCTGGGTGGGGCTGGCCTACTCCGCGGCCTACGTGCTCGTTTGTCTTTGCGCCAGCTGCCTGATCATCCGGTCACGGGACCTTCCGTGAGAAACAAGCTCAGCCGCATTTTTCTCGGGCTCCTTCTCGCCGTTTCCTTTGCTCTGCTTTACAAGGAATCCCGCCTGAAGCTCGGCGACCCCGACCGCTACTACCATTTCGCGCTCAGTCGGGAGATGGTTCAGTCTGGCAAGCTTTTCCTGCGCAGCCTTCCGCAGGTGGAGGACCTCGGGTGGGGTGAGTTTTTTGTCGACAAAGAATTCCTTTTTCATCAGGTTACGGCACTAGGCTACTGGATCAATGGAGACGCCGGCGCGGAGTTCGGCTCCACGCTGCTCACCATCGCCGGCATGCTCGCATTTTTTGCGTTCGCTTCCTCGAAGCTTCCGCCAGTGGCGGCCTTCGCGGTCACGTTTTTCACGTACAGTTGCCCGCTGATGATGGCTCGCATTCTGCTGCTTCGTCCACATGTGATGGGTATCTTCGCTTTTGTGCTGATGAATATCGCGGTGCTGAGCAAGCGGCCTCTCGCCACCGGCCTCGCCGTGTTTTTCTTTACGATGAGCTACCACGCGTTTTACGTGCCTCTCGTATGCCTGGTTTTTCTGATCATCCTCTCCTTTTTCGATAGCAAGGAGAGCGCGAAAGAATGGCGAAGGGTGGCCTACTTCGGGATCTTCGGCTGCTTCTGCGGGCTGCTCGCGAATCCTTACTTCCCGGGAAATATCGAGATCGCCATCATCCACGCCAAGATTCCTGGCTTGTATGAAGGTGCGCTGAAGGGGCTCAACTTTGGAGCTGAGCATACCCCCCTTCGCAGTGACGCATTCTTCGAGGTTTTTCATGCGCCTCTACTCGTGTTGATGCTCGCCTTCTTCGTGCTCGGCTGGGAGCAGCGCGATCGGGGAGAAGAGGCCACGCGCCGCCGGCTACAGATTGTTTATATGTTAGGGGTAGCCGGGCTTTTCTTCGTGCTTTCCTTTAAAACCCGGCGGGCGGGAGAGTATTTCGTGCCTGCGATGGGGTTGCTCGGGATTTTCCTGCTGCAGGCCTTGCGCAAGAGACCGGTGCTCCTGGTGGCGATCCCGCTCGGGCTGGGGCTGCTAGAAAGCAGCATTTTCTACCGGGTTTTCAAAGCCGAGTATACGAACCCCGACAATTCCCGCTATGAGCTCACGGTGCCAGCCATTCAGGCGATCCCCAAAGAGCCTCGGGGGGCCAAGATCTACAACTGCGAATGGGATTTTTCTCCCTATATTTTCTATTTACGGCCCGACCTCCGCTTCATCGATATCATGGATCCTTCGCTGCTTTACTTCCGGCCCGACCGCGGTGCCTTTCAGGCCCGCGATGATCTTCGGCACGGATTTCTCGGCGATCCGCATGGCATGATACTGAACGCAGCCAAGGCTGATTATGTGCTTTGCAATGAGCCCGGCGTGAACTCCCAGCTTCGCGACGATCCTGGTTTCCAGCAGATCTATCCCAAAGTAGTCAGCGCCGGCAGCGACGGGAGAGTTCCTTCGCTTTTTGCCGTGCGGAAAACTCCAGTCGAAACCTACGTGCGTGTCTTTGACGTTTCCAGTCTTGGAAGTTACGCGGCAGGTAAGCTGCCCAAAGCAGGTTCGGAAGAAAACGCGGCCACAAAGCGAGAAGCCCGGCTCCAACGAACGAGTTTTCTCGATCTAGGGCCGATGCTTGCCCAGCAGCTCGGAAAAGAAAAGCCCGCTGGAGATCTCAACTGCGCGCTGGTCAAGCCGCAACAGGAAGAAATAGAGCGTCTTGCCGGAGCTTCTACGCTTGTCGTTGGCGGTGGGCAGGGCGTGGAAGTTTGGCGAAACGGAAAGCCTCTGTTTCGCTCGCTGCCGGCGTTTACCTTTAACCGCTCCACCCAGGCGGTGCTGGAGCTACGTCCGGTGCTGGGGAAATCGGATCGTATCGAGCTGTTGACGTGTTCTGCGCCAACCGCTGCCTTCTGGGGAACCTCCCTTTCCTTCTGGAAGAGTGAGGAACTCAAGGCTGCCTGTGAATGGAAGTACGCTGGCCTTACTTCGATTCCGCCTTCCCAGTGGGAGTACCAGGGGCTCGAGAGATCCTCGTGTCTCGGAGTCTGGGCCGCAAAAACGCGCTAAAAGGTTCAATGCCGCCGTGAAACGTCATTCTCCGACGACAACCGCAGAACTCGTCACTGTCTCTTGGCAAGGGCGTGCTTGAAATTATACAGAAAGTCTTTAAACGGCACTGGCTACAATCTTGCGATAGTAGATAATAGCTATAGGGGGCCATATGAAGACCAGGAAATCTACACTGAGCCAAGAGGGCTTTACACTGATCGAGCTTATGATCGTGGTGGGCATCATTGGTATTCTTGTGGCGATCGCGGCTCCCAACTTCTCGCGCTACCAGTCTAAAGCGCGCCAGTCGGAAGCTAAACTCGCCTTGGCTGCCATCTACGGCCAGGAGAAAGCCTTCTACTCCGAGTATGCGGCCTATATTGGTTCCATGGATGCCATCGGGTATACCCCGGAGGGCGCTCGTCGTTTCTACACAGTCGGCTGGTCGGCCGCGCAAGGCGCGAACCCAAATGGATACAATGGTGGTAACGGCAACTCGCAGTGGACCAACGTGAACAATTCTTTTGGTTCCTGCACTGGTACCATCACTGGCACTGCCGCTGGCATGGCGGGTGATGCGCAGACTTTTATCGCTGGTGCCGTTGGCTGCATTCGCCAGGACGCGATCCTCGATGCCTGGAGTATTGACGACGAAAAGGTGATCGCCAATAACCAGATCGGCATCTAAGGTTCAATTAGCGGGCATTGAAAATCAAGTCGAGCCACTCGTGCCAGCGGGTGGTTTTGTAAAGCCGGGAGGCGACGAACTCGCTGCGACGGCTTTTGTATTCTTTAGTCGCCACCGGCAGCCAGATTGAAACGGCTCGCGGCACGTAGCCTAACAGCTGCGTTTTCCCGTCGATCCCATAGGCGGTACCATATGCGTAGGAAAGAACCGCCCGGTCCAGAGCCTGCTTCGCTTTGATCACGGCCTGGCGAAGATTTTCCGCCCCTCTGGTCAGCGAGCCGCCTTGTTTAGCTCGCTCTTCCTGCACGAGCTGGTCGAGGTAACCGATGAAGATCCCGAAGTCCTGCGCCTGGCCCTCGAATGTAGGCACGTTCTGCGTAACATATCTCACCTCGAGAAGGCGGGAGCTGTCTTCGAGCAGGTAAGCTTTCAAGGCAGCCGACACGCGAGTGATCTCGGGCACAAGCAGGTTTTCCAGCTCGGCACTTGTGAGCGCGCTTGCGGTCATGCTTTCCTGTGCTTCTTTTTCAAATTTTCCCTGCAGCCCGCGCTTGGGATCGAGGCTTTGCTTCATCAGTGTGGGCAGCATCTTCGCGAGCAGGTAGGCTTCGTCTCCGCCATCGAGGCCCGGTCGATTCTCTTTCCTCAGCCCGTTGAAGTGGCCCGTGTTCAGCTCGTACATCATGCGCCGATAGGGAAGCCCAAGAAAGCTCTGTACCTGCGCGGAACCCACGAGGAAGCGCGCGTTCGGTGAAAGCTCATAGCCGACTTCGAGCATCTGCATCAGGCAGGCATCCGACGCATAGACATCAACGGGTTTCCCGGCCACGGCGCGGAAAGTGCCGAGTACATCGGCGAGCGCGGGAATGTCGAGCGCGGTTCCGGAGCTCTGGCGGAAAGCGATGCCGCCGAAGCTCGGGTCGGGTTTCGGTTTGGGGAACGAAGGCAGCTCGGTGCGTTCGAGCAGCCGGCCTTTAGCTTTGTCGTCAACGGGGTAGCTTTTCCAGCCCTGGCCGTGCCCCCACACGATCACCATCGTGTTTCTGGCGGGGTATTTTTCCTGAGCCCAAAGCAGAAAATCTTCGAGGCGCTTTTTTTCGGAGTCAGAGTTTTTTTCCACCAGTTTTTCGATCACGGGGCTTTTCACGTTGTCGAGAGAGCCGTTTACAAAATCGTCTTTGAGCTTTTCCTTGTATTCCACCGGTCCGGAAAAAATGTGGAGGCGGCGAAGGTCGTTGGTACCGGTACCGTCCACTTGCACGATGAGATCGGTCTTCAGAGTTGAGCCCGCGCGATCACGAGTCTTGTAGGCGGCTTCCATCTCGTAGAGATCCCAGAGCGCGAACGGGAACAGATTATTGTCGGCAGCCATGTACACGAGGATGGCCCAGTCTTTTTCGCATTCCGAACGGCGTAAGCGATTCTGAAAGCTGGTGTAGCTTTCCTTGAAGTCGAAATCGGTATTCTGGTTTTTCCAGCTTTCCCGGCAGGAAGGGCGCGCGCCCGCCTCAGCTCCTGAAACCAGGAGCAGAAGCAGAATGAGGCAGGCGAGCGTATTCATTTTCATGGAACTAGATGTCCAGGTTTCCGCGCGAGAGTTTGATCAGCGCTTCCACGATGGTGGCGAGAGGAGAGCCGGCTTCCGAAGCACGCGGAGCTACGTCGGCCCAGTCTCGGGGCAGGGCGCTCTTTCCGTTCCATTTTTTCTTCGAAGCGCCATTTCCGTTCAGCACTTCATCGGCCGCGGTCACTGCACGGGCGTCGGGATGCGGCGTCCAGAGAAAGTCAGGATGGGCATTGGAGTACCACTCACCACCAATAACATTCATCTCTTCATCAAGCTCAAGGTCGTACTCGTAAGCCACTTCGGTGATTGCGTCGTTGGCGGGAAGGTCGGTCGCGGCCTGGGTAGGCTGAGTTTCGACCACGTAGCTCATGTTCATCGAAACGCCTACCACGTACTTTGCCTTTTTAGAGCGGTAACTGCCGAACTTGTCATCAGAGAAGTCCTTCAGCTCGACCAGCGCGCTCTTAAGAGTCTTCGCGGGCTCCATGGTCTGCGGGTTAAAGAAGGTGTAGTTGTAAGACTGCACAGGCTGGTTCCACACTTCGTAGTCAAAGGTAGCGTCGATTACGAAGGAGCGTTTCTTTACACCCACCTGGTTCACAATGGCGATGTGCCATGCACCCGGGTTGGTGTCGAAACAGTCCTGGTCTTTCACGCGGCCATTCTTGTCAGCTTTAGGATCTTTGGTATTGCAGCGGCCACCGATGAACTTGGTGTCTGGCGAGTTAGTAGCCCACAAGAGCGACGCGAGCGCCTTGATGTCGGCAGGATAGAACGTAATTTGAGTTTTTCCGTCTGCGGCCATTACTTTAACGCTTTTGCTCGCTCGGTCCATCATGTACGCGGCCGGCGCCCAGCCATGGCAAATGCCCATCCAGGTTTCCACTTTTTTGCTGGTACGATAGTAGTTTTTTCCTTCATTCAGCGCGGAGTTCGTAAGGCTCTTTCGGCTATCGCCTACAAGCAAGTCGTACTTTTCCGCGGGAGAAAGTGAATCCACTTCGGCGCTGGATGCAGAGTCGCTAAGAAGGAAGTCGCTCTTCAGCTTCCAGTCTTCCGATTCCGCCGGAAATTTCGCGTCGGCGTAACGATAGGCGAGCTGGCCATTGTAAAGCGCCCAGTAGTAGTCTGACCAAGGCTGGGTTTTCACTTCGCCGCTCATGAGCTTCTTTTTTGCCATGTCGTCTATTGAAGTGATCATCTCTTCAGGGAAATCCACCAGCTTCTCGGGCGCATCGTTGCTCTTAAAAGCTGAGCGACCGGTTTGCACGTCACGGTGTTTGTTTTTTGCGGCGACAAAGGCGCGGCCGGAGATCTGAGCTTTCGAAAAAATGGAGACCTGTTTGCCTTTCCCTTTGAATTTTTTTGCGGGGATCTGCTGCATTGCTTGCGCGGTATTCTGTTTGAAAAACTGCAGGCGCTGGCGAAGCGCATTGTCGTCGGCAAAGGAGGTAGTGGTGCTGAGGCTGATCGCGAAAAGTGCGAGCAGTGCATTCCGGCTTAGTTTCATTTGTAGGGGGTTCATTTTCTTCACTCCAAGGTTAGAAAGCGGCGGGGTTGGGAGATACCTGACCGCTCTTCTCAAAATTGCTTCTATAAGCAATATCGGTAACTTGAGAGGCAACACTTAGGCGTTTCCGGCGTGTAGGAATTCGCGCTGATTGACGCAACCTTAAGCGAGGAGTAGAAAGGGGGGCACTTAGAGGTGTTTTATGCGTTTCCCCTGCGCGATCTTCCTGAGTTTCCTAACAATTTCGAACGCGTTCGCCGCTCCCCCGGTCGTGATTCCTTCGGGTGCTAGCGCCAAGGCTATCAACCAAAAGGCCACCCGTCTCCTGTGCAGAACAGGCGCGGAAAATCGGCCTGCGAATCAGGCCCTCAAGCTTCATTTCCAGTACCACCTGCCCGTGATGTTCGAAGCCGAAGACCCCACGGTACCGTTTGGCCGCCAGGTTATGGTTCTCTCCGGCCGCCCTCTCGTGCAGCTTAACTTCGAAAAGAGCCCTGAAGCCGCCGGCGAGAATGGCGAAAAGCTCGCGCCCATGACCTGCGCTTTTGCGAAACGCGTTGTTGCTCCGAACGAACCCAGCCAGGTTCAGATATTTCTCCCCGCCGGGCAAGTGCACTGGCTCTCCCAGTCGCTCGGCCAGCGCCCCGGACCTAAACAACTTAGCTTTGAGCGCGCTGTAGTAGCCCCGGCCGGTGACTGGGCCTTTACCTCCCAGTTCGAAAAGGTTTTCGCTGTGGAGCTGGAAGATACGAAAACGTTCGTGACCACGACGGCGCCTAAGGCGCTTTAGTCCCCATTACCTTTCAGCCGAAGGACTGATCCTTCGGATGGTTTCGCTTTCGCGTCATTTCAATTTTGCGTGAGGCGAAGCCGAGCCCGAAGCAATCCCGATACCCCAACCAATTTAAGCTTTGGAGGCTCATGAGCGACAAAGAAATTCGTTTGCTAAAGACATTCAGATTCGGAGCTCTGTTTGTTCTAGTCACCGGCCTGCTGCCTTCGTTGGCGGTCTTTCAGGCAACTCAGGAACCATGGCGGCTCTTCTTTGATGTACTGAGCTGGCCGCTCGACAGTAGGCCGGCAGATTTTTCTGCTGGCGAACGCCAGCTTAGCGCAGTTCTTGGCGGAGTGCTTTGCGGCTGGGCTTGGCTTCTTTATAAGTTGGCTGATCCCGATGCTTTCAATCCCAGAATTCGAAGCCTGATGATTCAATCAGTTTGGACTTGGTTTTTTCTCGATAGCGCAGGATCTGTGATTGCAGGAATTCCGCTGAATGCGATCAGCAATATTGGTTTTCTGTTGATCCTGATAGTTCCACTCCATGGATTGAAATCACTCAAATGACTTAGACGGGCCGCTAATGCAACGATTCCAAAATGAAGAAGTGCACTAAGGAAATCCTTGCAACAGGTAGGCCCACAGCACCAAGCTGCCAGGAATGAGGTTTTCCCTGCAGAACCGCTTTGCAATATGCAAAAATGCTACATGTTCAGAAAAATAGTGATTCCCGCGCTCTTGATCTTCAGCCAGGGCGCATACGGTGCCGATGATGAAGCGAAAAAACGTGCTGACGGTGCGCGCTTGGCGCTCGTGATGACCTTTGAAAAGTGCACCGACCTCAAGTGCCTTGAACCCATTCTCGACAGTGCTGCCAATCAGGGCGCCACGCAGGAAATGAAGGCTCTTTCCAAGTCTGTGCTCGATGAAGTTTGCAAAAAGAAAGCAGACCTCTGCGCCAAAATTCCGAACCATCTGGCCGAGAAAGACAAGAAATCAAAGGAAGAGCAGAGCAAGATCCAGGCGGCGATCGAGGAGCAGAAAAAGAAACTGAAACCTTCTGACCCGGTAAAGGAGAGCCTGAGGCCCCAATCCGAAACGGACAAAGTGGGAAAGCCGCTTGTGACCGCAGAAGAAGCCAAGAAGAGTATTCCGCCTCCGCCTCCGCCTCCGCCTCCTCCAGCAAAAAAAGACCAGGATAAAAAATGAGGGTTTCCCTTCCGCTATCGGTCGCTGCATGTGTCCTGTTTGCATCCTGCGCTGGCAATCGCACGGCGGAGAGTCCGGGAGTGGAGCCTCCTAAAGGGGAAAAGGTCGCCGTGTCTCGGCCCTACGACGAAGGTTGTAAACTAAAGACAGAGCCTGCCCAAGTAAAGCCAGGTCAGAGCTTCACACTAAGCTGGAATACTGATTCGCCTGATGCTGCCTTGTTCGTGCACCATCAGCCAGGAGTGAAAGTGCCTTCGGCCGGAACGAGAACCTTTTTTTACAATGAGCCCGGCGAATACGAATTCGGGCTAGGGCTGCTGGGGGAAAAAGGGGGCTTCATGCCCAGTTGCTCGGCGAAAGTTGTGGTAACCGCTGGTCCCAAGGGCCGCAGCAAGCTCGCGCTACTAAGGCAGCAGCCTCAGAAGGATGGTCAGTTCAGCCTGCGCCTGTCGGTCTACTCGGATCCTAAAGAGGGCTGCAAGGGCAGTCATACCCTCGGCTTCGGCGACGGCCAGTTTCAGGACCTCCCCGATCTTAAGGGCTGCAAAGCTGAGTGGAGTGGAACCCAGCAGCTGGTGAGTGGTAAGGTCACGGCAACTCTCTATCGAGGAACGGTCAGCGACGCAGCCTCCGGCAAGGCCAAGGTGCTCGCTGAGTTGCCGATCTCCGTAGCGATTCCTGCAGTGGAGAAAAAACCTTAGTAGAAAATCTCGCGCATTCCCTTTTCGAAGTGCGGCCATACGTCCGCCTCCAGCGCGCCATTTTGTTCTTCGATACAGATCACAGGGATCTGATGGTCATGCCAGCCGTACTGGCTGAGTGAGCCGGGAGTCTGGTAACCGATTTCCGGAGAAACTTTGTAGCCACTGGAGCGTCCCAGGGCTTCCGCCTCTTTCATACCCGGCTCGCCGGTGCAAACGATCATCGGGTGCCAGGAATGGCAGTGGATCACGAGGCGGGGCTTGATTAGCTGTATGAGCTTCACAACCGTTTGCACCTCGGGCTCGCTGCCGGGGCACGCGCCTGGATTGTAGCGCTCTTCCTTGAAATCCGGCGCCCAGCTCTTTGAAGGGTAGTTGCGGTTCAGGTCTACGCCCCGTCCGTTCACTCGGGTGTTCCGGGCGATACCGTCCACGTTCAGGCAGGGTATCAAAGCCCAGTCTACCTTTGCCTTCTCTTTCTGGAGCATCTCCAGGGTTTTCATGGCCAGCCATACTCCCTCGGGCTCGTCGCCATGCACGCCGCCCATCAGGAGAATGGGGTTGCGCAGTTCTTCGAGGCTTTTGGGGGCGTGCAGAGAAATGGGACTATTGAGGGCAGTTTTCCCCCAGGCGTTATCTACAAACATAGCCATCCTTTAACATTCTGGCCCGGCCGCTACAAATGTCTTTTATTGCGAGAGCTTCTGTAACTCGTCGTAGCCCGGCAGAGAAGCGAGGTCGGGAACAACCACGATCGCCACGCGGCGATTGGCGGCTTTGCCTTCTGCGGTATCGTTAGGCTGAACGGGGCTCGAATCGCCATAGCTGGCGGCGCTCACGCGCGGCGAGGGCATTCCTGCCTCGATCATGGCTTTCACTACAGTAACGGCCCGGGCCGAAGCGAGCTCCCAGTTGGAGGCGAAGGTCGCGGTGCTGATCGGCACATTGTCGGTGTGGCCTTCCACTTGGTAGCGGCGCTCGGGAATCGCTTGCAGCTGATTGGCTACTTCCTTAACGGCTTGAATACCTTCTTTAGAAAGGCGTGCGGAGCCGGCGGGGAAGAGCACATCTGAGCCGAGGCTCACGACCATTTTTCCATCGACGATCTTCACGCTCAGGGTGCCGGCGTCGGTAAGCTTTTTGAAACGGCGGGTGAGGTCAGCGAATTCCTGCAGACGCTTTTTCTGCTCGGCCTGGCGAGCCTTCATCTCGTCCATGGCTTTTTGCATGTCTTCGAGCGAGGCCTTCAGGGCGCCCTTATCCTTGGCGGTGGCCATCAGGTTTT
>Ga0247843_1006626_pt1 | contig 14947 bp, 9 predicted proteins | sample LaCruzMarch2017__FD_192420 | JGI IMG/M metagenome (GOLD analysis project Ga0247843, IMG submission 192420) | Freshwater microbial communities from meromictic Lake La Cruz, Castile-La Mancha, Spain - LaCruzMarch2017_8m | ecosystem: Environmental > Aquatic > Freshwater > Lake | place: Spain... | reverse complement strand
TTTTCCGGCAAGCACAAGCCAGGCAACAGGTATGGAGGCTGCACGAAGCAACCTCCAACCTGCTGATGGTACTTAAATGGAGAAAATGAACCTTCTACTGTTTGACAAACTTGGCGAACCCGATGGGTTTGCCGCTGCGGTTAAAGCCGGTGATCATGTACACCCCTGTAGGGAACTGGCTTACGCTTATTTCTGTCCACAAATCGCCGCCTGTATTCAGCATAGCCGAGCGTTGGCCCAACATATTTACGATTTCGAGGCGCACGACGTCGTCAAAATTTTCCACCCGCAAAATGTCAGATACCGGGTTTGGCGAAACGGTCATGGCCTCCAGCGGCAGCGGCTGGAATACACCCGAAATGCCGCAAGCACCGTTGCCCACCACAATGTCATCGAAATAGGAAGTCACATCTGTTCCCGTAACCGGAATGTTGAGGTCGAAGAACACCGTCAGGCGCTTGAACTCGGAGTTGTCGGGCACGGCCGCGAAATTATACGTCAGTTCTTCCCAGTCGTTGATTTTGGTGTTAGGCACAGGCAGCTCGGAAAACGCGTTGTTGATGGCGTCACCTTCCAGCTTAACGGTAAAGTTGCCGATGTGATCCATGTGCACCTTCGCTTTTACGGTTTTGTTGCCTTTCCAGTCTAATGGTGCCTCCAGGTCGGCGTACATGCCTGCAAACACGGCAGCATCTCCGGCCCTTACAAACTTACCCACCTTTGTGCTGGTGTTGATGCCCGAAGGATTGGGGTTGTCAATAATCTCAAACTGGTAGCCCTGTGCTTCCAGCGCGCCGTTGGCGAAGTACCTGAAGTTGGAAATGGTGGTGTTGGGCGTTTCGTAGTCGATCACACAGCCGTTGTAACCGGCGCGGGCCCAGCGGATGTTGTCGAACAAATATGTGCCACCGCCCGTTGGACTGAGTACGTTCGTGAAAATGACAAGTTTGGTATTGGTGGTACCGATGGCCTGGCTGAAGTCGACGTCAAATTTGTACCACTTGTTGGCTTCCGTCAGCGTATCAAATACTTCAACCGGCGTTCCGCCGCCTTCTAATTTGAACAGGAAAGGCACATTCGCTGTGGGCGACCATACTTGCAACTGGAGGCGGTTGTACACCGACAGGTCTGGTGGCACAGGGAATTCGAAACCGAGGCCGGCAAATTCGGTGCCTCCGCCCGAAGGGTCAGTATATTCACCCACTTTCAAGGAGCCGTTTTCGGGCGTCAGGTTCGGGTTGTTGATCACTTTGATGTCTGAAGCGCCAAAGAAAATAGACGTGTAATTGCGCTGGCACTCGTAGTCGTCAATAATGGTGGTGACCGGAAGAACGCCATCGCAAGGATCAACGGTGGTTTTGGACTGGCGCAGGTTGTCGATGCACCACGATTCTCCTGCTGCGGCGGTACCGGCGTTAAAGATCAGGCGGATCTCGCTGAAGTCGGTGATGGCGGTAAACGCCGAGAAGTCGAAGCTCAGGGTTTCCCACTGGCCGGCATTTTTCACCGTAGCTTCAGCCTCTTTGTTGCCTTGGGTGGCGGAGTTGAGCTGCATGGTGACGGTGCCGCCGCTGGCGGGACTCAACACATCGAGGTCGAACTGCGGATACACAGACAGGTCGAAGCTGTTCAGCGAGAATGCCTGCAGGGTGGAGAAAGCCGAACTGCCTTTGGCGTAACAACCCACATTGGGCGAGTCATTGATCCCACCGGAAGCCGGGTTGGGCGTTGGGCCGGTAAATACGCCGTGAATGGGCTCGTTCTGATCGAGCGGCTGCCAGCCGAGGCTCAAGCCGCTTTCAAAGTTTTCGAGCGGTGGCAGCGCTACCGGAGCCGTCAGTTTTACGTCGTCGAAGTAGTATACATCACCGGGTTCGCCGTTGACTTTGGCGTTAAAAAAGAAGACAAATTTCCTATGTCCTTTTCCAACCTGATCGCTGAAATCGGCCGTGTACTCTACCCACTTGTTGGTTTCGGTAACCGGAATAAATACTTCTTTGGGGCCGCTACCGCCCTCAATTTTCAACAACAGTTCGCCAGCTTTAGGTGCCCACACTTTGCAGCTAAACTGGTTGCGCACGCTGAGGTCAATCGGAGACTGGTAATCAATGACCAAAGCGCCAAATTCTGTACCCGGGCCTGCCTGGTCGTTAAATTTACCCACCCGGGAGGAGGTGTTGGTGCCATCGGGAGCCGGATTGGGGATCACGTACAGGCTGTCCCAACCCAGTGCATACGTGGCGTTGCGGTTGCACTCAAAGTCGTCTATGATCTCGTCGTTGGGCACCACGCCCACGCAGGCATTGGGCACGGCGCACAAGTCGTCGAAGTAGTATACATCCGCGCTGGTTTCCACACCCGGGTCGAAGAAAAGAATGACCTTGGAGAAATCGGTCTTATCTGCGGCTGAGCTGAAGTCAAACGTATACTCTTGCCAGGCACCCGTCACCGCGATGTTTTTGGTGCGCTCGATGTTGCCCGAAGGGCCTTCCAGTTTCAGCAGCACCTGAGTAGGAGCGTCTGTGTACAGTTTTAACTTAAACTGGTTGTACACCGAAAGGTCGAACGGCGTGCCTGCGTCTGCGATCAGCAAGCTGTACGCATGCGCGCCGCTTTTGGTGTACTGGCCGCAGGTGGCGCTGCCGTTCACCTGGTTTGGGGCAGGATTGGCCACCGCACCAGCGTAAATGCCGTCGGCACCATTCCAGGGCAGCGCCTGGCCGCCTTCGAAGGTTTCGTAGCAACGTTCGGCCTTGACCGCCACGATGTCGTCGAAATAATAGGTTTTGTCGTCGCCCAATACAAAGGAATTGAATGACACCAGGATGGTTTTCAGGTTGGTAAACCCGGCACCAGCCGACAAGTCGAAGGTGTATTCTACCCATTTGTTGGCCTCTGTGATGTCAATGATTTTCTCCACTGGCGGGCCGCCCGGACCTTCGAGTTTCAGCAGGGCTTTGGCCGGGAAAGTGGGCGACCAGATTTTCATTTTAAACTGGTTGTTCTCGCTGATGTCGAGCGTTTGCGGGAACGTGTACAGGGCAAAGCAGAAATCGAAAGCCGCCGCGTTGGTGTACGAACCCACCCATGCGCTGGTGTTGGCACCGGTTTGGTCGGGGTTGGCTACGGCGCCGTTGTACACGCCATTGAGCCCCACCCATGCCAGATCGGGGGTGCCGCCTTCAAAATCTTCATAAATAACCTGGGCTTGCAGGGTAAAGGCACCCAGCATGGCCACTAATGTAGCGAAAAGGAATCTTTTCATCATTGCTTCAAATTTAAAAAAGTGAGCGAAAATGGTTGGTTTCTGAATGTTGGTTAATTTACGGAATGCGTACTATTTTTTTTGTGTGCTGCTGTTGTTTGTCGTTTTGTATGCTGATCAGGTAAAGTCCTGGCGATATATTTTGCACAGGCAGTTCTATCACGTGCTGGCCGCTGGCAAATGCTGTTGTCTGAAAAATGGTGCGCACAATACGCCCTGTGGCGTCGGTCAACACTGCGGTAAGCCGTTCGGGTTGTGCCAACTCCAACAGCATGACGGCCGGTGTGTTGGAAACGGGATTGGGATAACAAGTAACCTGCACACCCACCCACGCTGGTTCGGCCTGGCCTACTGCATCATCGGGCTTGAACCCCAGGGCAATTAATGCCGGTTCAATTTCCGGATTTTGCATAAACAACTCCCAGAACAAACCGCTTCGGTGGTTTTCCATCATCACCACTATGGGCCCCTGATCAATGGCCAAGTACGATGGGGCGAACCAGTTTTGATTCAAATTAAACGCGTCGTAAAAGCCGTATGGGCCCCACAAATCCTCACCCAGCCCCCTGTAAAAATAGGTCAGGGCCTCCATGCTTTGCGCCGGCGTGTAGGGCATAGAGGCCAATGCGGCAGTAGGGGCGATGGTGCCATCGTCGTTGTTCGGATTGATGTCGTGCGCACTGTACCCGTTGGGGCCGTCGCAGGCGGTCAGCCCCCAGCAATTGGCACTGTAGCCTACGTGTTTTTCAGGGTTTGCCTTGGCGTATTCCCATTGAATGAGCGCGTGGTTCCGGTTTCGGATAAAATAGTTGCAGCAGTTGTCTTTCCAGCCGCGCGGATCGAAGCCGAGATAGGAATAATGCGCAAAAAACAGGGGCCCACCGCCCTGGCTGCCCGTGTATATGGGGTAGCCGAAGTAGGAAGCAGGCGTGCAGTAATTGGCGTTGACCGTCCAGCCACTTTGGTACAGGCTGCCGGGTACCGGGTGTGTGGGCGAAGCGGCAGCCAGGATGTACACAATTTGGGCCTCGAAGAATCCGCGCAGGGCGAAGTTCATTTGCCAGTTGTAGTTCGGCGACCAGTGCCAATACAGCACCGGGCCGTTGTTTTTTCTGAACCAGTCCCACTCTACATCTTCCCACAGGCCGGTTATGACATTCCGCAGCGCGGTTTCTTCCGGACTGTTGCCGTCAAAATAAGCCCGTGCAGCCAGCAGCCCCTGGATCAAAAAAGCGGTTTCAACCAGGTCCGCGCCATCGTCAAACTGACTGAAAGGGATGGTGTTGCCGTTGGTGCCGTTCATCCAGTGCGGGAAGACCCCGTGATAGCGGTCGGCAAACTGGAGGAAAGACACGATTTTAATCAGGCGGTCTACGCCTTGTGCGCGGGTGATCCAGCCGCGTTCGACGCCGGTTACGATGGCCATGACGCCAAAGCCGCTGCCGCCAGTGGTCACCAGGTTGGCGTCGCCATTGTTGCGTTCGCGGGCCATGCCGCTGACCGGATGCCCATAATCCCAAAAATACCGAAATGTGTACTCCTGTACCATGTCAAACAAGGCCTCATCGGTAAACACCGATGTTTGCGCAGCCGCTATGTCGGAAAAATCACTCGTCTGGCCATTGTTTTTGAGTGCTTTGATGCGGTATTGGCGCACTACAGACTGCCCTTCGTCGCCCACCCAGTCCAACGTCCGATCAGCAGTACCCGGCCCTGTGTTTTTGAGCAGCTCAAACGTTGTACCATTGTTGATCGACTTGTATATTTGATAGGCACTCACGGTCGGATCGGCAACGGGCTGCCAACGAATTTCCACGTGGCTGTCATACCCCTTTGCCCACACGCCCACAGGAGCAGGCGGCTGTTGAGCGACAGCAAAAAAAGGCACGAGCAGAAAGCTGCACGCCGAAAAAATATATTTGATTGGGTTGGTCATCATAATAATAAGCGGCTCACCGCCACTTGGGCAAAATCGCCTTCAAGTGTTTGGCTAAGCTCGGATATCGGCATGAAGATAAGCTGTTTCGCCGTATATAGAACAAAAAGCCACCTCACTATTACTACGCCACATTAAAATTATGGATAAACGGCCATTTTCCGACAAGAATAGGGAGCGCAAAGTGGCAAATCAGGCGTGTTGCGGCGGATTTTAAAATCCCATGATAAATTCGGTGAGGTTGGCGTCTTCGGGCAAGCCGATTTTTTTGCGCAGGCGGTACCGCTTGTTTTCCACCCCGCGAACGGAGATGTTAAGCAAGGGTGCAATCTCCTTCGAAGAGAGGTTCATTTTCAGGTACGCCGCCAGGCGCAGGTCGCCGGGGGTAAGGTCTGAATACGCCCCCATGAGGCGTTTGAAAAAATCATCGTGCACCTGATTAAACGATTCCTGAAAAACTTCCCAGTCGTGATCGCCTTCCAGGTGGGCGTCTATCATGCGCGCCATTTTTGCGAGGGCTTTAGCGTCGTTTCCGGCCTGGAGCAGTTCGCTGCGCAAGTGCTGCAAGGCTTCGTTTTTTCGGATCAGGTTGAGGGCGGCATTGCTGAGTTCGCGGCTTTTGGTATCTACTTCCAGGGTTAGTTTTTCCCGCTCGGCGCTGAGGCGTTGCCGGCTGAGCTCCATTTGTTTGTCTGTCTCCAGGCGCGCCTGCTGCCGAATCAGGCGCATTTGACTAAACCGTTCTATAAGTGCAAAAACGGAGAGAAACAGCGCAGCCAATGCACCAAAAGCCCACCAGGTGCCGTACCAGGGCGCGGAAATGCGAAATGCCACAGAGGCTTCGGCGCTGCCGCTGTTGGAACGCACCCTGAATACATAATGGCCGGGCGGAAGGTTGATGAATTCTTTTTCTGCATTGGGCTGCATAGGCGACCACTGGTCTGAAAAACCGTCGAGCCGCCAGGAAAACAACGGAGCGTGTTCGAAAAAAGGCGCTGCAAAATGGATCGTGAGGCTGTTCTGCTTGTACGGGAATACCTGATCGCGGTTGTCGGGTAAGTACACTTGCCCGTTTGCCCCTCGAATCCAACGGATGGCGCAACTGCCCGACACATCATTCACGCCGGAAGGCAGGCTGTTTTTGTCCAACAGCATATACCCGCTTTCCTGGCAAAACAGGTATTGGTTGTCGTTGAGCGCCACAATGTTTTCAAAGTTGGGCGTAAGCGCCACAGGCAGTGGAAAAGCCTGTCCGCCAGAATGCCACTCCACTCCGCTGCTGTCTACCACAAAGTAATCTGATCCCTTACCCGGCAACCATTTGTGGCGGTAATGCACCTCGCCGACTGGCCTGAACGACACCTGACCCAATGAATCCACCATTTTGAGCGGATGGGTGTGGGCGTCGAGCACCAGTTCGTGTCCGATCTGGGCCATATCAAGTTGATACTCGGAAGGCAACCCGTCGGCCCGGCTAAATTTTTTGAATGCGCTGATTTTGCGTTTGTCGCTGTCTAACCGAAGGCGGAACAAACCTTTGTTCGGATGGACGCCCCAGAGGTTGCCGGCAGTATCGAACGCAATTTTTTTAAGGGGCTCCCCAAAACCATCAATTTTATGCGAATACGCCCAGCCATGCGCGGGTGAACGTTTAAACACGACTAAACCCGTATAGGTGCCCTGAATGAGCAGGTCGGGCCGGTCGGGCATAGCCACCGTGCACCAACCACCCGTTACGTTTGAAATATTGGCCGCGCTGTACCCGTCTATCCGAAACGTGCCTGTATTGTGCCCACACAACAATTGGTTGTCAAACACCTGCAACTGCCACACTTGCCCCTGGGTACCCTTGACCAATTCAAACGTTTGGTTTTTGCGCACAAAAACACCCTGATTGGTGCCCACGTACAGGCGGCCGTTGTGCTGAGCGGCCGAATACACCGCGCCGATGACGCCCGCCTGATCAGAAAAAACCGTCATGGGTGCGCGCAATGCCACCAGATCAATGCCTTTGTCCAACCCGACCCACAAGTTGCCGTCCCGGTCTTCGCACAACGCCAGAACGGTGTTGTTCTGAAGCCCGTTTTCATAGTTGATGTGGTATTGGAGCTGGCCCTGCGCATCCAAAATGTACACACCGTTCAGGATGGTGCCTATGGCCCAGCCGCCACGGCGCAAGGCAACTGCCTTGTTGAGTTGATGCTGCCTGAACGCGCTGTTGAGCGGCCCGTTCCAGACCCGGCAGTAACCAGAACCCACCTGGTACATGCCTTGATTGGTGGTGCCCACCCATATACCCCCTTGTGGATCGGGCACCATAAATTGTACGATGGCATTCGACAGGATTTCGGTGCCCGCCATCAGGCGAAAAGTATTGTCGGGCAGCAATTCATAGATCCCGCGTTCGATGACGGGCACCAGCACCCGCCCTTGCACTTCCCGGGCAAACATGATGGCGCCGGGCGGTTGGAGGATGGTTACTTTCTGATAGTCGTACTTGTAAATGGTGGAAAACGATTGAAAAAGCACAAAGTCTTTGGTGACCAAAATGTGCCAAATTTCCTCCTTGTCCAAATGTTTGGCTTGTATGCCCCTGCTCAGGGATTGGTATGCAAGACGTCCGTTTGTATCGGTTTCCCAATAGCCGAACTCGGCAAAACCACCACAAAACACCTCACCTTTTTTGCCGGTAGCCACCGAACGCACTGTCTGGTTTTCGGGCATAGAGAAAACACCCCAGCGCGACCCGTCAAATTCGAGCAAACCCCGGTTGTTTCCGGCATACATCCAGCCTGCCTGTTCGGACTGTGCCAGCGACCAATTTTGGTTCTGCGCCCGGTAGTCAGAGGGCGAAAAGTGTCGGATCAGCGGCACCTCCTGGGCGGAGAGGTTGTGCCCGGAAAAAAGCAGAAAAAACGGGATGTAAAAGCGCGACCACATAGAATAGTGCAAAGAAACACACAATTTTTTGCCCCGCAAACGACCATTTCGTCTAAAATACACCCCAAAACTGGTAACGACTGGAACTTTTTTGGCATACCCCCTTGCGCGGTGTCTTAAAAAAACCTTAATTTGCACTAAATTTAATCCCCACCATGAACGTTCGCATCCATCGCGCCGCATCATCGGCCGAAGGACTTGGCTTAACAGCATAATCAGCAGGATCTTTGAGCACCCCAAGTCGGGTGGCTTTCTGGTCGCAAGTACCCCGGAAACCAATACTGCACGACAATACATTAGTGGTACAGTTAGTGTCAAACCAACCCTTGCGAATGAGCGACGTCAATTCTCGTCTGACCCTCCCGTCAGACTTACAGAATGTAAACCAAGTTGAACCGTTTGTCAACGTACTTGCACAACGATTCAACCTCTGCCCGGAAGTACACGGTAACATCTTATTGTCCCTCACAGAAGCGGTCACCAACGCCATCTTACACGGCAACCGCAGCGACTGCAGCAAGCAGGTCTCCATTTCCCTGCGTAGGCTCAACGACGCCCTCTCCATCAAAGTTTCCGACGAAGGCCCCGGCTTTAACCCCGGCGAAGTGCCCGACCCTACCTGCCCCGAACGCATCACGGAATGCGGCGGCCGAGGCATCTTCCTGATGCGCCGTTTCAGCGACGAGTGCCGCTTCAGCCACGGCGGCCGCACGGTCGAAATGCGCTTCAAACTCTAAATGCTATTCCCGAACATACCAGAAGACGCCGACCAGGTGGAAGACGAAATCGTTTTCCACTACGAAGACGTACCCGCCCCCTTTGCCGACGAGCTGTCCTACTGCACCTGGCTGGCCGATGTGGCCGACGCCGAAGAAAAATCGCTGCGGGAGCTCACCTACATCTTTTGCTCCGACGAGTACCTGCTCCGCATCAACCAGGAATACCTCCAACACGACTTTTATACCGACGTGATTACCTTCCCACACGGCGAAGCGGAACAAGGCATCTTTGGCGACGTGTACATCAGCACCGAGCGGGTGGCCGACAATGCGCGGGAACTGAACGTTGATTTTCCGATCGAACTGGCCCGCGTGATGGTGCACGGTCTCCTGCATTTGGCCGGTTATGGCGACAAAACGCCGGAAGAGGCCATCACCATGCGGGAAAAAGAAAATCTATATTTGGGGAAACTGGAGTTGATGGGGTGATGCCCGCCCCTACAACGCCCGATGATACACCTCTCCAATGCTTACCGACTGGCCATGGAGTATAAAGGTGTGTTCCGGGGAATCCAAAATACTGCTTTCCCAGGCACCGTTGTCCATTCGCTGAAAACAATACAACAGCGGGAGATCGCTTTCCGCATATATGATCGTATTCAGGGTTGGTATTTGCTTGTAACACGGCAGCTTTTCCGTCCAGTCGCGCTCCCGCGTGGAAGGGGACAACACCTCCACGACGACTAAAGGAGTTGTTTCCGCATTGAGCCCTTTTTGATATTCGTACAAGGACCGGGGCGCAATCACCGAGCAATGACCAGTATTCATCCCACGACGCCTGTGTCCGTAACAAGTCGGGCCCCAGTGCTGCGCGTTCCATCGCGCTCATCGGAAAAGCTGCTTTTGTGGTCATCTTATTTTTGTACAAAAATACTGCATTACATTTGCAAAAACAAATTTCATGGAACGCACCCTCCCCGCCGCACTGGAACCGTTTAGAAACCGCATAACGGCTACCAGCATGCCGTTTGTTCGTGTTACACCGGCACCTCAACGGCCAACCCAACTGTGGGAAAGCAAAGTGGGCGGCCACCCCTACCTGCCGAAAGACTTCCCCATACCGTCGGCCCCCGATGGCCGCGAACTGTTTTTCCTCGCCCAAATCAACTTTTCCGACGTGCCGCCGCTGCCCGGGTTTCCGGAATCGGGCTTGCTCGGTTTTTTCATTTACGACGACGACCTGTACGGCATGAACTTCGAGGAAGGAACCACGCCCGACCATTTCAGGGTGTTGTTTTTCCCGGAGGTGACCCACGACACGGCGGCCTTGCGCCACGATTTCCCCACCGACCGCCAGGCCGACGAGCTGCCCCACCACCCCGAACGCTCGTTTCCCTTGCAGTTCGAACGCGCCGAAGAAGTGGCCCCCGTGAGCGATTACCGGTTCTGGGAGGCGTTCGGGCAGGATTTTTTCCAGCAGTTTGGCACCGAAGCGTGGAGTGTGCTGGAGGAATACGATAAAGCGGTGAGCGCCCAAGGGCACAAATTGGGCGGTTACGCGTATTTCACCCAGGACGACCCGCGCAGCGCCGACGACCCCATGCTGCTCCTGTTTCAATTAGACTCCGACCAGCCCATGGATTTGATGTGGGGCGACACCGGGGTAGGACACTTCTTCATCCGGGAGGCTGACTTGTTGAAACGGGATTTTACGAAGGTGTGGTTTGATTGGGATGGGATGTGATGTGCCTCAACGACGCGTTCTCGCAGATCGACGCCGACCAGTTTCGCAAGCAGCGCGGGCTCATTCTCCGGTCAATGGCGCAGGGCTGGCCGTGCGATCCGTGGAAGCGGTTGGCTTTCCTGGCCTGTCGCGCGCGCATGAAGGCGCTAAACGCTGGTTTGGCGCTTGTGGGTTTCACAAAGAGTTGTAACTTTGTGTGGGGGTTCATAAGAGGGCACTCTTCACGCGCTTTTGGTGTAGTGGTGTGCGCATTATGTCCGCTATGCTGCTGGCGAGTGTTTGTGGTTGGCCTTGTCGCATGGAGAATTGGAGTTGTTGCGCAAAATGCCTAGCATCATGGCCTTAAAACGGCACGTTATTACATCTATGTGGGCAATTGGGCGCTGGAAGAGGTAAAAACCCCATTTGATGCGGTACAGTTGAAGTACCGGTAAGGATTTGGCGTGCTTTTTGTTCCGTTGGGATCGACAGTACTAGAAGCGCTACAAATGTTTAGTGTAGCCGGGGGCTAGCAGCAAGCTCACAGACTATATAGCGAGTATGAACGACAGATATAAACATAAACAAGTGACGGAACAAATGAACAATCAGACAGCCAACGCCAACGCTTCTGTTTTTTTATTTTTTCCCAACGCACGTTTTTTAACAACAATTTTAGCCAGCCTCACAAATGGCACATTTGGTTTTGCCCAACACACAAGCCGACACTTCGCAAAACCAAAAGAGCCATTTTTTTGCCAACGCACAACCGAAAACTATAAATTCGAAAATTATTAACTGACAGTATAGATGAACTTAATTAAAAACAACCCATATCGGACAGTTGGTTTGCTTGTCGGGGCGACTGCAAAGGAGCAGACAAAACAAATTAGCAGGCTCAAAAAATATATTGAGGCCGAGCAAGACCCGCAAGACGACTTTAGTTTCCCTGCACTTGGAAACCTTCATAGAACGGTTGAAAGTGTTGAAGAAGCAGCATCAAAAATTAACCTTGACAATGACAAAATAAATGCGGCCCTATTTTGGTTCTGGAATGGAAACCCGATTACTGACGAAGCTGCATTTGAAGCATTACAAAGTGGGGACATAGAAGCAGCTTACGAAATTTGGGACAAATTAATTACCAAAACAGACGAAGAAGGAAAAAGATTTTGGAAACCAGTAAGTGAGAAAAACCACTCTGCTTTTCATAATTGTTCAGTCCTAAATATTATCCGAGCTAATGGCAATTTAAGTAATGCTATCGTAGCAAGTTTGTATTTCCTTGAAAGTGATTTGGTTCACAAATTCGTTTCATCGGTTGCGGACGAGACACACAAAACAAATAAAAAGGAACTTCAACTTTTATACCTTAACCAACTTCATTCCGATATTGAAGCCAATAAGAAGAGTTCACTTCCTAAATTCCTTGAAATACTTAACAAGCAAGAGTTTGTTGCTAAACAGGATTTTATGAAAGGATTTGTTCAAAAGCCTATTGAACAAATCGAACACAAAATTGAAACCGCAAAAAACAAACGAAAAGGAAGTAAAGCCAACGCAGCAAAAGCTGGACAAGAGTTATTTTCAGCAACGGCAACCGATTTGACACAACTCAAAAGTATTGTTGGTGCATCTGATTTGAAATACACTTCAATTTCAGATAAAGTTGCAAACGAAATTCTGCAATGCAGTATAGATTATTTCAACGACAGTCAAGAAAAGGACAGCAGTTCTGATTACATAGAAACGGCAATGAAATTGGCAAAACAGGCTGATACCATTGCTGTCGGTAAACTTACGAAAGACCGAGCTAAAGACAGTATTGAAACGCTTGTAGAGATGAAAGACAGAGAAATTTCACAAGCGATTGCAGTATTACAATCTATTAAAGACGCCTACGAAGAAGCGTGTAGGCAGATAGATAAACAAGTAGATGAATTACAGTATGATACATTTCCGAGTATCGGAGGTAATACACCAATGAGAATACCTAAATTTAATGTTTCGATTAACTGGAGTAAAGTAGAGGAAATGAAACGAAACTCACTTGCTTGGGATAAAGTAGTTGAGTTAGTTCGAAAAGCTATTCCAGAAAAAAACATCAGTAAAATTAAAAATGTAGACAACCCAACAAAAGTAAATGAGTACCAAACGTTGGTCACTTTTTTAATGAGTAAATTAAGTAACATATACAAAAACAAGATTGGATATATTTCTTATTGGGAAACACCAAGAACAATAAGTTCTTCAAGAACATCATCAAGCACATACCAACCAACAACAAGTTCAGGCTCTTTATCAAGTAGCAGTTCAAGCGGTAGAAGTTGGGCTGAAGAAAATCCAGGCTGCTTAGTTGCTATGATCATAGGAGCAATTATTTTCTTAATATCAGTTTTTTCAAACTAAACACAATGAGGCAAACATTAATATCAATTTTCATTTTGGCAAGCGTAAACGCGTTCGCCCAAACAGAAACTTTAACCAAAGCCGATTTGGCTAGGTATCTTCAACCCTTAAAAGAAAGTGTTCAAAACTTACAGAAAGAGAATGGCGTTTTAAAGTCTAAAATCGGCAATATGAATACTAAACTTTCAAATGTCAACAAAAGCATTGACAGCTTAAGAAGCCTTACGCAAGAAAATAGCTCTGATATTCTTCAAACTGCCAAAGAATTAGGTGTTAAAATTTCAACAACTGAAACAAACGCCAACCAAAAAATAACAAAGGTAGATAAATCATTATATATAAATTCACTTTACAGTATAGTCGGTGTGCTTTCTGCGATTCTGCTTTCGGGCTTATTGTACTGGCTGCTAAGCAACCGCCAAAAAACAGATAAAACAGAAGTTGTTGAACAACTACAAAAGACAAAATCTTCAATTGAAGAAAGTTTAGTGAAAGAATTTGGCAAACAAACCAGTTTGATTGAAGGTGAGCTGCAGTTACTGGCTCAACAAAAAACTGTAAGCCCAATAAGTGTTAATTTCGAACCTGACCACTCACTGGCTTTAAAAGTAGCCAGCGAAATCAACTTGATTGAGCGTAATATTATCCTAATGGACAAAGGAATAAAAGGATTGAAACAATTAGAACGTTCCGTTGGAAAATTGAAAGATAATCTTTCCGCAAATGGGTATGAAATGCCTGAATTACTTGGAAAGCAATATCATCAAGGAATGAAAGTAATTGTAACCAGTTCAATTCCTGACGAGAATTTGGAAAAAGGTTCCGAAATCATTACGAAAGTATTGATACCGCAAGTAAACTTTAACGACAAGATGATACAAACAGCACAGATTGAAGTATCTGTCGGAATGTAATTTTTAAAATCAACAATAACAACATAAGAAAGTATGAGAAATAAAATTGACTACGGAATTGACTTGGGAACAACCAATTCAGCAATCGCAAGAATGGAAAACGGAGTTCCTACCATTAAAAAATCGGACACATTAAAAGACACCGTTCCGTCTTGTGTTCACTTCAACAAACGCAAGGACATTTTGGTGGGTGATACTGCTTTCAACGTTATGAAAAACGATAATACCCGTGCCTTAAAGTCATTTGAAGCGGGCAAAACAAACACATTCATTGAGTTCAAACGAACAATGGGGACTACTCATACTTACGAGTGTTCCAATATGGGTAAAGACTTTACATCCGAGGAATTATCCGCAGAAGTATTAAAAAAATTGAAGTCGTTTATACAAGACGAAAACATTTATTCAATCGTAATCACTGTTCCTGCAAAATTTTTAAATCCACAAAATGAGGCAACAATGAAAGCCGCAAAATTGGCGGGTTTCAAACACGTTCAACTGTTGCAAGAACCAGTTGCAGCAGCAACCGCCTACGGCTTAACTGCAAAAAACAAAGATAGCTTTTGGTGCGTTTTTGACTTTGGCGGTGGAACGTTTGATGCGGCTTTAGTAAAATCGGAAGAAGGAATATTATCGGTAAAAGACACGGATGGCGACAACTGGTTAGGAGGTAAGAACCTGGACTTAACTATTGTCGATGAATTAATTATTCCAACGCTTCAAAAAAGTTATTCAATCAATTCAATTTTGGCTGATACCACAAAAAGGCAATTGTTAAGAGATGTTCTTAAGTTTTATGCCGAAGAAATTAAAATTGAGATGTCAACCAAGACGTCAGTAAACTATGTTATCCCATTGGGTTCATTGAAGATTGAGGATGAAGATGGAATTAATTTAGAGGATGAAGAAATTGAAATAGTTGCAACATTTAATGAATTTGAAAATGTAGTTGCTCCGATTTTCCAAAAAGCAATTGACATTACTAAAGAACTTTTGAAAAGAAACAATTTAAAGGGTTCGGATTTAGGTGCTTTGATTTTG
>Ga0247843_1006625_pt1 | contig 14949 bp, 20 predicted proteins | sample LaCruzMarch2017__FD_192420 | JGI IMG/M metagenome (GOLD analysis project Ga0247843, IMG submission 192420) | Freshwater microbial communities from meromictic Lake La Cruz, Castile-La Mancha, Spain - LaCruzMarch2017_8m | ecosystem: Environmental > Aquatic > Freshwater > Lake | place: Spain... | reverse complement strand
TGGTTCTCCTTGAGACCCTGGTTCTCCTTGAACTCCTTGTTCTCCTTGAATTCCTTGAATTCCTTGTTCTCCTTGAATTCCTTGAGACCCTGGTTCTCCTTGAGACCCTGGTTCTCCTTGAGACCCTGGTTCTCCTTGAACTCCTTGTTCTCCTTGAATTCCTTGAATTCCTTGTTCTCCTTGAATTCCTTGTTCTCCTTGAATTCCTTGAGACCCTGGTTCTCCTTGAACTCCTTGTTCTCCTTGAATTCCTTGAATTCCTTGAGACCCTGGTTCTCCTTGAATTCCTTGAGACCCTGGTTCTCCTTGGTCTCCTTTAATTCCTTGGTCTCCTTGGTCTCCTTTAATTCCTTGGTCTCCTTGGTCTCCTTTAATTCCTTGGTCTCCTTGGTCTCCTTTAATTCCTTGGTCTCCTTGGTCTCCTTTAAGTCCTTGGTCTCCCTTGTCTCCTGTAGCTCCTGGATCTCCCTTGTCTCCTGTAAATCCTTGAAGTCCTGTGTGTCCATGAAGACCATCAGCTCCAGGAAGTCCTTGAAGTCCAGTAGGTCCATGCATACCATCTTTGCCATCATCACCTCTCTCACAAGCAGTACCTGGAATTCCTTGAGGTCCTTGAGGTCCTCTAGCTCCCTTAATACCTTGTATACCTGGAAAGCCTCTAGGGCCTTGTAAGCCAGTTGCTCCTTCTAAAGTCATTTTTATAATATATTATATGATTTAATTTTTTACAAAAATAATAATTTTTACTGTTATTTAAGTAAATTATTATATATACAAAAAACAAATGCAAAAGCAAAAACAAATACAGATGCTAAACCCAAAAAAAGAATTAGAATTAGAATTAGAATTAGAATTAGAATTAGATTTAGATATTAAAAATTACGCATTACAAGATTTATATAATTTATTTTATATTCAAAATAATAAAATAGATATAGAAGAACTAAAAAACGCAAAAAAAATAGTTTTAAAAATGCATCCAGATAAATCCAATTTGGATGCAAAATATTTTTTGTTTTTTTCATCGGCTTATAAAAAATTACATTCTATTTACGAATTTCAAAATAAAAACATGAATAAAAGATTAGATACGAATGATTATGATAATGAAGAGAATAAACAAGCTTTAGAAAATTTATTCAATAAAAATAAAAAATTAGAAGATCCAAAAGAATTCAATAAATGGTTCAATAGTGAATTTGAAAAACATAAAATAGAGGAAGATACATCAGGATATGGAGACTGGTTGAAATCTGACGAAGGAATGTATTCAACGAAATCTGTTACTATGGCTACTATGCACGAAGAATTTGAAAAACAAAAAAGAAATATTCAATCATTAACTGTTTATAATGGAATTAACGATCCTTTTGCGTCAACTTTAGGTGGAACATTACTAGGATCTGGACAAAACCAAGATAGTAATTTTTCTTCTGGATTATTTGATCGTGGTAATTGTAACGGTGGATTACAATACCAGGATTTAAAACAAGCACATATTGAAAGTATAATTCCAATTTCTAAACACGATTATAATAATATACCAAAGTTTAGATCAGAACAAGAATATAAATCTTTTAGAGATCGCCAAGATATTAAGCCAATAAAAGAAGAAGAAGCAATAAAAAAACTAAGATATAATGAAAATAAAATAAATGAGGAAAGTGCAAATTTAGCTTATTATTACGCAAAACAATCGGAAGAAGCTAGTAGAAAGAATAATGATTTCTGGGCGAAAATGAAGCAACTTACCTAAAAGTAATTAAAAAATGAAATAAAAATATAACAATAATATAATATGTCAATAACAAATTTTATTATTGTTTTTATAATATTGATTGCCGTTGTTGTATTATATCAAAAATATCTTGAAAGACATTCATATTTTTCAGAATCAGATAATTACAATGTAATACAATCTTATTTATTATCGGATGAAGAATTAATAAAATCAAAAGGTAATAAACCAATAATGTGGATTCACATTCCTTATGAATACAATGCAAGAAATTGGGAAAGTTTCGGTTCGCGAACTTCATGTAATTTAAATCAGCCTTATCTATATTTAACAGCAAAATCAATTATTAAAAACTGTGACGATTCTTTTACTATTTGTTTTATAGATGATACTTCATTTGAAAAACTTTTACCAAATTGGAATATCAATCTTAGTTTAATTTCTGATCCAATTCTTGAGAATACTCGTAAATTGGGAATTGCGAATTTAATTTATAAATATGGTGGTGTTTCAGTTCCTTTATCATTTTTATGTTTTAAAGATTTATTGTCGCTTTATAAAGATGGAACTAGAAATAATAGAATGTTTGTATGTGAAAATATAGATAACAATATTACTTCCACTACTCATGATTTTTATCCTAATATTGAATTCATGGGAGCAAATAAAGGCGATGAAACTGTAGGAGAGTTAATTGAGTTTATGCAAAGAATAATTTCCAATGACTATACAGCACAGTCCGTATTTTTAGGTGATTTTAATAGATGGATAAATTACCGTGTAGAAAAAGGAAAGGTTAAATTAATAGATGGTAAATATTTGGGTATTAAAAATTTGGACGATGAACCAGTTTTAATTGAAAATTTACTTGGGGAAGATTACATAAATTATTATAAAGAAATGTATGGAATTTGGGTTCCAAGTAAAATGATTTTAAAAAGAAATACTTATGAATGGTTTGCAAGGATGTCTGAAGGTCAAGTTTTAAAAGGTAACTTTATATTAGCAAAGTATTGTTTAATTGCATCGGCGCCAGATAGTCATTTGGGAGTTATTGAGCCCTTGACACCAAAACCCGATTGGGTAAGTTTCTGGAGAGTTCCATCGGATGCTCCTGTTTGGGGACTTAAACCAATTAATTTGGGCAATTATGTTCCTAAAGAAAAATATGACAATCAAAACGTTTTATAATTTAATTTAATTTAATTAAATGCGACATTTATAAGAGTAAAGATTATCTATAATTTTGGCTGCTTCTTCAACTGATTTTTTAGATGCAAGTTCTTCGGATTTAAGTTTAGCTTCTTCGGGTGTATTACCAGTTGAAGTTGCGGTTGAAGATGCAGTTACTGTATGTTCTATTCCATGAATATTGACAACACTAGTGGATGTAGCATTACTAGTTGATTTAAAAATTACTTCTTTACTGTTACTATTACTATTACTAATACTATTATATCTGCTAGGCATATTTTTTATATATTAAAGATATAAAAAATGATATAAATAGATTTTATCAATATAAGTAATAGTAATATGTCTTCTGATTGTTTAGTTCTAAATATTTCCGATGATTCAATTAAATTGTATATTATTTATGATCCGTTAAATGATAAATTCTGGGTTTGGGGAAAAACAATTAATGAAGATGAAAATCAAGATAATGAATTTGTATATAAATGTCAGAGTAATCATAAAAAGCAACTACATACATTTATTCAATTTGTTTTGGATGATGGACTAAATTTGACTTTATATAGCATTCCAAATATGCCGGATAAATGTGATGAAATTACGCATGAATATTTTGATGAAAATTATAAATGTTGTGATACGAATGTGATAACTCATTATAATAAAGTGACTCTAAGGAAGAAATATTTCTTCAAGTTGTTAAATATGTTGAAGTTTATAAAGAATGAATGAAAGAATTAATGAAATATATAATATTCTATGTCATAAGTTGATTTATCGTATTTTATTTGAGATGTATATGTAATTTTATTATAATTACATATTTGTCGTAATATCGTAGTCAGAGAATTATAAGTTAATTTTCTTTCTAAATATTTTTGTTTAGAAGCAAAATAATACTGCTTACATTCATTAATAAAATTGTCCGTAATATTATCAATTAATCCTTTTTTAAAACCAATATTATTGAAAATATATTTTTTTTCAGTTTTTATCGCAGTTTTTTCCAAAAAATTAAATAATAATGCATTTGGAATTGCTTGTTTAAAAATTTGGGATGACATTTATATTATAATGAAAGATAAATAAAAAAATTTGTTATATAATTTTTTTACGCATTTATTTTTATTTTATTATTTTATTTTATAATGGGTTTTTCAAATACTTTTTTGTACAAATTATTAGTAAACAGAGCTAACTCAATCTGGTCTTCATGAATATTATGAAAAACCGAAATATATTTGCATATGTATGGAATAATATTATATTTTTCATCCTCAGTTAAAAATTTGGTTGTTTTAATAAATAAAAAATAATTATCTAAAATATCCATTACGGAATATCCTTTGTCATAAATAGAATATAATAAATGAACAGCATTAAATAAATCGTTATTTTTCAAAAAAATAGTATATTCATAAAAACTAATAAAACTAATATTGGTGCAAATTTTACACACCAAATCTAGAGTTATATTCTGATTTAACAGTTTAATTTTTTCCATATAATTAATTAAAATCTTTGCTGTATTATTGCAGATATCTAAAATAAATTCTTTAGCACTTTCATCAATAATTATATCTTCTTTTTGAATAATTTTATTCATTATTTTAGTAAGATTAGCTCTTTGTAAAGGCATAACTTTAATAATCATAAATCTAGATTGTAAACTTTCAATTACTTTTTGATTATTGCTACAACTTGAAATAAAATGTACATTATGACTGTATTTATCAATACAGTTGCGAAATACTTGTTGACTTTGTTCATTAATTAAATCTAAATCATCCAAGACAACTATTTTCTTTTTATTTTTGATAGTAGAACAAGTTTGACAAAAGGTTTTTACATCATTTCTATAATAATTAATTCCTTGTTCTTTTAAACTATTAATGTATAACAAATTTGAATCATATTGACTGGAAGTATATGATTTAAAATATTCGCGAATGAGAGCATTTAAAAAGCATGTTTTGCCGGATCCGGTATTACCAATAAATAAGATATTTAAATTATCAATTTTTATGAGAGTATTTAAAATATTAATCATTTCACTTTCAATTTCAAAATCTTTGAAAAATTTTGGTTGAAATTTTTGAACAAATAAAGTATGAATTTCTTTATCTTTTTCTGTTTCTGTTTTTTTATCATTATATTTATCCATGAATAATATAATATATTATATTAGTTAATTATTGTTTAAATTTATCTCATTGAATAATATTATATTATATTTTCATGTCGGAAGAATCTTTTTATGATATTCTTGAAGTAAACGAGCAAGCAACATCGGAAGAAATTAAAAAATCATATAGAAAATTATCTTTGAAATATCATCCTGACAAAAACAATAATAGTAGCGAATCTCAGGCCAAATTTCAAAAAATAGGCGAAGCATATGAAACATTGAGTGATACAGATAAGAAAAATCAATATGATATGATGCGCAATAATCCATTTGCAAAAATGATGGGACAAGGGTTTCAACCGGGACAAGGACAAGGACAAGGACAAGGTTTCCCACCAGGTTTTCCACCAGGATTTATGAATGGTTTTCCACCAGGGTTTCCACCTGGATTCATGAATATGAATATGAATGGACCAGGTTTTGGCCATGGTCCACAAGATCCGATTGAGGAAATTTTTTCAAATATATTTGGATTTGGCCAAGATAATGGTCAACCAAATATAAGAATATTCAGAGGTGGTCCTGGTTCACAAAATCCATTTAATATTAATATTCAACAATCATTACAAAAACCAACTCCGATAATTAAAACAATAAATATTCCAATAGCTCAAGTTTTAACACCGTCAACTTTCCCAGTAGAAATAGAAAGATGGATAGTTGAAAATGGAAACAAAGTATTTGAAAAAGAAACAATATATGTAAATATTCCTCAAGGCGCAGATGATAATGAAATCATAATTATTAGAGATAAAGGAAATGTTGTTAACGAACATGTAAAAGGAGACATTAAATTATTCATGAAAATTGAAAACACTACAGATTTAAGACGTAATGGTTTAGATTTAATTTTAGAAAAGAAAATTAAATTAAAAGAGGCCCTATGTGGATTTTCATTTGAATTAAAATATTTGAATGGCAAAGCGTATACTATCAATAATAGTATTGGAAATATAATTCCTCCAAATCATAAGAAAATAATTAATAATATGGGAATAACTAGAGAAGGTTGTACAGGAAATTTAATTATTATTTTTGATATTGAATTTCCTGAAAAATTGTCAAATGAAACAATTTTAATATTAAATGACGTATTGTAAATTTAAGGTTGTTGACAATTAGTACCTGATCCTCCACCTCCACCTCCACCTCCACCTCCACCTCCACCACCCTTACCCACGAGTTGATCAGATAATTTAATTGCATCACATCCGCATCCTCCGCAGCCGGTTCCAGTACTACAACCAAATCCTAAACAACAAGCGCTTGGATCATCCTTACATGGAGAATATTGTGAACCATCACTATAACATGGACAATCAAGAGTACCATAACATTCTCCTCCTTCGCATAAAGGAAGATCAAGAGGCACAATATCAATATTGATATAATCAGTATAATTATTTATTAGTTCTGGATTAATTTTAAATGGGAAAAAACGAAATGGTATATTAGGATTTAATAATGAAATAAACGAACTTGGAATAGCTAGTTTACCAGAATATGAATTATCCGATGTTAAAGAAATCGCTACTGATGCTTGATCTTTACTATTGTAACTTAACTCTCTAGGAACTTCATAAAATAAAGTATTATTATCAATAGTAAAATATGTAACTATAGTTACATTTTTTGTACCTAAAAGAGATTTATAAGGAATCTGGTAAGTATTAGTAATGAGATTCTCTTTAACCTCTGTAGTTTTTTTATAAATTCCGTTTACCAAATTAGTTCCCACCGAATAAATATATGGCATCTGAAAATAGGTAGGAGTATAATCAAGTGTTTTTTGTTTTGAAACTAGACAAGTAATATACGCATTCGCGTTAGATGCAACGAATAAAATAGACTCAGATAATTTAATAAATACATCAGTATTATTAATCGTGGGAAATGTACCGTTTGATACAAAGGGTGAAGTAACCAGAGAAGTTGGAGTTGCCATAATAATAGTTATATATATATAAATATTTACTAAATAAAAAATTCAAATTGATTTTATTTTTTATTTATTATTTATCTTATTTAAGTATATAAATAATGCCATCTACCGGAAATCGTCCATCATCCACTGGTTTGCAATATGCTACTAAAAGTTTATTTAACCGCACCATTTATTTTCCTGGAGCAGTTAATTCGTTCAAAAACGGATCAGATGGATCAAAAGTATTAGCAACTACTTATTTGGCGCGTACAGGAACATCAGGTGGATCCTTGAAGAGAGCTGTAGGTCCATTACCGCCAAGCGGGGCTAGTAATTTAATATTGGGTTACTGGTATAAGGGTTAAGCGAAGCGATGTATCCCTTAATAATTATTATGTCTATCTATATTATATAAACGATGGGAAACGGTTCTGGACCAGGAAGATTTGCGTCTAAAATTTATACAAACAGTTGGGGTTATCAGGCTTATAGAGCTTTTCAAAATGAAAATATGAAAAGTCAAGGAAATTCTTTTTACGGTTTATCTGTTCCTCAGTATCAATCTACTATGTATTATATGCTTTCAAATAATGGACCTGGAGCTGGTGCGAGAATTGGTAGAGCAGGAATTCAAGGACAAACGAATTTTAATTCTACTCAATTCAAACTTTATCCTGCCAAAGGAGGATCTTTTGCTTATTATTAATTATAAATTATAAATTGTAAATTGTAAATTATAAATTGTAAATTATAATTTGATATAATATTTTGATATTATATTAAAATTAAGTCAATGGTTAAACTTGTTAGATATAGAGAGTATTCTTTAGGAACAAATATGCCGATTTATTTATTAGGACGAGGAAATCAAACAAATAATCCTTTATTGAATTTACAGTATTATTCAATACCTGTTTCAAATACAACTACAAATACAAATATAAGTACGCCTATACCTGTACCTATACATAGTCATAAACCTCAATACGGAGAATCTAAATACACATCTTCATTGCATGTAGGAAAAATGCATAAAATAATTAGTAAAAATTAATTTATCAAAGAACGAAAATTATTACTAATCAATTGATTAGTACTAACTACTTGTTTATAATCATTATTATAAGGAAGTCCTAAACTACCTAATCCTGATTCAAATGTAATTCTTTGTCCATCATCACTAGGATGAATACCTAAATATTTAGCAAATTGACCACATTGTTGATCTTGATTGCAAACTGTTGCATGGATTAATTTTGCTCTTCTAACAGCTAAATTTTGTCCGCCTACACCAGCTCCAGAGACATATTTATTATTAACATTAGCAGGATTACCAGTGATTAGACCAATCGGCAAAACTCTACGAACACCTGATCCAGTATTTTTTTTATAAGCAAAACCGCCTTTACCCACATAAAATTGACCATATCTTGGCATTTAAATATATAATATAAATAGATAAATATTTAAGCGATTTTTCTAGTTGGAATTTCAGCAGAAACAATATAAATTGAATTTTCAGTAATAATAATATAATCAGTTCCACTTTTATAAAATTTAGAAATTGGGCTAGTATATTCATCTTCGCTTTTTACAAGTAATTTTTCACTATTATCACGAACACCAATAAGAGCTTTTTTATCCAAGGAAGCTGTCCAGTAATCTAACATAATGGGTTTATCTTCAACAATAGATAACTTACTAGCATGTTGCAAGGTAACATCTGAAGGAAGTTTATAACTAGTATTTGTAGTTAAATTTGTATTAGCGGTTGTTTGTGAACTTGAACTAGAACTAGATAAAGGAAGAGATGTTTGTTTTACTTCGGACATTTATATAGTTTTAAATTTAAAGTCTTTAAATACTTAATATTTTATATTATTTTTTAATAAATTTAAAAAAATGTAATATATTAGATGAAACTCAAATTTAAACCAATTGATTCAACTATAAATGATAATAATGATAATGATAATAATGATAATAATGATAATGATAATGATAATTTAGTAATAAACACAAACCCAAATGTTTTCTCATATAATCAATATTTATTAAGTCAACTTGAAAATTACAAAGAAAAAATAAATAAAAATCTTGATTATATACTTGATAAATATGTTGAATTGATAATTGATTATATAAAATTTATAACTGAAAAAATTAATATTAAAAGGAATTATTATTATAGATTTATTTTTGTTAGAGGTCTTGATACAATAACAAGCGTTTTTAAAATTATGCTTTATTACACAAAAAATGTAGATTTAACTTATTATCATAGTCAAAAAGCATTTTATTTTTATGTTGAATTTATTGAACAAATATCAACGGATCAAAATAGTTTTTTACAATTAAGTTCAAGAGAAGCAAGTTTATTTGTTTATAAAAAGACAATTTTTGAAATTAATATTGAAATTAAAAAGAATATTAGAGAACCTACACTGGAGGAAAAAGATATATTAATTAAATTAGACAATTTTATAGATTTATATAAACATTTAGTTTTATTTTTTTTAAAAGATTATTCATTACTCGTTAAAAATAATGTAAATGTATATGATAATAATAATGATAATGATAATAATTATTTATTACATGCATGTGATAGTTTAAAAATATTCAATAAAAAAGTATGTAATTATAACGTATTTAATGAAGAATTTAAATCTTTGCATTTATTGTTAGATAAATTATTTGAGGATGATTGTAATATCGTAAATGTAAATGTAAAAACATTTTTTGAAATAATAGAATCGTTTTTAAAAAAATTATCTTTGAAAAAAGATAAGGATAAAGATATTTATAAAAATATTTATAATAAAATACTTACTTGTGAAAATATTCAACAGTACTTGTACTTAAATAATAGTAAAGTTTTTTTAAATTGGTTTTTTTCATAGGTGCGTTAAAATAATAAAAAAATTCTAATAAATTTTTTTATTTATTAATAATATAATGTCCTGTTCTTCTTGTTCAAAAGCGTCTCCTTTAGCGGAATCCAATCTTCTTCCTATATCTCTTCCTATTGGTGGTGCTACTATTAGTCCTATACCTATTGGTGGTACTACTATTTCAAATCTTCCTGCAGGTAACCCTATAGATTTCTCAAATCCTATTGGTGGTACTACTATTACCCCTATAGCAAATCTTCCTGCAGGTAACCCAATAGATTTCTCAGGTCCCGTTTTTGATGCTATTATAGAGGATGAACTTATTGATATTGTTTATTCACCTCCTGAATTGTCTAGAGGACCTACAGTTAAAGCTTTTACTTCAAAAGGTTCCGTTGGTTTAGGAGAATCAAATGATTTGTTTGTTAAATTGGCATATTCTGTTCCATTCGCTGCATCAGCTGCTGATTCTTATATCACTTCCCAAATTTCCAAAGATCTAATTTTAGGATTTGAACCAACTTATTTTCAAATTCCATATATTTATTCCGCCGCCGATAATTTAGTAAATGGTAAATATAGTTCAACGACAAAAAGTCAAGGCGATCTAATTATTAATGAATATGTTATTCCATACACTGGAGCAGTGAAGGAAGAATATGTTCTTGTAACTACTTATTTCAATGTTTCAACAAAAATTTTATTTTATGAAATTCCAAGAGTTTTTAGTTACAATTCTAAAGAGAAAGCTTCAGTTGCTGTTACACCAAATGGTGTTGATTTTGTTGGAAAGATTTCTATTCCTTCAAGTTTTATTACTCCTACTCCTAGTCCTAGTAAAAAAGATTATATTTTAACTTTAAACATAAGTCCTGATAATGTTGTCACTCCTTTAAATACAAACGGAGGAGCAGGAGGAAATGGAGGACAAGGAGGACAAACTGCATCTGTACTTGTTGCAGAATCAGCATGGGTTGGATCTGGTAAAAAATAATGGCATAGAGATCTTATACATTTATTAAATTACATCCGTAATATGAATAATCTTCTTTCGTATTTTTCTTTTATTATTTTTAACTGAAACCATATCTTCTGTTATGATTTTTTGACAAATATTAGTAAATTCTACTCTTAGTAAATTTTTCAAAAACTCATAAATTTTCATCAATATAAGATCATTGCACATTCCAACAATTAAAACACTACCGGTTCTAAAAATCATAAACGATACTTCTGTGATGGACTTGTCTTTAATTTTATCTTTATTTTTTTCCTTCTTTTCTTTAATTTTACTATTACTATTAATATTACTATTAGTATCTTTTTCACTTGATTTTTGTACTCCTGTTTGGATTTCCAAATTATCATCATGATAAAATTTACATTGAATACCAGGATAGGAACATGGATCGTAAATTGACTGTATATTATATTTATATTTCAGAATATCATATAAAGTTTCGCGATCAATATAAAACCCACAATTAAAATTAGAATTAATTAATACAGTATCACTTGTTTGTTTATAAGATAAAACAGTGTCCGAGTAAGGTTGCAAAATATGCAGAATTGTCTTCAATACTGTTTCAAATATTTCGTCATTTTGAACACCAGGAATTTCCAATTTTCCAGTGTTAAATACTTTTATGTGAAATTCTTTAAAAGTATCTTGTATTTTAATACGAATAATCATAACAAAACAATTATAAAACGCTTGCTTCTTTTTACTACGATAACTCATGATATCTTTTTTGGAAATGCCGACAGTAATTTTACGAATGTCTTTGAATTTAATACGACCAGTAGGATTATTAATACTTGTCATGATTTGTTGTTCATAATAAATTTCATGTTCTAATTTATTCTGAATAAAGTTTAATTCTTCTTGACTAGTTGAATTTATTTTTATTTGTTTTTTTATAACACCGTTAGTTGGTGTGGAATAGGAAATTACAGGAATATTCCAAAATATAGATAAAGGAACAGGTTCTTTTAAATAAGCAATCTTTGATTTTGTTGAAATATAAATGTCGCTTGGTTCAGGAATATTTGTAGAAATGACTTGGCTGTCTTTGTAATTAGTTTGTTTTTTTATATTATTATGAGTAATCGTTTCATATCCAAAGTTGTTTTTAGAATTTGAATTTAAATCATAATTAGAAGTGGTTTTTTCATTTGTTTCTTCAAATTCTTGGCAATCCTCTTCGTCATCAGACGAAGATTTATCCGTATAATTATTGGAAACGAAATTTTGCCATTCATCGTCAATAATATTATTATGCATGTTTTATCCTACTATAATAGTTTCTTATTTGTCTTTATATTCTTTAAATTATTTTATTTCAATTATTTATTATAATATTAGATATTAAGTTATGAATATTAATTCGCAAATACAAAGACAATCTATTCCTATTCCTATTCCGTTTCCTAGTCCAAATAAAAATTCAATAATTAATTCTAATTCTAACAACAAGAAAAAACAAATGAATTTAGAAAAAACATCAAGTGAATATGATGAACAGGCCAATTTTTTTGATCCGAGTAAACAATCACCTCCGAATGAATTTATGTTAAAATTACAAATGAGAATGTTAAATTACTCTGCAGTTGATACTGGTAAAACTTTAGGAATAAATTGAGATAATCTCGTTAATGAATAATTAACATAATAACTATTTTTACAGTCTTCAAAATGCATTATATTTTCTGCGAATGACAGAAATTCGCTTTGGTTTTGAATCATATCCATTTTTTTTCGTATAATAAAATTAAAAAAATCTTTTATTATATTTTTTATATTCATATTATATTTTAAGCTTACATTATAGATATAATCATGAATATGTTTATTATTATTGTTTAAATTACTATTTTTATTAAATATTTGCATATAAATATTTTCCCAAATCTCTTCATCAATAATTGTAAATTCGCTATCATTGATATTAATATTTTGATTTGATTGCATAAAATTAATCATACTTCTAACATCTGATTTATATAATTGCTGAATCATTTTTATAGAATTATCTGTTAGATTTAATTTTTCAGAATCAGAAATTGTTTTCAAGAAAGAAACGATATCATTTTCTGGAAGTTGATTAAATCTAAGTTTAATAAATTCATTTTGTAAACCTTCATCAATTCTACTTATATAATTACAAATTAAACAAAATCTAACATTATTAGAGTAATTTTGTAATAAGTATTTTAATGCTTGCTGGGCATTTTTTGTCATATAATCCACCTCGTCCAAGATGACAAATTTCATTCCTTCATTAAAAAGCGATTTGGAGTTTACAAATTGATTTATTTGATTTCTTATAATATCAATTCCTCTTTCATCAGAAGCATTCAAATGAATCATTAATCCTTTGTTTTTTTGGTTTAATACATTTTGATAACTAAGAACTAAATTTATAATAGTAGTTGTTTTCCCAGTTCCTGGAGGACCATATAAAAGAAGATTCGGGAAAAAAGATTTTTCAATGATATTTTTAAGAATTATTTTATTTAAAGGATCCAAAACAATATTATCAAATTCGGTAGGTCTATATTTTTCTACCCATGGAATTGAATTATTTGCATTAACATTTGCATTAACATTTGCATTAACATTTGTATTCATTTAACTTAATATATTTCAAACTAAATGTTTATATTTATATTTTTTACAATTAATATTAAGAGAGATAAATTGTAAAAAGTAAAAAGTAAAGTAAAATATAAAAATAAATTAAATAAAAATCATTACAGCTTCTAACAAATCTTTTTCGTTTTCTGTAAGTGTATAGTATTTGTAAGAAATATCATAAAATTTATCAATTGTACAATAATGTATTTTATTTACAGTATTACTTATTCGGTGAAGAAAATGTTTTAAACGATAATTCTCTAATTTCAAATAAAATTTTAAAAAGTTGTTTCTAACGGTTAAATAAGAGTCTCTAGAATGAATAAACGATACAATCGGAATTAGACACAGAGATATAAAATTAATGTTCATTTGTATTATATTATATAATTATAGTTAATATATTTTTATATAATTATAGTTAATATATTTATATAAAAATATATTTATAACTATGTTTTATCATCTTCAAATGAAAGTTTATATCTAGATTTTTCATCTAATTTTGTCCTTTTTCCTAAAAAAGTAAAATATTTATTTGACAAAGCATATTGTTTGGGTTTTTTATTTCTCAATACCTTTAAGCGAACATTCATAATCATGCCTACTTGCCAAATACGCTTATGTGTGTATTTTTTATTTTTGTATAATTTTTCTAATTTATTAATAGTATTTTTAACATCTTCTACTGTTGTATATTTTATATTTATGGTATCTCTTGGATTTTTGTCAATATACACATCAAATGATTTTTTAGGATTTGCTGGATTAAATAAAAATTGTTTTTTTGTTTTATTTTTAGGATTTCTATAATTTCTAGAATTTCTAGAATTTTTATTGTTTTTCTTTGTAATGTATTTCATAAAATATAGTTATATTTTATCAATATCAATATCAATATAATACAAGAAAAAAATTGATTAGAAATATAACTATATAAAAATAAAACATACTAAAATAACAAATGGAAATTATTAATAATAATAATCAAGTAGTAACATCATCAACAGGTTATCTAGAAATCATAATTGGTCCAATGTTTTCAGGAAAAACATCTAAATTATTGAATATTTACAAACAATGCAAATTTTGTAATATTGATGTACTAGTTATAAATCATAGTTCAGATTTAAGATATGATCAATTCATGTTATCTACTCATGATAAAAATATGATTCCTTGCTATCAAATGGATAAACTAAATAATATTTTGTATGAACCATTCAAAGAATCGTATAATAATGCAAAAGTCATATTAATTAATGAGGCGCAGTTCTTTCCTGATTTGGAGGAAACAGTAAAACAAATGTTAAAAGAACAAAAACAAATTTATATTTCAGGTTTAGATGGTGATTTTCAACAAAATAAATTTGG
>Ga0247843_1006624_pt1 | contig 14953 bp, 12 predicted proteins | sample LaCruzMarch2017__FD_192420 | JGI IMG/M metagenome (GOLD analysis project Ga0247843, IMG submission 192420) | Freshwater microbial communities from meromictic Lake La Cruz, Castile-La Mancha, Spain - LaCruzMarch2017_8m | ecosystem: Environmental > Aquatic > Freshwater > Lake | place: Spain... | reverse complement strand
GTCGCGAGACCCTCCGCTGGCGCGGTGAGCAGCGTAAGGTCATCCGTTGCGCCATGGACATCGATTGGATCGGCAAAGACTACTCCCTCCAGCCGCACAAAAAATTCCAACGCGGCACGGTCTGGGTGAGCGACGACGAAGTGCGTCTTCCCTTGCGCGTCGAAGTCAAAGTCTTCATCGGCCACGTCTTCGCTGAATTGGCGGAAGTGAAGGCTGCACTTTGATCGGGATCTATTTTTGTCGGCGCTAAGCCTGCAGGCGATGGCTACATCGAACCGGACGAGGTCCGTGGAACGACCAAAGTTTGGCCAACGCGCAGATCGCGCGGACTGGAGAGATTATTGGCTGCCGCCAACTCGGCATAACTGACACCCAGACGCGAAGAAATCAGGTAGGCATTGTCGCCCCGAGTCACGGTGTATTGCTTCGCACCGGTGTAGGCATTGTCGGCCCGTTGCACACCCGGTTGCGATGACGCCACCACCGTTTGGGTCGGCAGAGCAACAGGTTGGACCGGCTCAGCTCGCCGCACCTCTGCCGGCATCGGCGCGACTGCTGGGGTTCGACCGGTGGCGACGAGAAACGCCTCCTTGATCGGATCACTGCTCTTTGAAGTGGGCATAGCAACGTGCTTGCCGGAGTGTGCTTCGGATTTCAGCGGCGCGGAGATAGGGGGAAGCGGGTCTTCAGTTGCCGCCACTGGAACGGTGCTCCGGGTGACAGGTTCGGATCGGCTCGGCTGAGGCTTGCTTAGTTCCGCTGATTTCGGACTGGATTCTTCTTTCGTTTTGAAAGGATCCGGCTCTCGGACGGCAACGATTTGCTCACCGGGCTGTGCGCGTTCGGTCTCCAAAAGCTGCGGTTCTTGGCCCAGCATGCGCGAGATTTGCGCTGCCCCGTTTTTCTGCGGCGTCAGGCTCGAGGTGATTCGCTTGGTGGAGTCTTTGACCGCCCCGAAGGCCAAGAAACCGAGGACACCAATCACGTGGATAAGAACGACCGTAATGAAGGTGTCTCGGAACGGGTGTTTTGGTGCCTCCCCGTTTTTGCGGCTGAGGCGCCGCAACCCGCGCAAAAGCGGGGCGAAAGGGTTGAAAATGTCTTCCTCCGGCTCTGGATCCGGGCGGCGACGGCGGGAAGTTCTGGTTTTTTTAGTCATACTTTTCATTTGAGTTTTGTTTTGCGTAGGGCGGTGCTTTGGCGTCGGGAAAGTTCGATCTTGCGGCTGCGGGGGAGGTGGATAATCACCCGGCTGCTGGACGGGCTGTCGTTGATTTCTTCGGCGTGGGCGAGGTTCACCACACTTTGCCGGTTGACCCGGAAGAAATAGGCGACGGGCAATTTCGCTTCGATGCTGGCCAGCGTTCCCCAGACCGTCATCGAACCCGCAGCTGTGACTACCTTGGTATAGGCGCCGCAAGCCTCGAGCATTTCAATATCGCCGATGCGCACATTGTGGTGACGCGCGCCCTCCCGCAGAAAAATCCGGTCATCCAGCCCGACCGCAGGCGCGTCCACCCGCTTGTTTTCTGCTTGGGCCGTCACCTTCTCGAGTGAACGCAAGAGCCGCTTCGGTTCGACCGGCTTCAGCACGTAGTCCATCGCCTCGACATCAAATGCCTTGGCGGCGTGTTCCAGATGAGCCGTGACAAAAACGACAGGGATCCCTCGCGCCGGCAGTTTCTCCAGTAGTTTGAATCCACCTCCGCCCGGCATTTGAATGTCGAGCAGCAGCACGTCGGGGCGTTCATCCTCGATCGCTTTGACTGCCGCCGCGATGGTGCCGGCGTCGCGGACATCGCTGACCCCGAGTTTGCCCAAGATTTCCCGCAGGCCGCGGCGGGCCGGCGCTTCGTCGTCGATGATCAGGACTTTCATTGCGGTAGCACTCTGAGAACAGCGGTCACCCACCCTGGCGTGTCCGAGCGAAATTCCAGCGAGGCTTTCGCGCCCCAAGCTTGTTCCAGCCGTGTCCTCGCGGCCCGGAGTCCCACACCCTCGTGCCATTCTTCAGGCGGCCGGAAGGTTTCCTCATTCACTGTGTTTTCCACCTTGATGGTCAGGCCTTTTTCGTTGGCGATGGCCATGACAATGACCCGCGTGTCACCACCTTCGCGCCCGTGGATCACGGCGTTCTCCACCAGTGGCTGCAAAATCATCGGTGGGACAAGGTGGGATGCCGCGTTGGGAAAGATACGGTATTCCACCTGCAAGCCCTCCTCGAAGCGCATCTGCTGGAGTTTAAGGAAATCCACCACGATCTCGAACTCGCGCTCCAGCGGGATGAGAGGCTCCTCAGACGTGTCGAGTGAATTGCGCAACAACCGCGAGAGTCGCATGATGCCGCTGCGAGCCGTCTCGGGGTTGGTGCCGACCAGCGAATGGATCGCGCTGAGGCAGTTGAAAAGAAAATGAGGATGGATCTGCGCTTTGATTCGCTCGATTTCCGATTCCCGGGCGATGGCGCGCAAGCGCAGCATTTCCTCACGTCGTCGCGACTCGCTGCCTGCCCCGATCAGCATCGATGTGCCCGTGAGGATGGAAATAAAGAGCTCGATCTGCCCGAAGTTAACCAAGCTCGAACCTTGCACAAAGGGGCCGTGTCCGGCCGCCGTGCCCAAGACGGCGACCGAGATGACCGCAAGGTTGGTCAGTGCCGCCGCCGGGAGTCCGTAAGATAGCGCCACCCACACCAAGAGGGGAAAGGGCAGGTAAGCCAGCACACCCTGGTTCAGCTCGGCCGGAAGCAGATTGGAGAATGCCACCCATGAGGCCAGGGTTGCGGCTGCGAAGAGGCTGACCACCTGTGCCCAGGCCCGCACCCCGGTGACCGGCAGGCGCAACCGCCCGGTCGCCGCCAACAAGATGACCGGGGCGACGACCAGAATGCCCGAGGTGTTGGCGGCAAAGTAAACCGCGGCGGTGGAGAAAAAGCCGTAGCCCGGCAGCATCCCGGCGAGAACCAGACAGAGTGCTGTCCATAATCCGGCCGCAGCGGCAGGCGCGAGGGCACCGGCCACGATCAGTTGTACCACGTCGCGCGTCGTCGCCAAGCGCGCATCGAAGTCGCGTTTTTGCAGCAGGCTCGCCGCACCATACAAAGCGGCAGTTGTTCCTGCCGGCGCCAGTAAAGTGAAAGCCCAGGGCAACTCGGCCTCGAGGCAGCCAACAAAAAGCGCCAGATAAATACCCGGCCACACACGTTGTCCCCAGATGACCAGTGCCGCGAGAGCCACGCCGCAGGCCGGCCAGAGGGGCGAGAGTTTGCCCACTTCTTGCACGGCCGCCGCGCTGACCAGCTTGGAGATAAAGTAGATCGCTACTCCCGTGGCGATGATCCGCATTGCGTCGGCTGTCCAATCCGCTCCCTCGCGAACCCGCATGATTCCTGCTTTCGCGGCTTCGGCGATGGTTTCGGTGATGTCGTTTCCGGTCATGGTAAGTGCTTTGTCCATGACGGTGAGATATCGTCATATCTCGTTGGAGCACAACGACTTTTTTCGAAACGTCTACCGTTCAGAAGGCGTTTTCGACCGTTCACCATATGGCTGTAACCGTTCATGTGTCTCTCTGACCGTTGGAACAAATTATTATTTCCGTAGCCATTTGAGAGTCTTAATTTGCGGTCGATGAAACCCACCAATCACCCCGCGTTCCGCTTTGTTGTTTTCGGCGCCGCGGTTGCCTTGCTCAACACCACATCTTTCTCGGCGATCAAGCCGACCGAAGAACAGGCCAAACCACTTCCCGAGATTTGGGAGAAAGCCGGTCCGCGGGAGCGGCTCAAAGCCACCCGTGCTGCCGAACTCGATGCCGACCGTCTTCTGGTCGAGCGCATCTTCGGTTTGCAAGTCGACGGCGAAACCACCGTGGGGGATCTTGCCTTGGAGGAAGACGTGGTGGGCGGTGCGGTTCAAGCCACGCTCGTCGGTGCGGTTAATGCCGAGGAACCGGAATATCTTCCTGACGGCCGCGTTCAGGTCGTTCGTGCGGTGAAAATCCGCGAAGTGGTCGACAGTCTCAATCGCGTGATCAAAGGCCGCCGCCTCAGTGACGGCTCCTTCCGCACGACTTCCGACAAAACCAAGACCGACCGCAAGACCAACGAAAAAATTATCGACGTCATGGGCAACGCCGCCCTGCCCGACACCGAGGGTCACGAGAAGGTCATGTCGAAGCGCGCCGCCGAGCTGGACGCTTACCGCCGCTTGGCCGGCCGCATGATGGGCGTCCAGATCACCAGCGACACCACGGTCCGCGACATGTGCTTGGAAAACGACCAGGTTGTTGCCGCGCTCTCGCAAGTCCTCAAAGCAGCCACACCTACAGACATCAAATACGTCAGCGACGGCACCTGCGAAGTCACCATGGAGGTAAAAGTCGAAGACGTCATCCGCACCACCAAACGTTACGCCAAAGGTGGCAAACAAACCGTCAATATCAGCGACGAGATCAAGACCAATACCTTCACCGAGACAGGCATTGGCACCATGCGCCCCGTGGAGGGTGGGGAAGACATGCCGGCCGGCACCACGGCCATGGCCGAGATTTCCGGGGGTGGCAACGAGCCGTTTTTCGAGGCCAAAGTTGTCATCCAAGAGGTCGTCGCTTCCGGCCCGGTGGTCCAGTAACCCGAGCGCCCTCCCGCCATGAAAACCAGATACCTCCTGATCACTGCCGTCCAAGCGGCAGCCGCGCTTTCTCTCGCCGCCTGCGCCTCAAACCCCCGCACCGTCGCCCGGGAATCCAGCGACTACGATGGCGAGTTGGTCTCCTCCCGCGGGCCATCAGCCACTTCGGATGAAGACCTGCGTCAGTTGCGGGGCGGGCGCGAGCAGACTCAAACCACCTCCAGTTCGACCACCCAAGTGAACCGCGCAGGCGAAGTCAAAGCGCGCTCCAGCGATACCGAGGTGATCGATACCGTTACCGAAACCGTCGTCGAGATGGCTCCGGTCGCTGCCGGCAACGAAGACTTTTAAGCAGTTCCCAACGATGTTCCCCACCGTTCCCCCACAAGCATCAAAGCCCGGCAAGTATCTCTTCCTTGGTAACTCCTTTGTGGTTGGCGACCAATCGCAGGATCGAGTTGAGCGTGCCCACGCGCAGGGTGTCATGCTCCGGGACCGGCAGCCGCTGATGTGCGGGAACGTCCGTCTGCAAAATAACGTGGCTGCCCACTTGGTGAACGATCCGGTAATCCCAATTTTTGCAGAGGTGCTTGATCAGGGCGCTTCCCGAAAGATCCCGCGGCAGTTTCATGCTTCAGGCCAAAGCGAAGCTCTCGTCGCGGACCAAGTGCAGGCGCACACGCTCCGGCTGCGATTGCGGCGCATCAAAGAAGTAGCCTTTGACCGCCTCATTCACCGCCTCGCGCAATTCCGACCATGTATCGCCCTGCGTGACAATCGGCTCCGTCAGGCATTCCGCCACGAATCCTCCATCTGCCTCCTGCGTCACCTCAAAAATCAGATCATTCATCTCTGCGAATCTATGCTGTCCACTAGCCTTGCGCAATCCCACTGTCTTCCTGATCCGTGCTCTCCGTGTAATCAGTGGTTCAAAAATTATTTTCCATCTCTCTCGAAACCAGCCACTCGCTATCAGCTACCCGCCACTTCCTTCATCGTTCTTCTCTCTGCCTTCTTCATTCTGCCTTCTAACTTTTCTTTGGCGCAGCAAAACGCTGCACCAAAGAAAGACCCCTTCGCCAAGCTGGCCACCGATTTGGCCGAAGACACTCCCAGTGGGGAAGTGAACATCGGCGTAGGCAACTTTGCTTACGAAAACACGGACCTCCTTTCGCCGTTCTCGTCCATGCTCCGCGATGAATTGGAAATTGCGCTGGGGGAAACGGGAAAATTCAAAGTCGTGACCCGCGACCGCTTGGCCGACTTGCAGATGGAAGGCAAGTTTCAGGGCAAAGGTGTCCTCGAACCCGGCAGCGGTGTGGAGAAAGTCAGCATTCAGGGGGTTAAAGGTATTGTCCGCGGACGCTTCTACGCCACAGGCGACGAAGTCACCATTTTTGCCGAGTTGGCTTGGATCGAGGGGGGCGAAATCAAAAAGACCCGGCTGTCCATTCCGTCCGAGGCGGTCAAAGCCAAGATCTGGCCCGATCCGGACCAGGCGGCCGGCAAGCAACTGGCCGGTGCGATCAAACCGCAGAATGTGGAGCAAAGTCTGGCCAACATCCAAGACATTGCCGGCAGCCGCCTGGCCGATGTCCCGAAAGACTTTCAAGTCGAAGTTTTCACCACCGATGGCAAACGCGCTTATGCCGAAGGCGAAACGGTCAGCTTCCGCGTGCGTGCTTCCGAGGAGTGCCACATTGCCGTGCTTTGTCACCAGACGGATGGCACCACGGTCGTTCTTTTCCCGAATCGTTACGCCAGCAACACTCTCATCCCGCCCAACAAACCGATTGATGTCCCTGGCACGCACAAGAGCGGATTCGAAATCGTCATCAGCCCTCCCTTCGGCTCCGACGTCGTCGAAGTCATCGCCTGTTCCAAGCCCAGTGAGTTGCACAAATCTCTGGCCGAACACGCCGCACGCGCCGAAGAGCAGGAACCGGTTCAGGTTCTCACCCGCGGCATGGCCGTGAAGGGCATCGATTCTGCGCTTTCCTCGCCCAAAACCGGCGATGGCGCGCCGTTGCGCTGGGGCCAGGATTCCATCGTCGTGAGCACTTTTCCTAAGCCGTGAGCGAGATTTGTAGTCTATAGACTCACAGAAACGAAATTTATGAACCTCGACTGTTCTGCCTCACTATCATCCGCTTCTGTCGTTCGTGTATCGGAAGGTCGGCGCGTAAGATGGCTTGCCTTGTTTGTATTTGTTATAGCCTTCTTCAGCGGGCTCCCAACCGATCTTTCAGCTCAAACCAAGCAGGAAAAAGCGGCATTGGATAAAGCTAATCGGAGACTCGAGGCGGCGCTGGGACCTAAATTTATTCCTCAACTTGAAGCGGGAATTAAGGCTGGCGATGGAGACGTACTTAAGCAGCTGATTGATCAAAGCCAGAAGTCGGTGGTTGCAGCTTACGGTGAGAAGAGCGTTGAAAATGCGCTGTTAGTGCTGACGTCGTGTATGTGGGGAGTTGTCGAGGGAGTTTCCGATGAGTCGCGGCAGCAAATCGAGGATAGCATTGACGTCTTCCGAAAAAATTTAGGCGTCAACAATGTGATTGTCGCGGGCGGTTACAAAATGTTGGCAATGAGTGAATTGTTCGATGGTAAGCTCGAAGAATCACAGCGTGCTGCCGAAGCTGCACTTAAAATTTATGAAACGATTGCCGGTAAAGATTCCGAGGAGGTGGCCAGCACTCTCGATACGTTAGCTACTATCTCTCGTAGCAAGGGCGATCTCGAAGAAGCGAGCAAGAATTTAGAGCGTGCAGCGGCGATCATGCAAAAAACAGGTAAATCCGAGTCAGAGACTGCTGCCTCAATTCTTCAATCCCAAGCCGCCTTGCTTGAAGACAGTGGCAAGTTCGCATCCGCGGAGGCCGCACGCCTCAAAGCTTTAGACCTGCTGCGCAACATGTTCGGGGAGAAGGATCTCAGATACGGAGCAGCGGAATTAGGTGCTGGATCTTTTTACTTGAGACTCGGGGACTATGAAAAATCGGAGAGGATGCTCCGCCGGGCTCGGGCTTCCTATAGCAAGTTATTTGGCGAAAGAAGTAAAGCTGACGCAGCAATACTGAAACAACTTACTTCGCTTTACGTTTGCAAGAAGCAATTACCCGAAGCGCTTGATGCTGCGCAGCAAGCCTGGGAGTTGAGCAAAGAATTACATGGCGAGAGGTCACAGGAGGTGGCCGTTACCTTGGGCGGTCTTGCGTGGGTAGAAAACGAAAAGGGCAACTCGGCTAACTCAAGACAATTCGTCGAGGAAGGATTACGAATAGCAGGTGAAATTAATGCGCCTCCGTCTGTTCGTGCGCAATTGCTCCTCATCAGCGGCCAAGCGGCGAGAAAAATTGGTGACTACAATAAGGCAATGCAGGACCATTCCGCGGCGTTGGTGCTGATGGAGAGTCACCATGGCGCGCAAAGTGACCAGCTTGAAACTCTCGCCAATTTGGCGCATTCCACATATTTAAGCGGCGATCTGAATGAGGCGCGCCTCTTGATAAGCAGGGCATCAGCTATCTCGCAGCGCAACTTACAGGATGTGTTGCAGATGGATGAGCGTGCCAGGTTGTCTTGGCAGAGAGAAATGGGTTGGGATCTCAATTTGAGTTGCTTGCGTCCCGAACAGATCGGCCAACTTCTGCTCAGGACTAAAGGTGTCGTTCTTATCTCGATCCTTGAAGACCGCGCGCTAGTGACAGGTGCCAACGCCAATGAAGACGCGCGGAAAGAATACGAGGAACTCAGGCATCTAAAAAAGGAAGTCACGCGCCTGATGTTCGATAACGAAGAAACTCGTGCTAGGCGGAATTTGTCTGATCTTACCGAGCGAGTATCCGACTTGGAAAAGTCCTTGGGCTCACGGAGCAATTCCTTGGGGCGAATTCGGAAAACGGCCGACATCACTCTCGATGCCGTTATCCCTGCGCTGGCGAAGGGAACAGTGCTATTAGACTTCGCGCGCTTCGAGGACCCAAAGCTGCCGGAAGGCCAACGTGCCTGCTATGGTTGCGTAATTCTCACAGAAAATGGTACTCCGCAGTTTGTCAAATTGGAAGAAGCTCTTGAAATCGACCGAGCTATCATCGAATTGCGCTCTGCGCTGATCGCAGGCGACAACGAGAGCTGCCAAAAGAGTGTTAGTGTTCTACGCGATAAACTCTGGAGTCCGATTGCGGCCAATTTGCCCGCTGACACTATGCGGTTGGTAATCGGGCCGGATGCTGAGTTAAACTTTTGCCCGTTTGCTGCTCTACAGGATGGCAATGGCAACTTTCTCGCGGAGAAGTTCAATATATGTTACGTGGGCAGTGGTCGTGATCTGAGCCGACAATCCAAGAAGTCGGCCGACAGAACTCTTCTAGTTTTTGGTGATCCTATCTTTGACGCCTTGCGGGATCCCGATGCTGCGGCTACGGAGGACCTGGCCATGAGGTCCGTCGAGGCGGACGCCTTTGGACATATTGAACTGCCTCCGTTGCCGGGAACACGGACGGAAAGCGAGGAGCTTCTGAAGGCTGCCGCTGGGGCCGGATGGGAAGCGACCAGTTTTTTTGCGGAAAACGCGACCGAGGAAAAGCTGAAGGCAAGCGGGGCTCCTGGAATCTTACATCTAGCTACTCATGGGTTTTACTTGGGGCCTTCCTCTAAAGTGGCTCTCGCCGATTCACGGGGCATGACTGTAAATCAGGCGGATTCCCCGGAAGTGGTCCGGGTTGAATCGGAACCTATGGACCCAATGCGAGCAAGTGGGTTGGCGCTTACAGGTGCACAGCAAACCCTCAAGCTGTGGGGCGAAAAAAGAGCTCCGGATCCGGAGACGGACGGAATTCTTACTGCGGAGGAGGTTGCCTGCCTTGACCTCAATGGCACATGGCTTGTCACGCTATCGGCTTGTGAAACAGGCGTGGGCGAGGCACGCAGCGGGGAGGGGGTCTTCGGGCTTCGCCGCGCTTTCATGATGGCCGGTGCTGAGAATCTATTAATGACACTCTGGCCGGTGGCCGACGACACCACGGCCAGCATCATGGCTGACTTTTACAAAGAAGCCCTCGCCACCGGAGATGCTCCCGGTTCGCTGGCCAAAGTCCAACGCGACTGGCTGATCAAACTCCGCGAAGAAAAAGACCTCGCCACCGCCATCCGTGAAGCCGGCCCCTTCGCCATGGTCATGATGACCGCCCCCACACATCCTCCCGTCGAACTTCCGCCTATCGCGAAGTTGGAACCCAAACCCCAACATGCTTCCGAGCTACCAACTCAATCCGCCGACGAATCCACCGCTGAAAAGAAATCCGGTTGGTGGCCGTTTTGATCACAATAAAATTAAGTAAGTCCTACCCACAAAAGTTAACCATCGCATCTAATGAAAAACCCATCGAAATCCTCAATCCCCAAACTCCTCATCTGCGCCATGTGTGCAATCAGTGGTTACGCTTCAGCATTCGCAGCCGAAACCGTCGAAGCCGAGGGGCGCGCAGCGGGGGACCAACGCACTGCGCGTGAACAAGCGCTCGCCGACGCTCTGCGCGAGGCGGTTCGGGTAGGGGTTGGTGTGGATGTGCTCAGTTCGTCCGGAGTTAGCGACTTCACGCTCGATTACGATCGCATCCTCAGTTCGGCCTTCGGGCATGTGAAGACCTACAAGGTCATTAGTTCTGGCCTCGGGCAGGACCAAATCTACCGGGTGAAAGTCAAAGCCACGGTGGAGCAGGGGGCTCCGGACGCTCAGAACACGTTGGCCTTGCGTCAAATCGTTCAACTCAAGGGCGCCCCGCGCGTTTCGCTCAATATCGAGGAGCAAATCGACGGAGTGCCAAACCCAACCAAATACGCCCAAGGGATCATGGAGCAGACGGCGCGGGAGTTGCAGTTCAACCTCGTTGATGCCGGCACCGCGCGTTCCTATGAGAGCAAGATGGCCAAGCGGGACGAGATCCTTGGCAACGCGCAAAATGCCAAGCTGCGCTCGGCGGACATTTCCCAGAAAAGCGACTTCCTTATCGAAGGTAAGATCGTCGCCCGCTATGTCGGGCAGCAGAGTTTCTACGGCAGCCTGCCGCAGCATGTGTTCTCGGTCGGCGGCGAGCTTCGGGCCATCCGTCCGGAAACTGGCGAGATTGTTGCCACGGCAGCGCTTCCCGGGACCGAGAACGTGGAGAGTGAATTGGAGTCCAAGGAAATGGCCGCGCGCGATGTCATCCAGAAGGTGCTCGCGTCGGCCGGCAAGCAGGGAGGGCTGCCTCCGCTCTTCGGCAAAGTCATCGCCCAGTGGGTCACCGAGACCGACCTCGGTGCGATCAAGCGGCTCGAATTTACCGGCATCCCGAACGAGGAGTTCCAAAAGATTCAGGCATCGCTCAAGGACACCGAGAAAGTCAGCAGCGTCTGGCCGCGCGAGTTCGACTCGCAGGGAATCAGCGTGATCGACATCGAAACCCGCCTCGACAACTCATCCATCGATCAAGAAGTGAGCAAAGCCAGCAGCGGCAAAGCCACCGTCGACCGCGCCACCGACAACCTCCTCGCCTTCAAATACAGCGACAAACCCGCCGAAGAAGAAAAGAAAGACGGCTGGTGGCCGTTTTGATCCTTCCCATAAGAATATGAGATTCAGCGCTTAACGACAATGATTACAGGTCATTGATTGTAATTGACAAGTGCTTCTTCGGGTAAGCATCGTATCGACGTTCCCCCATGATTTCGCCCTACAATAGCTCCTACTTATGGCTGCTTGTTCTCAGCTTCGGATTTTTGGGAACGGATTTCGCCCGCTCATCAGGAATCACCATCCTATCACCCAGAAACGGTGAGGAGGTAAAAAGTCTTTCGGTTGATGTGGCTTTTCGGCTTGGATCAGATATTTGCGGCGTCAAGCCGGACGTTCGATTCCTTGTTGATGGCGAGGAGGTTCCCACGAAAAGGGGGATGAAGGTGGTCGGTGACACCGCGGCGCCGCAGCAAGAGAGCGTCACAATCCCGGCAAAGAACTGCGAGATTACTGTCGTGGCTGTCGGGCCGGACGGCGCGGAGCAACGCGCGTCCGTCTCGGTGAAATATGTGGGTAAAGCGCAGGCTAACTCGACGAGGCTTTATGTCCTTGCGGTCGGGGTTGCGGATTATCGTGACGATTCCCTCGATCTGAAGCTCGCGGCAAAGGACGCGGAGGACTTCGCCCAAGCGATGCTGCGGCAAAAAGGCAACCTCTACTCCGACGTGCAAGTGCGCGTTCTATTGAACGCTGATGCGACACGCGAAAAAATTATGGAAGGTCTATATTGGTTATCGACATCCGTAACTCAGCATGACCGGGCAATGCTCTTCATGGCGGGACACGGCGACAACGATAAGGGCTCATTCTTTTTTCTGCCTGCGGATGCTGATGCCCAAAAGATTTTTATTAGTTGCCTCCGCTGGACGGAAATTGAACAGACCGTCAACACAATGCCGTGCCACACCGTTGTGTTTTTGGATGCATGCCATTCGGGTGGCGTCACCGGACGCCGTGCCGTGCCCACAGATATGCAGACCATCACGAGCGCATGGCAGCAGACGCCTAGTGAGGCTGGGTCGGCCATGTTCTGCTCCTCTACCGGCAAGCAATATTCCCAAGAGAAGGAGGAATGGGGAAACGGAGCCTTCACTAAAGCTCTGTTGGAGGGACTTTCGGGAAAGGCTATCGAGGAGCCCTATGGCGAAATTACCCTCAAAAAACTGGACGCTTTCATTTCAGACAGGGTGAAGGAGTTAACAGGGGGCGCACAATCCCCAACGATGACCCCCACGCCCGACCTACCGGACATACCACTTGCCTTTGCGGGAGACGTAACCGCCCATCAAGCGCGAATCAAGCAGGAGGAGCAACTTGAGGCGGCCAAGGAACAGGCTGCTGCAGCGATCAACGCCGCCTTCCGGGCGTCGCAGAAGGCATTTCACGCCAAGGCGAAAATCGATAAACTCCAAGCGCTCAATTCTGACGGCTTTGCTAACGACACGATTGCCGAGATCCAGGAGCAAGTGAATGAGCATCAGGCTATCGTGGACCAAAATTTGGCTGCTCTGAACCAGCTGGCAGGCACGGATGCTTCGATTGCAGTGGCCCAAGCACTAGCAGCGAGGGAAGCTCAGTTGCAAAAAGATTTGGAAACGGCCGATGCCGACCAGACGGCTGAGGTAGCCAAAACTGCTTTCCAAAATCTGAAGCAACAAATCAACCTTCCCGACTACCACTAATTTGATCCCGACGACATGAACGATCTCTTGCAGGCTCTCTTATTTCCACTTTTCGGCCACAGCGTCCGGGGCTACAGAGCAGGCCATCGAAGACTTTTTAGTGTCCAGAGCAGACATGCTAAAATGTTGATCTTGTGCCTATTGCTCCCATCTCTTGGGCTGCATCTGTCGGGGTGTCGAAACTCTACGGACAACGTAAGCGGACTCGCCGTGATGACCAAGGAGCAGGTTATCGCTGAGGAGGTCGGACGCCTCTTTGATTTGGGCTTTGCCATGGTCAGGATTGACCGCCTCAGTGTCGAAGGGGTTGCGGTGGCCGGTGCTTCCCGAGGTTCTTCAGAGGCCGGACGCGTTGCCGGGGAGGCCGCCAGCCTTGGCGCTCGTTACTCCACCAATTACGTGGCTGCCCTTGACAAGCTCCGAAAACACCCTCGCGCAAAGGTCGAATTTGCCGCTGCCCAAAGATACAACCTCGACCCTGGCGCGGACCGCAATCGTCTGGTCTATCCAACGCTAAAAACGCACCTAATGAGGACGTTTTCAGGGTTGACCCCCAGTGCAGTAGACGCTATGCAAGACTACGAGAGTGTTAGGTATACATCATCGACTCTCGCAAACTAAGACCCAACTCATTTGATTATGAAAACACCCCACCAGAAAATAACGCTCCTATCCAAAGCCACAGCAGTGCTTGCAGTAGTCGGCCTGTTTTTATCGCCTGCTTGCACAACTACAGCAACCCAGCAGCAGGTTTTATCTGAGCCGATGACCTCTGACTTGGAGGCCAAAGTCCTCAAGGAGACCGGAATCAGCGGAGCCCTTATCGGTGCCTTGGCAACGGGTGCCGCAACGGGCGCATTGACTTTTGCTACGCTCGCCGCCACCGGAGCCTCTCTGGAGCAAGCAGCTGTTGGCGCAGCGATCGGCGGTGCTGCCGGTGCTGCGGCAGGTGGAGTAGCAGGTTACCAGCAAGGTAAGAAGCAGGGACAAAAAATGGTGGCGCAGGCTATGACTCGTGATCAAGTGCGACAGCTAGTTCAGGGGGCAAGAGACTATAACGTCCGGCTCGCCAAGAATAACGCCACCCTCAAAGCCGCTTTGCAGAGGGCCAAAACCACGGGTGACAAAAAAACCATTGGTACCATCCGCAAAGAAGGGACCAAGGAGCTTAAAGTCCTCGACCAGCGTTTGGCCAATCGAGAGAAGGCACTCAAGCAAGGGAAATTCCCAGCTGGAAGCGGCAAGGTCGAATACCAAGCGCAATTGTCCAAAGCCAAATCTGAGCGTGCTCAACTGGTTACAATCGTCAACGCATCCAACGCCGCGATTCTCTGATTCGCAGTCGTTCAGGTTGAATTCATCCCCAATGCTTAGACTGCATTGCACCGCGTCTATTGGCTTTTCGTTGTTTCTTACAGGCTGCGCCACGGACAAGTTTACTTGTGGCAGTCGGGAGGCAGAGTACCAAGCACAACTGATCAAGGCCAAAACTGAGCGAGCGCAAATTCCCTGATCCGCAATCAATCCCTATGAGATCATCCGAAATGCTGAAGCTGCACTGTCTTAGTTCGATTGCCGTTTCGTTATTTGTTGCAGGCTGTGCCACGGCAAGCTCAACAACGCGGATGTTGGCTACCCAGACCCAAGAGAGTCGCGGAATGTTGAGCCTTGAACAGGCCAACACGCGCCAACTCACATCCCAGCGCGCATCTCTACAGGGGAGGCTTAATGATCTTAACAGAAGGAAGGGTCAACTCAGTTCGGGGGGCGCCTCCTCGTCAAATTCGGCTGAGCTTCAAAAGATCAATGCGGAGATTGCGCAACTCAAACAAATGATCGTTGAGCAGTAAAAATGTGTTTTCTACTAAACTGGGGAAACGTCTAACAGAGCCTCCGCGGCATCACCCACCGCCAGCGGAGGCCTGGCCCGCTGCAGTAGGACACGAGGCATGATTGTCAAACCGGTCGAAGGGGCAAAGGGGAGCCAGCGAATGGTATGATCAGTTACAGGGGCTCTTCGTCGATCTGCGCCGCGGGAGCGGTTCGACCATCCTGAGTTCCTCCGCCGGCGCCGAATATGC
>Ga0247843_1006622_pt1 | contig 14956 bp, 12 predicted proteins | sample LaCruzMarch2017__FD_192420 | JGI IMG/M metagenome (GOLD analysis project Ga0247843, IMG submission 192420) | Freshwater microbial communities from meromictic Lake La Cruz, Castile-La Mancha, Spain - LaCruzMarch2017_8m | ecosystem: Environmental > Aquatic > Freshwater > Lake | place: Spain... | reverse complement strand
CCACCGCGCGGCGAGGGAAGGGTGAAGGGAGAAAACAAAAGGCTCATGGCGAGTATGAGGTGAGTCAATTCAGACATCAGCATAGCCCAAAGGGCGCGGTTTACTCGCCCCAGTAAAATCCAACCTTTCCCCTTGATTACCTTAACTACCCCGGAGTCGCCCTTCATGGCAAATACCCAACAAATGGCCAGCGCCATCCGCGCCCTGGCAATGGACGCAGTTCAACTCGCCAACTCCGGACACCCCGGCGCCCCCATGGGAATGGCCGATATGGCGACTGCCTTGTGGGGTCAGCATCTGCAGCACAGCCCCGCCAATCCGCATTGGATGAATCGTGACCGCTTTGTACTCTCCAATGGCCACGGCTCGATGCTTATTTATGCCTTGTTGCACCTGAGTGGCTACAAGCTGCCCATGAACGAGCTCAAAAACTTTCGCCAACTGCACAGCAAAACCGCGGGCCATCCCGAAGTCGGCATCACCCCCGGTGTAGAAACCACCACTGGCCCTTTGGGCCAAGGCATTACGAATGCAGTCGGCATGGCGCTGGCTGAAAAACTGTTGGCTAAAGAATTCAACCGCGAAGGCCATGCTGTGGTTGACCACCATACCTATGTGTTCATGGGCGACGGCTGCTTGATGGAAGGCATCAGCCACGAAGCCTGCGCCTTAGCAGGCGCATGGAAGCTCAATAAACTCATTGCCCTGTATGACGACAACGGAATCTCCATTGACGGCCAAGTGGCCCCTTGGTTTATCGACAACACGCCCCAGCGCTTTGCGGCCTATGGCTGGAATGTGATTGACGCGGTCAATGGCCATGACGCGGCCGCCGTATCCCAAGCCATTGAAAGCGCGAAAAATAGCAGCACCAAACCCACGCTCATCGTCTGCAAAACGTCGATTGGCAAAGGCAGCCCCAACCGCGCCAACACCGCCAAAGCCCATGGAGAACCCTTGGGTGCGGAAGAAATCAAACTCACCCGAGAAGCGATTGGCTGGGCACATCCTCCGTTCACGATTCCCAAAGAAGTTTATGCTGATTGGGACGCGAAAGAAGCCGGTCATGCCCGCGAAAAGGCCTGGGATACTTCCTTTGCAGCCTACCAAACCGCTTACCCCGCGCTAGCCAAAGAACTACTTCGCCGCATGAAGGGCGACTTGCCCAAAAACTTTGTACAAACTGCGGTGGATACGGTGATTGCGGCCCACACCAAAGCCGAAACCGTTGCGTCACGCAAAGCCTCGCAACTCGCACTAGAAGACTTTACTGCAGCGCTGCCAGAGATGCTTGGTGGATCTGCCGATTTGACCGGCTCCAACCTCACCAACACCAAATCCACGCCCAATTTACGCTTTGACAGCCAAGGCAACGTCATCCAAACCGCAGACGCCCAAGGGCACTTAGTGAGCGGGCGCCACGTCAATTACGGTGTACGCGAATTTGGCATGGCTGCCATCATGAACGGCGTGGCACTCCATGGCGGCTTTATTCCCTATGGCGGCACCTTTCTCACGTTCAGCGACTACAGCCGCAACGCCATCCGCATGGCTGCGCTGATGAAGCTGCGCGTCATCCATGTATTTACCCACGACAGCATTGGCTTAGGTGAAGACGGCCCGACCCACCAGTCCATCGAACACGCGGCTTCTTTGCGTTTGATCCCCAATTTGGATGTTTGGCGTCCAGGAGATACCGCTGAAACGGCGGTCGCTTGGACTGTTGCTTTACAAAATAAAACCAAACCCACCGCGCTTTTGTTATCGCGCCAAAACATCACCTACGCGCCTAAGGCCGAATCCGAGTTGGCGCCAAACGCTTGCGGCTTGGATGCGATCAGCAAAGGAGCGTATGTATTGGCTGAACCTTCCGAAGTGGGACTGAAGAAAAAAGCCCAGGCTGTGATCATTGCCACAGGCTCCGAGGTTCAACTCGCACTCCAAGCGCAAACGCTGCTCGCCACTCGCAAAATTGCGGTGCGCGTAGTTTCTATGCCCAGCAACACCACGTTTGACCACCAATCTGCCGCTTACAAAGCCGCTGTTTTGCCCGAGGGAATTCCGCGCATTGCGGTAGAGATGGGCGTGACTGATGGCTGGTGGAAATACGGTTGCAGCGCTGTGGTGGGCATTGACACCTATGGTGAATCTGCGCCCGCCCCTGTGCTTTTCAAGCATTTTGGATTCACCGCCGACAACGTGGCTGACACGGTTGAAGCTGCTTTACGCGGAAAGCGCTAAGACTGCTTCACAGCGTTCCAATTTTTTAACTTCAGGAGTAATGACATGGCTATCAAAGTAGGTATCAACGGATTTGGCCGCATTGGCCGTATGGTGTTTCGCGCGGCGGTGCAGAACTTTTCTGACATTGAAATCGTGGGTATCAACGACTTGCTAGAGCCCGATTACCTTGCCTACATGCTGCAGTACGACAGCGTGCACGGCCGCTTCAAAGGTGACGTCTCCGTCAAAGACGGAGCTCTGGTCGTCAACGGTAAAACCATTCGCTTAACGCAGGAACGCGATCCAGCCAACCTGAAGTGGGGCGCAGTGGGGGCCGATGTGGTCATTGAGGCCACCGGATTGTTCCTTGACAAAGCCACTGCCGAAAAACACCTGGCTGCAGGCGCTAAAAAAGTGTTGTTATCCGCACCGAGCAAGGATGACACGCCGATGTTTGTGTTTGGCGTGAACCACACAACCTACGCGGGTCAAACCATTGTCTCCAACGCCTCGTGCACCACCAACTGCTTGGCCCCTGTGGCCAAGGTGCTCAATGACAAGTGGGGTATCAAGCGGGGATTGATGACCACCGTGCATGCCGCCACCGCAACCCAAAAAACCGTGGACGGTCCTAGCACCAAAGACTGGCGTGGCGGACGTGGCATCTTAGAAAACATTATTCCTTCAAGCACAGGCGCTGCCAAAGCGGTGGGCGTTGTGATTCCCGCCTTGAACAAAAAACTCACTGGCATGTCGTTTCGCGTTCCCACCAGTGACGTCTCCGTCGTGGACTTGACCTGCGAGCTCAACTCCGAGGCCACCATGGCTGAGATTTGCGCAGAAATGAAAACCCAAAGCGAAGGCGCACTCAAAGGCATCTTGGGTTACACCGAAGACAAAGTCGTAGCCACCGATTTCCGCGGCGATGCCCGTACTTCCATTTTTGACGCTGATGCCAGCATTGCGCTTGATGGCACGTTCATCAAAGTGGTGAGCTGGTACGACAACGAGTGGGGCTACTCCAATAAGTGCTTGGAGATGGTTCGGGTTTTGTCGAAATAACCAAACGTTCGCACACCATGAAGCAGCGTCTGAAAATAGGGATCAGCGCGTGTTTCATGTACCCCGATCCGACGCGTAATGCCTATGCGCCCAAGACCCTGCAGTACATCGAAGAGTCTATAGCGCATTGGGTCACCCGTGGGGGCGCCCTTCCGGTGATGGTGCCCTCGTCCTTTTCGGTGGAGGCGACACCTAGCACGGGCATTGATGCCAATGATTACGCCCAATGGCTTGATGCCTTAGTTTTACATGGCGGCGCCGACGTCTGGCCAGGCAGCTACGGCGAAGAGCCGCTAAATCCGAACTGGGGTGGTGACCGCCAACGCGATGCGTACGAAATCGCCTTGGTTCGTGCCTTTGTTGCAGCAGGGAAACCTGTTTTTGGAGTCTGCCGAGGCTTGCAGCTCATCAACGTGGCCTTTGGCGGCACCTTGTACCAAGATATTCCCACGCAACTTCCTCAATCAAAACCCCACCGCGACAGCGCCGTGTTTGACCAGCATTTTCATAGCGTGGATGTGGTCGCTGGAACTCGCTTACATGAGCTACTTACCCAAACACACCACCCCAAAATCAATAGCATCCATCACCAGGGCATCAAAGACTTGGCACCTGGCTTTGTTGTTGAGGCGCGCTGCCCTGAAGACGGCTTGATAGAGGCCATTCGGCACACCGATGGTGCTTATGTGGCCGCTGTTCAGTGGCACCCCGAGTACCATTCGCCAACGCTAGGTACGCTCGATGACAGCGCGATGCTGCAAGACTTTTTAACGGCGGCTGCCGCTGCCAAACAACCATAATTCGACAGGGAAAATCATGCAAAACAAACCACCCACACCCAAACCTTTGCGCCCATTACCGGCTTTCATTTTTGCCAGCCGCTGGTTACAACTGCCCTTGTACCTAGGCCTGATTGCGGCGCAAGGTGTTTACGTTTATCACTTCTGGGTCGAGCTGGTTCACCTCATAGAAGCAGCTTTTGGTAGCCAAACCGCACTCCAATCGTTGGTGACCAGCATGGGCTACCAAGCCGATGCGCCTCTCACCGGTCTCAATGAAACGCTCATCATGCTGGTGGTCTTAGCGTTGATTGATGTGGTGATGATCTCTAACCTACTGATCATGGTGATCGTAGGTGGGTATGAAACCTTTGTTAGTCGAATGGACTTAGAGGGCCACCGCGATCAGCCCGAGTGGTTAGACCACGTCAATGCGTCGGTTTTGAAAGTCAAACTTGGAACAGCCATCATTGGCATTAGCTCTATCCATTTACTCAAGACCTTTATCAACGCCGCCAACTACGACACCAAAGTGTTGATGTTTCAGACCTTAATCCATATTACTTTCTTACTCAGCGCCCTAGCCATCGCATACACCGACCGAATTTTAATTTCAACCCAAGCGATGAAAAAATGAGTCCCGCAACTTGTGCAAAATATTAGGGTTTACCCGTTATTTCCCAACGGGGAAAAAGCATTGCAATTTTGTAATCTAGTCATACAGAGCCACTTTTTTCGACTTCATTAAAAACCCTACTGTCCTGTCAATTATTTACATCGTAATCAAAATCTACTATCGTTTGCTTGGTTCTATTGGAAACCCATCAACTTTTAGGAGATACGTATGCAATTAAAAATGAATTGGCTCAAATCAATTGCCAGCCCGGCCATCGCTTTAGGCTTGCTTTTTGGTGTTAGCCAAGCATCAGCAAATGCGGGGGCGGTCCTCAAGCCTGAGGATTTTGTAGGAATATCTTTTTGGCTCATTTCGATGGCCCTCATTGCATCCACCGTATTCTTCTTCCTAGAGCGCGACCGCGTGTCTGCGAAGTGGAAAACATCGTTGACCGTTTCCGGACTGGTCACTTTGGTAGCTGCCGTTCACTATTTCTACATGCGTGAAGTCTGGGTCACAACCGGCTCAACACCAACCGTATTTAGGTACATCGACTGGCTCATTACTGTGCCACTTTTGATGATCGAGTTTTACTTGATTCTGTCAGCTATTACCAAAGTCCCCGTTGGCGTGTTTTGGCGCCTCATGATCGGAACTTTAGTTATGTTGGTGGGTGGATACCTCGGTGAAGCCGGCTACATGGCTGTTATGCCTGCATTCATCATCGGTATGGTGGGCTGGGCTTACATTCTTTATGAAATCTTCATGGGCGAAGCTAGCAAGATTAACGCCAACAGCGCCCCTGCTTCCGTTCAATCGGCATTCAACACCATGCGTTTGATTGTTACGATTGGTTGGGCCATCTACCCATTGGGCTACTTCTTTGGATACTTGACAGGCAGCAACCCCGCAGACAGTGCAAATGCTCTCAACATCATTTACAACTTGGCTGACGTGTTGAACAAGATTGCATTTGGCTTGATCATCTGGACCGTTGCGGTCAAAGAGTCTGAAGGTCATTCGCACAAATAATTAGCGCGTTTGGTTTGAACCTTCTTCACTTATGCAAGTGAAGAAGGTTCTTTTATTAGGCCATGTCGTATTTGTACTTGGCTTGTTCAAACGGAGCCGCTTGTTATGTCGACGCCTCGTTTAGATTGTTCAGAATTGACAGACGTCAAACTCGCTTCATTGCTTGAAGATGTTCAAGCAAGAATGCTTTATGCAACGCGTTGCACTCAGGAGTTGGCCTCCACTCCAGCACACAATGTTTCTTTAGCGGTTGCTTACCACTTGCGCTCCGGCGGGCAGCAAGTTCGGGCTAAGCTGGCTTTATCTGCCGCTTTTGCTTTAGGCCTTAAAGATTCTGACGCAGTATGTCTTGCTGCCTGTGCAGAACTTTTACACAATGCGTCTCTTGTACACGACGACCTTCAGGACGGCGATTTGTTCCGTCGCGGTCAGCCCTCCCTGTGGTCTAAATATGGCAAGAACTTTGCTATCTGCTGTGGGGACTTGCTTTTATCTGCCTCTTACGGCGTCTTATGCCAGCTCTCCCGGCCTGACAAGCTACCTGCCGTTTTAGACATGGTGCACCAGCGAACCAGCCGCGCTATTGCTGGGCAGTGCGCCGACTTGAGCGCCTTAGATTCGCACTCAGACTTCGTCGACCAATACATTGCCATCGCCAAGGCCAAGTCAGGCGCCCTCTTGGGCTTGCCGCTTGAGCTTGGGTTGCTAGTCGCGGGGTATCCCGATTCCATTGCGGTTGCCAAGTCTGCCGCCGATCATTTTGCGGTGGGTTATCAAATCATTGATGATTTACAAGACCATGCCTCGGATTCAAAGCGCGCATCCCATCAGCAGCAACAGGTCCCACCACCTGCACTGAACATTGTTTTACTGCTTGAGCAACAATCGGGACATGATGACCCTTTTGCTCAAGCCTCTGCTCTTGCAATAGATCATCTCAAGCAGTGTGAAGACTATGCATTGCAGTTACCCCATCACTCTGGCCTTTTGTTGATCTCCTACTGCACAAAAATGCGCACGACGTTGAATGACACTATTGCACAATTCGAAACTTATTAATGCACGCAATTGTCATTGGCGCAGGGTTTGGCGGGATAGCAGCGGCCCTTCGATTACGCGCTAAGGGCTATCAGGTTACGCTAATCGATCGGTGTTCCCAGCTCGGAGGACGTGCTCAAGTTTTTGAGCGTGATGGGTTTAGACATGACGCTGGCCCTACAGTCATTACTGCCCCTTTTCTTTTTGAAGAGATCTTTTCACTGTTTGGTGAGAAGTTTTCCGACCACGTCACTCTGGTCCCTCTGACACCTTGGTACCGATTCGTATTTTCTGATGGGGAAAAGTTCGATTACGGCGGAACGCTTGAAGAAACCCTGGCTGAAATTAGACGCATTGAACCCAAGGACTGCGATGGCTATCAAAAGTTATTGAAGCACTCCCAGCGAATCTTCGATGTCGGGTTTACGCAACTATCCGCCCAACCGTTCCACAAATTTATCACCATGTTGCGGCAAATCCCGCAGCTTTTAGGTTTGCGCTCCTATGAAACCGTTTGGCAAATGGTGTCCAGGTTTTTAATCAACCCGAAGTTGCGTCAAGCCTTTTCGATTCAGCCCCTGCTTGTGGGTGGCAACCCCTTTGATACAACCAGTATTTATGGTTTGATTCACTATCTAGAACGTGCGTATGGTGTCCATTTTGCGATGGGCGGTACGGGCGCTATTACCAAGGCTTTCGAAGAGATCATGGTCCGACAGGGCATTGATATCCAACTCGGTCAAACGGTTAAGTCTCTAAAGATCACAAAGGGGATAGCCCACGCAGTGGTTCTTGAGGATGGCCGCACACTCAATGCGGATGTCATCGTTTCAAACGCCGATGCAGCGCATCTCTATGGCGAGATGGTGTCTCCTGCGGATCGCTCGATTGCATCTGCGGTGAAACTTGCAAGCGCGCAATTTTCAATGGGCTTGTATGTTTTTTATTTTGGGACCAAGCGAACCTACCCAGATGTCGCGCACCACACCATATGGATGGGCGAACGCTACCGCGAACTACTTGCCGACATCTTTGACCACAAAACACTTTCCGATGATTTTTCCTTGTATCTCCATCGCCCCACGGCCACAGACCCCAGTTTTGCACCTCCCGGATGCGATAGTTTTTATGTGCTGTGCCCGGTACCTAACTTGCAAGGGAAGGTTGATTGGGATATTCAAGGTCCTTTGCTACAAAGCCGGATTATTGCGGCACTCAGCAAGACGATTCTTCCAGATTTAGAGTCAACCATCACGGCTGAGTTCTCGATGAATCCCAAGGACTTTAAAAACGACTATCTCAGCCAACATGGCGCAGGATTTTCAATTTCTCCCTTGTTTCGCCAATCGGCATGGTTCAGGTTTCACAATCAGGCCGAAGGAATTAAAAATCTTTATTTGGTGGGCGCTGGCACCCATCCTGGTGCAGGCTTACCAGGGGTTTTATGTTCAGCAAAAGTGATCGACTCCCTCATTGAGCCCGTAACTAATGCCTGAGTCTTCTTTGTTGGACGCCAACGCAATACTCGCGGCCAAAGGGAAAAGTTTCCACTGGGCGCGTCACTTTCTCGGCAAAAACCACGCGCAACGCGCTACCCGCCTCTACCGTCTTTGCCGTTACATCGACGATATCGCGGATGAGCATCAAGGCATACCTCAGGCGCTTTCTGCTCTCAGTCAAATCAAGACAGCGTTTGCTACCGGTATATCTTCGGATCCCATCATCAAGGACGGTTTGCTTTTGCTAGAAGAATGCAAGATTGATCCAGCCATCCTCATAGAGCTGGTGATGGGTATTGAATCCGATCTCACCACCGTACGAATTGCAGACGAAGATGCCCTATTGCGCTACTGTTACCAAGTTGCGGGTACGGTCGGGTTAATGATGTGTAAGGCACTAGAGACGGATAAAAAATTGGCCTTTGCGCATGCCATTGATTTGGGTATGGCCATGCAACTTACCAACATCTGCAGAGATGTCGCTGCTGACGCTGCGCTAGGAAGGCGTTACTTACCCGCAAGTGTTGTGGGTGACTTGTCGCCAGAAGAGATCCTCAACCCCTCTCTGCCAACCCGAAAACTGATCCAAAATTGCTTGAATGATTTATTAGCTCTGGCCGATCGTTACTACCAAAGCGGCGAACAAGGCCTCGTCTATCTTCCGCCCGCGGCTCGGGCGGGTGTTTTACTCTCTGCGCGTCTTTACCGTGCTATTGGCGATGAGTTACAGCACAATGGGCTTAATTTCTGGCAAGGCCGGGCCGTCGTGGGTTGGAGAAAAAAAAGCATGCTTTCCATTCTTTCTTTGTGTGAGATTCCATTTCAAAGAAAGTACTGGCGTTTTCCGGACAACCATGATTCCGCATTGCACGCCCCACTGTTAAACGCGCCACGACCCACCACTTGGCATTTTTTAGACCATGCCAGCTGATGCCGACCTGCTTGTTATCGGCGGTGGCTGTGCGGGTCTTAGCCTTGCAGCGCAGTTAGGCTCATACAAAGACCGCGCCCCACGAACCGTCGTTTTAGAGCAACGCAGCACCTATCAAAATGATAGGACTTGGTGCTTTTGGGGGGACTACACCACCCCGTATGCACATCTGGCAGACCACCAATGGGGCGAATTGCAGCTCATCAACGGGGAACAGCAGATGTTGATTGATTGCAACCACACCCCTTACCGTATGCTTAAAAGCAGCACCTTTTACGACTCGGTGTTGACGGGGTTGGCTCACAATCCCTTGCTCTCTATTCAATTGAATGCTGCCGTTGTAACCGAACCCATCTTTCGGGATGGGCTCTGGCATGTTGAGACTTCACAGGGCGCCTTGGCGTCTAGGATGGTTGTAGACACCCGTCCCGCTGTTTCCTCATCTGAACTTGAAGCGGTCTTATGGCAGTCTTTTTACGGCCATGAAGTTTTGACCAGCGAACCCTGCTTTGACCCTGCGTGTGCACAATTAATGGATTTTTCTGCGCCCAACCCCATGCAGATTGGTTTTACCTATACCCTGCCTGTCTCAACAACGCGGGCACTCATCGAGTTCACTACTTTTTCAGCCGAGCGCTTGACCGCAGCCGATCTTGAAAACGCCTTGATGCAATCTATTGCTAAAAAAGTGGGTGGTAAGCCGTACACAATTGTGCATTCCGAATACGGACTGTTGCCTATGGGTATCACCCAGCGCGGTGCCAACTCAACGCACAAGGGCCCGAGCTATATTTTTTCTGGCCTGCATGCAAGCGCAGGCAGACCCTCTACGGGCTATGCGTTCCAACGCATACAGAGTTGGGCAGCCCAATGCGCAGCGAGTATCGTCGCAGGCGGACCTGCGAAAGCACAGACTAAAGATCCATATTTTTTAAGCCAAATGGATCGGATCTTTCTCAACGTACTTCGGGATAATCCACGCCATGGGCCTGATCTTTTTACGCGTCTTTTTTCTAAAGCAAAGAGCGAACAAGTGATTCGATTTTTGAGTGACAAGGCGCACCTCAGCGATTACGTTGCCATCATCCGCGCTATGCCTACCGCACCCTTTATCAAACAACTTTTTAGTGGCAAGCCCTTGCTATGAAGCCGCTACAACTTCAAAGTGTGTGTTTTATTGGCGTAGCTATTGCTGCGCTTTTTTTATCTTTGCTTTTGCCGCCGCTTGATTTACACATACTGCTTCTGTTAGTTATGGTTCTTGTGGCTTTGTTGGGTGTTCCGCATGGCGCGTTAGATCCAATTTTTGCCAAAAAGCTCTATCAACTCAGCAGCACATCGCGTTGGGCAGTGTTCCTTGCTTGTTACATTCTTCTTGCTTGTGTTGTGGTTTTGGCCTGGTGGTATGCACCTACTGTTTTTTTATGGGTGTTCTTAATCTTGTCAGTCATCCATTTTTCCGGTGATCTGCGGCAAGGGACATCGATACTCGCTCAAGTTTTGTACGGGGGCGCAAGCATCGTGCTGCCTGGTGCACTCCACCAAGAAGAGCTTGGACATTTATTTACTCTGTTAATCGGTGACTCGCGCGGCCATGGCTTGGCTTTTACTTTGCATATCCTGGCATGGCCGTGGCTTGCGGGCTTGGCGCTGGAATCGCTGCGAATCTTTAAAACAGACCGCCAAACCGTTTTAGAAATGGGGGCGGTGACAGCCATCGCCACACTGCTTTCGCCACTGATTGCATTTACTATTTTTTTCTGCTTTATGCACAGTGCAAGACACATCGTTCGCACCCAAATTTACACCGCTGCGTCCATGCGCGCTTTGGTGGCTGTCGCAGCAGGGCCGCTCCTCGGTGTAGTCGTCTTGGGCGCTGCTGCGTGGGTATTTTTTCCGCCGTCGGAGATGGACTCCCGGGTTATTCAATTTGTTTTTGTTGGCCTCGCTGCCTTAACCGTGCCGCATATGTGCTTGGTCGAGCGCTTACGCTGGGCGCGGTGGCATCAAAACTGATCAGGGTTTTTGCCCTTGAAGGGGGCGTAAAAAGCCTGGATAGTCACCATATCCGCTTCAATATTGCCGGTCGGCTCAAACACCGGGCCCAATCCGCTTTCCTTGCGTGCATAGTCCATGTAAGCCATCACGATGGGAACGTTGGCGCCTAAGGCAATGTAATAAAACCCGGTTTTCCAATACCGCGCTTTGCTTCGGGTACCTTCGGGGGGCACGATCAATTGCACAGGCCCGTCAGCATTTTGGATCGCGGCAATGGACGCTTCCACCACATTGTTGGAGCTTTCGCGCTGAATAGGAATGCCACCCAACCAAAGCATCACGCCACGAAAAGGGGCTTTAAAAAGCGACTGCTTGCCCATCCAATACACATTTAAACGCAGCGCAAAAGCCACCATCAAGGTGTAAGGCAAATCCCAGTTGCTGGTGTGAGGCGCTGCAATCAACACGCTTTTGCGCCCATTGGCCGGTAACTGCCCATAAATTTTCCAGCCGGTAGCTTTTAAAAACCCGATAGAAAACCACCGCAGAAACGTATTGACCCCAGGGGTATCAAAAATCGTACGGTGCATCAGATTCGCTTCACTGGCGCGTGGTCTGCGTCAACTTTGTGCGCGGGATCCACATGGGTCATCAAATTAAGAACGCGGTGTCGCTGCATCACCGCTTGACGCGCCGCGACAGCGATGTTGTGACCCTCTTCGACGGTGAGATTGGCATCGACTTCGATATGGGCATCGGCTATCACCATATCGCCCATTTTGCGGGTACGTACGTCATGGACGCCAGCAACACCCGGCGTCTCCATCAGCGTTTGATGAATCGCCTGCACCTCTTCTTCATCGATCGCCCGGTCCATCAAATCATGCAGCGCATCCCAACCAAAACTCCATCCCATTTTCCCCACCATAAGGCCCACAATCAACGCAGCAATAGGATCAAGTAAGGGATACCCGAGCAGGTTTCCCACCAAGCCCAAACCGACCACCAAACTCGATGCGGCGTCAGAGCGCGCATGCCACGCATTCGCAACCAACATGCTGGACTTGACTTGTTTGGCCACGCGCAACATATAGCGAAACAGCAGTTCTTTTGCCGCCAGGGCGCCAAAGGCAACCCACAAAGCAGAAATATGCGCGGTAGCAATCGTTTCGGGTGTTTCCAGTTTGCTCACTGCAGACCAGACCATGCCCACCCCCACGCTAAGCAGTAACAAGCCCAAGACCAAAGAAGCCGCATTTTCAAAACGGTGGTGGCCATAGGGATGGTCGATATCCGCATCCTTTTGGCTGTGGTGGCCTGCAAAAAGAACGACGAAGTCGGCCACCAGATCGGACAAGGAATGGATTCCGTCGGCGATCAGCCCTTGTGATTTTGCAAAAATTCCAACAACGATTTGGGTCGCTGAAAGCACCACGTTGACCCACACACTGACCCAGGTGCTTCGGGCGGCTGCCGATGCGCGTTGCCGGGGGGTGTGGGTGCTATGTTCGGACGCGTCGTCCACTTCGCTGAAGTTCATGCAGCAGCGCTTAAGTGCTTGCCTGCAATGCCTGCAAGCTCAAACATCGTGACCTGTGGTTTACCGAAAACCGCTAAGAGTTTGGCATCAGCGTTGATCGCCCGTTTGTTGGTACTGTCTTGTAAACCGTTGGCCTTGATGTAATCCCAGAGTTTTTTAATCACCTGGGTTCTTGCAACCGGCTCTGCCCCAATCACCGCCGCCAAAGCCGTGCTGGGCACCAGGCCTGCAGCGGTACTGACCTTGCGCGGGACTTTGGACTTAGCCGCAGCCGTGGATTTTTTAGCCGCTGTTTTTTTCGCGGGTGTTTTCGGAGCGGTTTTCGCTGTCGCTTTCACTGCGCCTTTAGCGGGGGCTTTTGGCGCGGCTTTACCGGCTGCCGTTTTTCGAGGCGGGAACTTACTTGGAGCAAATTCGAAACTGACTTTCCCAGCCTCAGGGTCCCAGGCCAGCATGGCCTTGAAAGCCCGCCGCGTGCGCATGCTGACAAACTTATCCAGCAAATCGGTTTTCCCTGTGGCCAGTAATTTTTCCATTTGCTCACGCGCAATGGGTTGCTGCAAAATAATTTGTCCGCTTTTGAAATCACAACTCGGCGTGGGTTGCGCCAAGGTTGGAACGGTGCGATCGCACACATAGTTTTTGCCATGTTCAAACACGGAGCCGCCGCATTTAGGACACTCACCGAGAGTGGTTTTGGCTGAGAAGTCAATGATTTCACCCGACTCTTCACCAGCCTTGTCGTCGCCAAAGTCAAATTCGAGTTTGAAGTTTTTGGTCTCTTCATCAAACTTAATAACCATCTCGGCCGTGAAAGGCCAACCCGCTTTGGAACGAAAGCCGTCCAAGGGGCCAATCTTTTTATCCGTTAAAAACTGCTCAACTTCGGCTAATTCAAAGGTGCGCCCCGCAGGGGTTTTCCCAAATGAAAACCCACACCCTTCAGCTGCTCCATCTTTACCGGTGCAGTTGTAACGACGGTAGTTTTCTTTTACGATTCCGCCACAATTAGGGCAAGGCACGGTGAGAGTTGCATAGTCGCCAGGAATCGTGTCGCGGTCGTATTCTTTGGCTTTTTTTACCAAGCGCTCAGTCATGGCAGCGATCTCGGCCATGAACACTTCGCGTTTGAGTTTCCCCTGCTCCATGAGCGCCAGCTTGTACTCCCACTCGCCGGTGAGTTCGGCCTTAGATAACTCTTCGGCACCCAAGCCGCGCAAAAGCGTCATCAACTGAAAGGCCTTGGCCGTGGGGATCAATTCACGCCCTTCACGCAGCATGTACTTTTCAGCGATCAAGCCTTCAATGATGCTGGAGCGTGTCGCTGGCGTGCCCAATCCCTTTTCTTGCATCGCTTCACGCAACTCATCGTCTTCAACCGTTTTGCCTGCGCCTTCCATGGCGCCAAGCAAAGTCGCCTCTGAATAGCGCGCAGGGGGTCGGGTTTTTAAACCTCTGGGGTCGGCAGCTTCGGTGCGTACTTTTTCGTTCGCAGCTACGGGAACTAAGCTTTGACCTTTGTCTCCATCTTTGGCATCTTCCACTTCATTGGCCGCTTCTTTGCCATAGATCGCCAGCCATCCTGGGTTAACCAATACCTTGCCTTCCGTTTTGAAAGCGTAGCTGCTTGTGCCTTGTGACACGGTACTTACTCGGGTAGTGACTTGGTATTGAGCGCTTGGGAAAAATACCGCCATAAACCGGCGTACGACCAAGTCATACACTTTTTGCTCGGCCTCAGAGAGACCGCTGGGCGCTTGCAAAGTAGGGATGATGGCGAAGTGATCACTCACCTTGCTGTTGTCAAAAACCCGCTTAGTGGGTTTGAGGTAGTTGTTGTTAAGAGCGATGCGTGCAAACGGCGCCAAGTGGCGCATCTCGCTGTCGGCCAACATCTCTAAGGTCTGTTTAACCACCGGCACATAGTCTTCAGGCAAAGCCCGCGAATCGGTTCTGGGGTAAGTCAGCGCTTTGTGGCGTTCGTACAAACTTTGCGCAATCTGCAAAGTGGTTTTTGCAGAGTAGCCAAACTTTCCATTGGCCTCACGTTGCAAAGACGTTAAATCAAACAACAAAGGAGATGCTTGGGTGGTGGGCTTGCTTTCTTCGGTCACGGTCGCGTTTTGACCACGCGCGGCATCTGCAATCGCTTGCGCTTGTTCTAAGCTCCAAACGCGGTCGGCTTTTTTCTCTGCATCGTCTGCGTCTTTTTTATGCAGCGGGTCAAACCATTTGGCG